>Ga0222648_1000135_pt1 | contig 32447 bp, 39 predicted proteins | sample AntAcemetagen335_FD_181021 | JGI IMG/M metagenome (GOLD analysis project Ga0222648, IMG submission 181021) | Saline water microbial communities from Ace Lake, Antarctica - #335 | ecosystem: Environmental > Aquatic > Non-marine Saline and Alkaline > Saline | place: Antarctica: Ace Lake... | reverse complement strand
TTGGTCGCCATGGTGTTAAAATGGAGGATATCGATACAAAGTTAATTGCCTACGACTTTACTGGTAAGGGGAAAATGTATACCAGATTCAAAACTTTACAGGATGCACCTGAATGGACGAAAGAGGAGGTTAAATGTGTCGATACAATCGTACGTGGAGAGGGTATGAAGAGAGTTAGGGCTTAGATTTAGTTATTAATACATACGCTGGTACGGAACCCTTTGGTGGTTTCTTACAGAATATCTTACACTCACAACAATCCCTTACAGACACGAGTTGCTTTTTAGTCGCGTAACATCGTGTCGGTAACATTATATCTTTTGAGAGGTACCGAACTATCTGGTCTATGAGTATCATCCTACTTACTTTTAGGTTTTTATTTTATTGCGTATAATCACGAACTAATGATTAGTATTCCGATTGCGTTTTTTTGGAAGATTCGGTTGAAAATCCACCTGAAAGTGTAGCACCACTAAATGAACACCTGTTAATCACAAAGTATTTATATCCTTGTATAAAATCATTTGTATCTTCCATTATTGTGTCTCTCATCGTACTAAATATAGATTTTGATACGACGTTAAGAAGTTTTCGGAGCTCACCACATAATTCAACCTTACGTGTTTGAACAGATTTTCAAAATGATATAAGAGGTTTAAACTTATCATTGACTATAAGTTTCGAGTCATATTTGGTACGTAGAAAAAACTCAAAAGAACCCCCACCAAAAAAAGGAGATATTACAACCGATTTATCAAAACCCTTTTCATTGATAATTTCATCTAAAATATCACACGCTCTCGTTTTACCACCGGGGTACCTAAGAGGTGATTTCATATACTATACACTTTATAAATCTTTAAATCAGATATTTACATTTTTTTGTTGGCTGAGGTGGTCATGGTTAAAGAGGATGGGTGTTGAGTTTGTTTAGATGAAAAAATATGTAACTTTCCGCGAATTAGGTTCTCTAAGATAGCTTAAAAAATAACTTTCATACTTAGATATGGTATACAATTTTATAGAGGTATGCGCCGGAGCGGGTGGTATGTCTCAGGGCTTCATGAATGCCGGTATGAAACCCCTGTTATTATTAGATAATGACAAAGATGCATGTCGTACATTGAAAGTAAATCACCCAGATGTTAACGTTCAATGTATTGGTATGGAAACAATTGATGTATCTGAATATACGGATAAAGTGGATGTGTTATGTGGAGGAATTCCATGTCAGTCATGGTCTCAAGCCGGTAGAAGAGAAGGTGTCAACGATTCTAGAGGACATTTAGTCTATACATTCAGAGATCTAGTAAAAACTATAAAACCTAAAATGTTTGTGATTGAAAACGTAAAAGGAATGACAACTCTAAACAAAGGAGAAGCTTTTCGTGAAATTTTGGATATATTAAAATGTGATAACTGCTATGATATTAAACACAAAATTCTCAATGCAAACGATTATGGTGTTGCACAAAAACGTGAACGACTTTTTATAGTGGGTAAATACAACCGAAATATCCAATCAGAAATGGACGATGATATTCCTATCGGAACATTACTCGAAAATAACAAATTAAGATCAGAATACAATTTTCCAGATGTGATGGATTATAAACCGGTGTTACGCGACGTTCTTTTAGATGTACCGGAAAGTGATGGCGCGGAATATTCCGAAAAGAAGAAAGAAATTTTCAAATTAGTACCCGAAGGTGGTTGCTGGGTAGATTTACCTGAAAATATACAGAAAGAATATATGGGTAAGAGTTTCTATTCAGGTGGAGGAAAGCGTGGAATAGCCAAACGTCTTTCAATGTCAAAACCTTCATTAACATTGTTATGTTCTCCGCAACAAAAACAAACTGAAAGATGTCACCCAACCGAATTAAGACCACTTAATGTGAGAGAGTATGCTAGAATTCAGAGTTTTCCAGATACTTTTAAATTTGAAGGAACTGTGAATTCTCAATACAAACAGATTGGAAATGCTGTACCAGTTAATTTGGCATTTCATGTTGGAAAAAGTGTAATAAATGCACTAAAGACCACCTAAGTTAAAGTCAATGTATGAAATTTCATTACAAAAATGACCGAGTTTTTACCAACTGAAGATAAGGTACTAGAAATCATCAAAAGGTGGTCTATTCCACCCACAAAAAAGATCAAAACTAAATCTGAGAATTATAATCGTATTTTGAAAGTTCTTTACGGGCATCATCTGGACTTTGAAGAATGGTTGAAGGATCCGGAATTTAAAAAACAAATGCAGATGAACGTAGGATATTTCATACAGGATTTAATTGGGAATATGAAAGATCATAAAAATTACGAACAGGGTCATGAGACTGGTCTTGACGGTGAAAATAATCTCAAAAATCCCAGTAAGTATGAAATAAAGGTGGATGAAAATACGACAAATAGTTCATCCAAAGATGAATGTATAAATAAACTGAAAAGGGCTACTGAAGGTACCAGCACCAGACCACTATTGATTCAGTTTTTTAGAGAGAAAATGCCAACGCCGCGTTCTAAATACAGTGATATTCAAATTACGGGTGAGTCATATCTAAATGATCACGTATCAATAGATATAGGTGGAGTTAATGGTCTCATTACCTACGTAGAGAGAACATCATATATCCATAAGCTTATCGAAGAGATCCTCCAAAGAGTTATACTCTCAAATCCTTATCCGCCGTGTAGTACGTCTTTCCCTTAGTCGCGTAACATAATATCTTTGGAGAAGTACCGAACTATCTGGTCTATGAGTATCATCCTATACATTTATGGCACGATTTTAAAAGCTTAAACAATAAACGTCATGTGTGAATATGAGCGCACTCTCACTTTTTTCGGGGTGTGGGGGTGATACCCTAGGAATGAAGAGTGCGGGATTAGATGTTAAATGGTATTCAGAAATTAAGAAACCGTTTTGTAAAACACACGAATCTAACTTCCCCAAATCTGAGTGTATAGGTACTGATATTACAAAGATACCCGATGAGAAATTCGAGGAGTTGAAGGGGAAAGTCAAAGTAATATTTGCTGGGTTTCCGTGTCAGAGTTTCTCAAATGCGGGTAAGAAACGCGCGGATGATACACGAGGTCAATTGTATCTTGATTTTGTCCGCGCAACCAAATGTATCGAGCCTGAATTTATCATAGGTGAAAATGTAAAGGGTCTACTTTCACGAAAAACGAGTACGGGTGAAAATTTCATTGATGTCATTGAACAGGCTTTCAAGGATATTGGGTACACGTGTGAACATAAATTGTTCCCGATTGTGAAGTATGGAGTACCTCAGAAACGTGAGCGTTTGATTATTGTCGGATGGAAAGACCCCGCATATGTACACAAATGGCCGGATGAAGTCGATGTGGATGTTTCCCTCAAGAACATTCTTGAATTCAGTATGGATGGAACGATCGAAGTTCCAAAGGATTTGATCGATAAGGCGGGAGTTGATGAGGATAGTATTTTGATTGGGGAGGGTGAACCGTGTGGGGTAGTTCACCCGTATCTCATAGATAGATGTAAACAACGAAACTTGGAATACAATGGAAAGCAAGTTGGCGAATATGGATTTTCATTTGGTAAGAGAGTTTCAGCGATTCATTGTGAAATTGTTGATATTAAAATGCCTAGCAAAACTATAATATCTACGTACGATCACCAACCCCGTCTATTCGTGGCTCAAAAGGTTGGAAATAAGTATTACCTACGACCGTATACAGTTGACGAACTCAAACAGATACAGGGGTTTCCAAAGGACTATGTAATAGAGGGATCGCCAAAGGATCGGGTTGTTCAGTTAGGGAACGCTGTTCCTCCACCTCTAATTCAGAAGATTGTTGAGTCGATCTATCGTTAATAGCATTACTAGATAGGAACCAGTTTGGACGAGGTCTAGACTTGAAAAATCCAAACGTCGTTGCAAATTTGAATAATTGACCGTAATCGTAGAGTGACATCATCCCCGACTTCACTGCGACCTCCAAGAGCTTTACCGTCATACGGAACAGTTCCTGGAAGTTGGAGACATCAGCGGAATTACCCCTAGAACGTAATCGCTCCACACAATCACTCAATTCGTCGAGTGCCGTAGAATAATGATCCGGTGTGACATACTCATCATTTGCGAGCTCATTCGCTTTACAGATGTCAACTGATTGTCCACCGACTCGAAGAAAGATGTAATAGACGTTATCTCCTTTCGGAAGAGTATCATTCAGACAAAAATTGCCAGTTCTACCATTGATCTTCTTACCTTCGTAATCAAAGAGATCGTCAATGCCCGGATACTTAACACCACGAATATCCCTCGACTGCTGCGTCCCGGTATACTCGGTGATTGAGCCACCTTCATCAATGATCGCCTGTCTGAGGTGATAGATGTACTCACTTTCAGCTGCTTGAGTCCGACCACCCCGGGTTACAATTCGATCCCAAGGCATTCGAGTGCGAATGCGAGGGATGATCGTTTTATGAATGTCTTCAATTGAGCGGGGGAATGACATTCTTGGATATTTATATATCGCGACGCGACTTAAGCTCATAATTTACTTTCTTATAACAATTTAACCAACCATTTACCGAATATCTCCACACGCTTTTCGCAACTTGTCGGCAGTGCGGGGTTACTTTGTTTGCCACGCGCCTGATGGTTCCATTCTTCAACAAGTGGGTTGGTCGGCAACAACTTCTCGAACACGTCAGACAGAAAGGTTCTTATCTTATCAGTACTCACCATAGGGTATCGCATCATAATACCTTGTACCGTGGGAAGTACGTACGAAGGAAGCTTATTTTTGATGGGTCTATTCTTGATGACATCCATGAGAAACGCCACCTGATTCGTCAATTTCTCTTGAACGATCGTCGCGTCCCTGTATTGCTCACAACGTTCGAGATTCTCAATCTGCTTCGAAGGACCGGGGTTTTCCCCAAGTATAACCTTGCCTGTATGGAAATTCTGAAGAATCAGGAGCATCCACGAGGTTGCGTCGTGGCGTTCATTCTTCTTCGTGATAGCTCGACAAATCGAATCCTGAATGATCGAATCAAACTTCGCAGAGAGTTCAGAGGCGAGAACGCAAATGGGAATCGTGTGGAACGCCCGAACAGCTTCACCAGCGGAAAGTGGGAGCCCGATGTTGAGACGAAAGAACACCAGTTCTTCTTGAGCCTTCGAGAGGTTCTCATATACAAAGGTGTGAAGAGGCCTACGGTCGTCGAAGATCTTCCTGTCCACTTCAGGTAAATCCTTGTAGAAGGACGGTTGATTCGTGCTCGGCGCACAGACCTCGAACTCGTTGTTGACGAAACGCTGCATCGCGAGGGTGCGATGCGAACCGTCAAGGAGGTGGGTCGTTACACCATCCGGCTGAAGAGAACCCACGAAAGGTGAGATTAATATGTTCGAAAAAATACTCTGGATGGTCTTGCGGTATTCCTCGGGTTTCCATGTGGTGTCGTTTCGCTGGATTGCATGTAGTTTCCAGCTTCCGTCCCCAAAGTTCTTTAGGTAACTGAACGTGGGGGGGGTACCCTTATCGGGGATGGGGAATTCGACGTGTTGCATGTTGTTGGTTTGCATGTTTTTAGATGAAAAAAGATATAACTTTCTGCGACTTAAGTTCTATAAATCATATACTGATCATTGGATTTAAAATTATAAATTAATACTAATGATCAGTATTCCGATTGCGTTTTTTGGGTTGACGTCTTTGTATTGGATTTGTGTATGTACGAACGCGCGTGATGACGTTGATACTCTCATACCGGGATAAAGAAATCATATAAAGATAATCACAGTTTAAACTTTAGATGAGGAAGTTCCCACTTGGTGCTTTACTTGGTGATGAATATTGTTTACCTTGTAATGCTGAAAAGGGTCTAGATTATATATGTCCGCAGTGTGAAGCATCTGTTATCATACGAAAGGGTGATATCAAAAAACATCATTTTGCCCATAAACCAGGTGAACGAGATTGTAAGTTCTACGACCATCCAGGTGAAGGCGCAATTCATAAGATGACGAAATATATCATCGCCGATTTATTAAGTAAGGGAAAAATAAAAAAGATTGTGCGGTCATGTCCCAGTGGATGTAATTTTGAAGAAAAACTCGAATATGAAGAAGGTGATGAAGTCGTGGTTGAGTACCGAGTTAATGATAAATGTATTGTTGATGTAGCTGTTATAAACAACGGAAAACTCAAGTGTGTTTTTGAAATTTATGACACCCACAAAACCACCCGCGAAACACCCGAACCATGGTTCGAAATAGATGCTAAAAAGTTTCTGAAGGATACCGAAAACGGTACAAAACTAACAAAAGATGTAGAATATGATTTGGACATAGATTCAATGAACCTTTTACAGATAGTAGAAGAATTACATGAGAGGGGAGCACTTATCGAAGGAACACTCGAGAAAAAACGCACAAGACTACGTATTGAGAGACGTAATTCAGAATATGTGTATTGTATGAGAGGGGGGAAGTGTTGTCCTTCATGTAAAATACACATGTCAGAATTTACAGCAGGTTCTTACAATGGGTGTCGGGAACGCATCGATTGTATGAAACAAGAAATCATAAACTCCAAAGAGTACGAGGAATGTTATCCCGTAATAGGAGCTATTGAATCTATTATAGACCACAAGGGACAGCTTTCAGTTCGCGTTAATGGATGGAAATTTGAAAAGTCCCCGAGATTCATACAGAGAAAGTTCGAGGATATGTTGATGAGAGAATGGTCCGAACTAGATTGGGGTCCAATAATCATAATTCGTGATGCGAGGGATGTATTTTTCAATAGCGAATGGGCGGATGTAGAGGATAGGGAGCGACGTAAACCGGAAAAACGACCAGGGCTCCGAAAATCGAAAATCGAAAATCTGGTTGAAGATTTCCATTATCAGTGTGCAATTTCTACCAACTAATATCACCCCCGAAGGTCAGCATCCGCCGTGTAGTAGGTCTTCCCCTTAGTGGCGAAACTATGCACCCTAGCATACCCCCACGCTTGTGGAGAGGCTCCCGGACGATGCCCGGTTCTCCACGCAGCGAGTCCCCTATTGTAGATTGTTTGGACAGTCCTCAGAGGAATCTTAGTAGCCTTAGCAATTTCAGGGAGGGATTTAGCTCCCGGATACATCTTCCTAAATTTTTGGGTGTAGGAGGAAGTTTTTGTAACCTGTCCCTTGTCCGTTCGGAACTTGGTGTAGTCCCGTTTGAGCATTTTCTTATAACGTGTCTCAACCCCTGTGAGAGTATCAATCCCCCTGAAATATTTGAGGGGTGCGTATATCTTACCTTCGGTTCTACGCAACTGTCCAACCTTCTTGGTGATGGCTGCATCGCTGAGAGGCATCTTATATTTACCTGATATAATTTTTAATTCGTATTATATAGAATAACAATAATAAGAATAACATGATACTCACGTAGTCAAATGTGAGTTTGAGACGGTCAAACCCAGGTTGTACTTGTGTATCCAACTTTAAAGGTTTAAATAGAATATCGGCTATGAATGCTACATAACCCCAACCCTCTCGCTTGTTGTCCGTTTCTTCTAACAACTGATAGGCCAATGGGTATGTATATGTATACTTGGACCATACTCTATTCATCTCGAAATCTGTATGACTCATCATAAATTCGCGTGTTAGTGCGTTTTTCATGTATGTCTTGTTATAAATCACGGCGTGTGCGCATGTGGTATATAATAAACGCTGATTCCTCTTGTGGAGGAGAATGTCGAGTGGTGACGTTAACGATAGAGTTGTACCCAAGTTGTATATTTGTGGGTCACGTTTTTTTAAGAATGTACGTAAATCATTCACGACGACAGGGTCCCTGATACGTTCATCGAACTGGCAATCATCCTCGAGTACGATAATTCTGGAATACCCCTGTTCGAGTGCGTGTTTGAAAACATTCTTCAACGCATCTACGAGATCGTAATTTGGTTTATTCACTCGTAAATATTTTTCACACTTTTTGTATCCCTTATTATACTGGAGTACAACTTGACTAGTAATTTGAGCTTCTTCAATCTGTCGTATGATTCGTTCTTCTCTTTCTGAATTTTCCATGAGAAGTACATAGGTACACTCTACAACTCCATCATAATTCCCATTGTCGATTGTATACGATTTCGTATAATAACAATCGCTCATACTACATCTATAGAAAATTTTTAGACCACACTTCCCATCTATTTAAATATAAACACATGAGACACAGTGCTAGAATTTTAGGATTTTTTCTGTATATATATGCGACATACATAAAGCTCGCTGTCATCATCGCGTGCTGGAATCTTTTTTGTGTATATATGGGAACACCTAGTTTGTCGCGTATCGCGTTGTATACAAACGTGTCGTCATTACTGTTTTTATCTTCAGAAACCTTGTTTTCGAGAACGGATAGTATACATTTATTATCGAAAATAACCCAGTGTAGACTCACGAGTGCACATGCGAGTGGATACACGTAATATAGTTTCTTCGGTAACACGAATAAACCGAATGTCTGGAATCCGATGATCCACACCGCGTGAATGATCATTAAAATAAATAAAAGTATATTCATATACAGTAGATGAGGATTTTAATTAATAGAAGAGTTGAAAATGTATGTACTATTGAAACCATCTATGATTGGAAAAGTGCAATCGAGCAGATTAAATCCCGTGTTGTATTGTTCGTTGATACGAATATTAAGCGACTATATGGGCTTCCGGTAATCGATGGAATTGTGTTCGAGGTCGAAGCCAAAGATGAATACAAGAACCTTACATATTATTCAAAGTTTATAGATGAGATGGGGAAAAATAAAATGGATACACACGTAGTCGTCGTATCTGTTGGTGGCGGTTCTGTAAGTAACTTGGCTGGGTTTATTGCGGGTACGTATAAGAGAGGTGTGGAATTTGTAAGTTTTCCGACAACATTGCTCGCCATGACGGATGCGTGTATATCTTATAAACAGGCACTAAATACAGAACACGGAAAAAATCAAATCGGGTGCTACAAAGTACCGTCGAATATTTATATTTACTATGACTTCCTGAAAACGTTAGACGAGCGGTTTATATGGGATGGGTATGCGGAAATTATTAAACACGCGGTGTGTGAAAATTTTACGCTCTCGGATGATGACATGTTTTCCAATGTGATGAAAACGATTGAAGCTAAAATCGAACACGTACGAAGTGATCCATGGGAACAACACCCGATTCTCATGTACGGTCATCAATATGCGCACGCACTCGAGTACGTGTCAAAAGATGAATATTATCACGGGGAAGCTGTAAACGTGGGGATGATAGGTGCCTCTCATGTTGGACACGTTTTGGGTATTCACGATGATACACTTATCAAACTACATAAACAATATTCGGATACCTTTCATCTACCCAAAATGTTTCGGTGTGGTAATACATTCACCTTGAGTGAAATGTTTGAATTTATGTATAATGATAAGAGTGTTAAAAATAACCAGATTCATTTTTCATTTGGGGAAAATCTAGTAGACGATACAATTGGAGTCGAAACCGACGCATTATGTTATGGCTTAAACAATACATGCATCGATCGCATGATATTTCCCAATAAAACTGAAATGCATAAAATTGCGTATGGAACGTATGATGTACATGAAAATGATGTATATAATGCTATCAAATGTGGATACAGAACTATCGACTGCGCACACTTCTACGGAAATGAAGCCATGATCGGTAACGAAATTAAACGGTGTATCGACGAAGGAGTGTGTACGAGGAAAGATTTATTTATCATTGGGAAATTATGGAATGATCAACACGATGACGTGGAAAGTGCGTGTCAAACAAGTATAGATACACTTCAGATTGGATATTTAGACATGTATCTCGTACACTGGCCGGTCGTGTATAAGGGTGGAGATCGATACGATGCAGATGTTCTCACCGTATTCACGAAAATGAAGGAACTCGAAGAAACTTTATGTAGAAATGTAGGTGTTTCTAATTTTAAAATCGAACACCTTGAAAAAATAAAACATTTAAAACCGGCGATGAATCAGATTGAAGTCCATCCACATTTTCAACAAAAAGAATTATATGAGTACTGTAACAAAAATATGATCAATGTCATGGCGTATAGTCCGATGTGTAAAGAGGCTCTATCCGATCAACATATTACCACGATCGCAAAAGAGCGAAATTGTACACCGAGTACGATTGTATTGAGTTGGGTTTTAAATACAGGTGCGGCGGTCGCTGTTAAATCTGTCAGTCACATGGAAGAAAATTTAAATTCAAACTTCATACTGTCAATGAAGGAGTTTGATTCGATTGAAGATAAAAATATCCGCGTAATCCAGGAACGATGAACAAAGTTGTACTTTTATGTTTATTGGGTTTGATTTTTTACATGTTAGATAAGTATCACTATCCATGTAAAAAGGAAGTACCCCTGAAGCATAACATCTTACACTATCTTCACAATATCACGACTGTTTTCATTTATCTCGGTCCATTTATATTCAACGATACACGTATTTTGTCGATTCTTTTATTTAGCGCTATCGGTTTGGTTCTACAGGGAATATTTAACCCGAATAAAGAGCAGGGATGTTTTCTTATGCCCATATACAATAAAGAATGTGGCTTAGATGAGAACAGACAATTATACGATATATTTTCAGTTTTTCAAATTAAACAGAGGTTATCGATAGACGATTATAATATTATTTACTATGTCGTGCATACATTGTTAGCCCTATACACTATATCAAAGTTAAAATAATATACAGTGAATGTATATGGATATAGGCATTAGGGCGACTGTATTTTGTGGGAGTATCGCTGTATTTGGTTTCGTTGATTTTGTACGTGAACTCAAGAGATGGATGCAGTAGTTGATGAAGCTGCGTACAGGGATCTATTGGAGTATAAATTGAAATGTGAATAATTTAAGCACTGGACAGTTCGGGCCCACTCACCGGAAGATCTATGGCCTCAGCCGCAGCCGCTCTCTCCTCTCTTAGTATCTGGAAGACATCACCGAGAGTCTCCTGAGAAGTGAGATTTAATTTAATTGTTGGTTTGGGGAGGTCGTTAGAGTAATAGTAGAATATGATGAACATGACCATTTGACCAACTGTCATTTTCATTTTACCATCAATATCCCCTTCACCCCTCGTGGGATTACCTGGAATTATTTCAACAGTTGGAGGTGTTCTATTCGGTACGCTCATGGTTAATTTTCCGGTAGTTGGATCAAAAGTAACCATCTTTTGTAAGAGTTCTTTAAGATTTTGAGACTCACCGTCACCGTTCACAGTTCTGGTTACATTGAAGTCTATCGCCCCTGAATATATATCATCGATAAATTTTTGAATGAAATCATCACCCTGTGCATTTGTAATACCGATCAATCTGCGGTTCTCATCAAACTTCTCTTCGTAGATACAGTTTTGTGTTCCATCCGCACACAGGTTCGTATCCGCGTCCCACGAAGTCTCAAAACCCCCTATATCCGTAATACTACCACCCACTGGGTCAAACACGTAATTCATTTCTGTTGATGGAGTAATATCACCACACCAACTTGGGTCAGTATCTCTCGCACGACATCTGATCTGCCTAGGCATATCAATATAGGTTTCTGTTCCTGAAGTCTGGGTCTCAATTGTGGAACCCTCGTCTGTGATAACGATGACATCACCCTCTAGAGTGTTTGGGGTTTCCGGACCAGGTCCAGTCTGACCGGTGGAAGAATCATCTTTTTTATTAAGAGCAGACGAAAATCTCAAAAGCAAAACACTGACTAGAATTAGTAATAGGATAATGAATAGGTATTTATACATGTTATATATAATATAATTATTTACCATTAAACATTTTGTGTATACGTTTCCTATTTAAAGTGCCGATGATCAATAATATAAGAACCACGAACAATATTATCCACGTGTTCCAATCCCGACCGATACGAATATTCAGAACTCGCTCGACGTGGGAATACCTGTCTTTATGTGATTTTTCGTGTGCGTTCATTTCCCTGACACCCGCAATTTTTATAGCCTTTCTCATATTCCCGTTGACTTTTATGAATATATCATCCAAGTGTGACTCCCTTGTTAGTTCATCAACAAAATGTACATAGTTCCATTTATGTTTGGATATAATGTGATAAGGCATACCCTCATCAGTGGAACGCCGAATATTATGTTTTTTATCTGGTATTTTATGCCAGGCGACATGTAGCGCCTGATGAACCGTGAGATACGGAAGGCGATCCTCCAGGCATGACGGAATATCGTTTTCACGATTGTATGTCTCAAAGCCTCTCTCGACCGCACGTTTAAGCTCACTTTTCCACTGTCTCACGATCGGACAATCCATGGGTGCTGCGAACGCCCAACTCTCTATAACTGGACAAGCAAACGGCACTTCAAACCCGTGAAACATATCCGAATCGAAATCCACCCACGCTTCGATCGGTTTAAGCATGATACACGCCATGTCAATCCAAACCCCCCCGGTTCTCTCCACCGCTTCAACTCGTGCCCAATCCGACTTTGCTTGTCTAGACAATTCGTCGTAATTTATGGGTTTGTTTTCGACATTGTCCGATGAAAGAAGTACCACATCGAAATCCGGGTTTGTATCCCTTAGGTTCTGGAGACAGGCCCGTTCATATACATCCATCTCACCATCCCAGAAAGTGTACACGATTTTAGGAATCATGTTGATCTATTTATGTATGATATAATTATTTACCATTAAACATTTTGTATATACGTTTCCTATTTAAAGTGGCGATGAGTAATACTACGAATAACAAAAGTATATCGGTGACCATGAAAGGTCGTGATGGTTTACGCGTACCAAACTTTTTGTTACAAAACCTTCGCCCCACTTCGATGGCACCTTCCATACTGGAATATGGGGTCTTTCTATATGACATCATACCACACATGGCAACTGTTTTAGATACCCCGAAGAAGGGGAGATGACCCCTGGGGTTCAACACACCAGATGACTGGTCAAATACCCATTTAGTGCCATTCCACTCAGCACCCCAACCGATACGCACTTTTGATGGTTTGACAATATCGAGTTGCTCTATAACTTTTGTTATGAGCGTATCTTCATCCATATGAATGATCTCGTCGGTTAAATCGCATATGACACACGAAATAGTCTTTTTATCTGAAAGAACGACGGGTTGAATGTGTAATTCCGTATCTATTATATACTGTAAATCACTCGCGATAGATATTTCCTCTTCGTATTCTAATATAACGTTTATAGCACCGTATGTACTCGGACTTATCTTATCCACCGCGTCACTCCCCCAATTATCTTTCACAAACTTTATAGCCGGGCTATTATCGAGACACAATACGAGTAATCCGTCTTCGATAATTTCACCGTTTTCAAAATGTGCTGTAAATCCATTCTCGCGGTAGATGACATCCTTTAGCTCATTTCCAAAATTAAATTGAACATCCTTCTCGACTAGGGCTTCATGCATTGCGTCACCCATGACTTTACCTGAAACCTTTTGTGTGTAAGCTTTGGAAAGACCGACGTGATCAAAACTTTTAACAAATTCATACGCTGTCATGACATCCCATGGTACTCCATCTATCACGAGTGGTATAGCTTCCATCAACTTTTGACCATTTTCAGATAACGCACCGATCGCATCCTTGAGTGACACTTTCTTATACTTCCATGGCATTGCTAATACTCTAATGGCAAGCGACGAAAGTGTGAGATAGTCTCCCGTTGAGAGATACTTACTTATAACGGGTCCACTACTCGAGTCTGTCTTTTGAAATATAGTATCCCATTTAATTCCCATCTCCCTGAATAAACTATTCGTATTGATGAATGCTCTATCGAATACTATCCTGTGTGCGTGTAGATCGCGTGAAGTCACTGAAGGCTCCCACCACGATCCACCCGCGGAAGTCTTTTTATCGTACACTACGACTTCATGATCAGTATATTTTTTTAGTTCCCATGCGATGGACATACCTGTAGGTCCGGCACCGACAATGTGAACCTTCATCTATCTGATACTTAGATAATTAATATATGTGTTCAAATTCATTATAAAAAAACTTTATTTTAAATAGAACGTCGATGGTCCTCACAATTATTATGGGGAATATGTTTTCAGGTAAAACTTCTGAAATGATTCGGAGACTCAAACGATTGAAGGTTATTGGAAAAAAAATAATAGTGATAAACTCTGCAAAGGATACTAGATCCCCAGATGAAGTCCTGAAATCACATGATAATATAACGTTTGAATGTTTCAAGACTATAAAACTATTCGATTTAATTAACAAGACGGAGTATGACAGTGCTGATATAGTAGCTATAGATGAAGCGCAATTCTTCCCCGATTTGAAAAGATTTATCGAATGTTCTATGTGTATTGGCAAGAGTGTTATCGTCGCGGGACTTGATGGGGATTCGTCTCAGAGAAAATTTGGTGAGCTGATCGAGTGTATACCACTCGCGTCGGAGGTCACAAAATTGTCTGCGTTGTGTATGACATGTAAAGATGGAACCCCGGGACCATTTACGAAACGTATGGTGAATAATACGGAACTTGAACTTATAGGGGGGAGTGACATGTATAGCGCTGTGTGTAGAAAGCATCTCAATTAATCCAATATCGATTCCCTCGTTTCGGCCACCGCCTCTTTTTTATCTAGATTCTCGATTATTTCGAGTATATCCTGCGAACTTTTGAGGGCTGAATGTGCCGCGCGTACGTTCCATCCAACGAGTAGTTTCAATTTAGTATTAACGCGTTTATATTCTTCTACTTCCATTTCCAATTCTACAACGCGGTCTCGCGTCAATGTCTTTGGTGGGGGGGTCATGGTCAAATTCATACGCGGTCTCTCGGATGTTTTTGTGGAATATTGACGCCAATGTTTTGTATCTTTCTTAATCTTCTTTTCGGTGTTGTAAATGGTGAATGTTGGAGTGTATATAATGGAAACCATTTATATTATATACACTCCTTAACTTTAATACAGCTTAAAATAATCAATTGATATAGTAATATGTGTGGGATAATTACCTTATTTGGTAGTGAGGTTGATATATCGTCTAATCTCCTAACGCACCGAGGACCTAATGATTACAGGACCAATACAGTAGGTAAGTGTCGGATGGATTTTTATCGACTAGCAATCAATGACTTGACAGACGCGGGTATGCAACCATTCGTACAGAATAAAAGTATGCTCGTGTGTAACGGTGAAATCTACAATCACAAGGAATTTAGGACGGGAGATGAAAAGGGTACGAGTGATTGTGAAGTTTTGTTACCCATGATCGAGAAGTATGGAATACTGAAAACAGTTGATAAAATTAATGGTGATTTTGCCATGGTGTATACGAGCGGCGACCGTGTGATTGCTGCACGTGACCCGGTGGGTGTACGCCCCATGTTCTACACGCGTTACGATGTAAACTCTATCGCATTCGCGAGTGAAGCGAAGGCTTTACTGTCACTGAAAACTGAAATCCACATTTTCCCACCCGGGCATGTATACGATTCATATATCGACGATTTCACGTGCTATTACAATACCTATTGGGATATAGTCCCGGGACGTAGACACGTTCCCACAAAAAACCTTAAACAGACACTTATTGACGCTGTACATACACGACTTGATAATACGGAGCGGGATATCGGGTTTCTCTTATCCGGTGGTCTCGATAGTAGTCTGATCGCTTCTATCGCAACTGAAAAAATAGGTAAAATTAAAACATTTTCGATTGGACTTGTCGGTAGCCCTGATCTCGCAGCTGCTCGAAAGGTGGCTGAATATCTTGACACGGATCATACGGAGGTTACATTTACGACACAAGAAGGTATCGATACTATTACTAACGTGATCAAGTCTACCGAAACATATGATACGACGACTATACGTGCAAGTACACCCATGTGGCTTTTATGTAAATATATCAAGGAAAAGACCAATTGTCGGTATATATTTTCTGGTGAAGGGGCTGATGAACTATTGGGTGGATATTTATACTTTCACAAAGCGCCCGGTGTTATTGAATTTGCACACGAGAATATGCGACGTCTAAAACTTATTCACCAGTTTGATGGGTTGAGAGCCGATAGATGTGCCGGTGCACATGGCCTTGATTTGGTTGTACCATTTTTAGATAAACGGTTCATCGATGCGTGTATGGGTATAAACCAAAACTTGAAAATTCATTCCATTGAAAAGAATGTTTTACGATCCCTGTTTATTGGGTATCTTCCGGATGAAATTTTATGGCGTAGAAAGGATGGTATGAGTGATGCGGTGGGCACTAACTGGGTTGACACCATAAAAAAGTATGCAGAAAAGAATGTTTCACCTAAAGAGTTTCGGATGATTGTAGAGAGAGCGCGTGGGTATAATGTTCCACTCACGAAAGAAGAGGCGATGTATAGAAACATGTTCTGGCAAAAATATGGTAACGATAGCGATTACCTCATTTCTGAAATATGGCGTCCTAAGTGGACCACAATAACTGACCCGAGTGCGCGGTTACTCAGTTAGAGAAATACTGTCATTTTTAAATACAATGGAAATAAACCTAGTCGATGTCAATAATGGGAAGTATACAGTATCTGTTATTGCTAACGATGAATACATAGGGCCTACGATCGCGATGGGATATGAATGGGATGGGTGGATGAGGACTGACGTATCAAAACATTATAAAGAGGGTACTGATATTTTAGATATCGGTGCAAATATTGGATACAATACATTAATGTTTTCTGACTACGGTCCGGTGAGTTCGTTCGAGCCTTTATTCCATCCAATAGTTACGAAAAATGCAAAGCAAAATCGGACCAAACACCCAATAAATATATATACATGTGCATTATCTAATGAAAGACGTGATGATGTAATACATTTACCTAGTCGTGGGTGTCAATCGGCCGACAAAATAAATTACGGGGGTACGAGCTTTCATCACACACCCGATATAAAGGGGAAGGGTTTACCGGTTAAATGTGAACGCCTAGATGACATATACAAGGGCATACCTTCAATCATGAAGATCGACGTCGAAGGACACGAATTACATGTTTTAGAAGGTGCTATAGAAACTATCAAACAACACACACCATCAATTTTGGTGGAAATACATAATTTTACAGAAGATAATGATGTACACAAGTTTATAAAGGCGTTTGGGTATGACGATCCTATATCTCGACCAGAGCACGTATATCTATACGTAAAGACCTAATATTTCAGCGACGCATGGGTGGCGTACAACATCATCATCGGTCATTTCTACACGGTCTATGTATTCTAAATCTATACCATTAACTAGATTTATAATATCTTCTAACCCGTTTCGCGTTTCAAGATCACTTTGTTGTAGATCTCCGAGTATGAGCATTTTGGAGTTATCACCGATACGAGTGAGAAGCATTTTCATTTGACTGGGTGTGCTATTCTGCATTTCGTCAGCTATGACAAATGCGTTTTTAAACGTACGACCACGCATAAATCCTAATGGCTCGATATATACACGGGAATTAAGTTGACCATGCGAAAGGGTCTGTTCGAAAATTTCAATCATTGGAACTGCCCATGGTTTCATCTTACTATCAATGTCACCGGGTAAGTACCCCAAGTCTTCACCCGCTGCAACTATAGGACGGGTACAAATTATACTATCATACTGACGTTTAGCTATACGGATAGACGCTTCTTGACATGCGAGCAAAGTCTTACCCGAACCCGCTGGACCAGTTGCTATAATAATGGGCTTTGGTGATTGAATGGACCGTAAATATGTACATTGCCCAGGGGTTTTCGGGAATTGCATATACAGTATCTTAAGGTTTTTAATCCTACAAATAATATGCATGACTGACTTCTATTTCGTAACCCTTGACCGAGTAGGGGCGTCTACCATTCTTGATGCCAAATCTGCACCTCGGTTTATATGCTTTAAAAATTTCAAGACTGCGCGTATATATACAAAATATTTATCGAAACACAGGGGGGAATTTGGAAAATGGCCGTGTGTAGATCTATCTAAACCAATGACGAAACTTGAACCAGACCTAGATTATATTCCATGTGACGGAGGTATGTTTGATGTCATGTTAAGTTTGAGTTATAAATCACGTGAAGATTTGGATAACATGACACTCTCATCAGGAATACAATATTTCTATTGTCACGAATTTGATTTCGATAGTTTATTATCAATTCGATTATCAGGACAAGATATAGACGGCGAAGCTGACAACGTTTTATATAGAGAGAACCTAGATTACAGTATAAAGAATATGTGAGTTGTATATATAAATGGCAACCGTCGTTACAAAGTTTGATCCCAGTGAAGAGAACCACGTCTTATGGTTACAGAAAGTCGATAATGCTATGGTCGGTGTTACCGAGCAGAAAAAGATCCATCTCGATAAGATCGTGAATGATAATCCATTCTTTTCTGGTAAAATTGATATGCTTGAGTGGGCGTTTACTCATTTTCAACTCGCACTTAAATATTCACAAGCTGTATTACGTGGTAAAGCATTTATTCCGACGACGTTTCTTTGATAAACCGTAAATACTCTTCTAGCGTGAAATCTTGTGGTTCGGAATCCGTATCCATTCGTATAAGAAGTATCTTACCCATTAGATCCTCCTTGTGAAATGGTTTAGGTAGTGAATTGAAATTAGTCGTTTCTGTGATTGTCGATTTCATTATAACTACATCTATAACAGGCCATTGCCCAATAAACGTGGGAGGTCCTCCGAGTACTTTAAATACTTCATTCTTCGCTGGGTTGATATCCAGCTCGATTTCTGTCACGTGATGTATATCTTCATGTATTAATACCGCAATTGTCATATGAAATGTACAAATAAAAAAAAGTGGTATTAATATATGCAATTAACAGTACAGACCGCGATTTTCACACTCTTAGCTATCATACTTTTAAGCGCATGCGCTGAAAGGTATACGATGTTCGGTCCTACTAAGGTGTATGAGGGAATAATCGACAATAAAAATGCCCATCGCAAGTTTCACAGCCTGGATACTCCCTGGAATGTAGACCGCTTGTCAAATGACCGTAAACAAACAAAAGATCCATTTAACGTGTGTTCGCCTGAATCGTATGGGGATTGTGCGAAAACTGACATGCCACACCTAAGTCGGTACTAAAACCTTCATTTATATTAGTAAATATGTCAAGACAATTTGTCATAGAGCGATTCGCAGAACTATTAGATTTACCAGTAACGGATACAAAGTGTATCAATCTCGAGAAAACTATACATAATTGGGCTATACTTAAATCCAAAGAGGTTTGTGATGTCCCGGCGTCTGATAACCATAGACATGTAAATAGATATAAAACCAAGTTTCTCGAGATTCAAACATGTATACGAAAAGCACGTACGCTTAAGGATGATATAGTGACAGGTAAATTAAAAGTATATGATATTGTAACTACACCACCTCATATCCTATGGCCGGATGGTCCACTCGCCATCCAGATAGATGAGAATGTGAAGAAAAGTATGAAAAAGGATTATAATGTCGCGAATGAAATCAATTACAAGGGTGCTTTCAAATGTGGGAAATGTAGACAGTGGAAAACAACATATTATGAAATGCAAACGCGGTCGGCAGATGAACCCATGACAGTATTTATTACGTGTCACCTGTGTAACTCTCACTGGAAACTTTGATGGAATATTTAGAATCGGTTAAATCTGTATCCATGTCTCCAACTGAAAGAATATAATTATATTTAGATTCGCGTTTGTAAATGGCTTTACTTTGCGGGGGTGTAAATACTAGTTCGTCGTATGTTAGATCTATATCTTTCAATTGTTTTTGTGTCCATATTACATTCTTGTAGAATCCAGGACGGGCTGTGATTATAACCATCCTATACCCCTTTTTCTGAACATTCTTGTATAATTCATATATATCCTCAATAATTTTACCAGTTTGCGAGTTAATTAGGGTATCGTCTATATCAAACATAACCGCATCTTTCGGATTTATTGTTTTGGGAATGATCATATGTATATACTAAGAAAATGTTACTTTAAGAATATACCTTGTATTAAATGAATGGATGGGCAGATTGTGGATGTTGAATATGAAGAGGGTCTCGTAGATATATGTAAAATAGTTTCCACACAAATCGAAACATATACAGTAAAGCAATTGGTATATGATTCGGATATTTTTCTATATAAATTCAGTCATTATACACATCAGGTTCCAATTGATTCGATTTCAGGATTTTATGATACAACTGAACTCGCGGAAACGGGACACTTCGTAAAGGAAGGCGAGACTATTCATTATAGAAGTTTAGATGACTCCGACCCCGAATATGAAAATGATACAGATGATCAGTATGATAGTGATAGTGAAAGTTATGAAGATTCGGAAATAAGTTTACATGAATCTAATGAATATCAGTATGAATAAAATATTTATATATATAAAATGAAAAACTTCGATCCTCGAATTGTTATTTTGATTATCTTGGTTGGTATCGCGATTTATAAAGTGACAGCAAAAGAAAAGTACATGTGTGGCGGTAAGCGTGAGGGGTATGTGGCACCCAAAACTGCGATGAAGTCGGGTGGTAAGCGTGAGGGATACGACGCAGGAGCACCCATTAAGAAGTCCGGTGTCTGTCCCAAGTGTGGGTCGACTGATCAAGTGTATGGAAAGCCATGTAAATGTTCTACGGGGGGTACTGAAGGGTACTGTAGTTCTTGTGGTGTGAAATAAACCTACTTAAAACATAGGTCATTTATAGATATAAGTAATCAACATGGCACCCTATACTCCACCTAATACTCATTACAGTCAAATGGATGTTTCGGCATATTCAGAGGAAGAGATGTTTAAATTTGTTGGTAGAAACGGTAAGCGTTTTTATTGGCTCACGAGATTTCTCGAACTTTCGTACATCTGGTACGATAAGAAACGGAAGGTTATCGAATTATGGGGACCATTTAGTTCTCTTCAAAATTTCCAAGCACACCATGTTATTGGTTGTGAATTAGATTATAGTAGTAATAGGGTGTAGATTAGACTTAAGTTATTTTTTTGTAATGTTATTTTATACATGTTGAAGCGTCCGCATAAGCGAATTCCCGTTTCACCACATATAAATGATGGACTACCCGCCGTCGGTGGTTTAGTACATTCTATTATTAATAATAGACAGGTTACGAATAGACCCCCATTGAAATCTCGTTTTGGATACCAGAATGTTGAGTTATATAAGAAATTATTAAAAACTAATTACGCGAATTGTAACGTGCCTTACAAAGAACCGGACGTGATAGAAGCACGAGGTAAAGATACGTACACCGTATATGAAGAAGAGTGTTACGTCGATTATCTTGATAAGCTTTATGTAAAACTTAACATCCTAAAATCGGGTAAAGTTCGTGTAAAGATCGTTACAAACTTTTTGTATTTATGGAAGACATATTACTCGAAAGGGAAGTCGCCAGAGTATAAAATACTGGTGGCGGCATACAAGGCGTTGGGGTATTCGCCGGCGTTCTTGAAAAAAATGAACGACAATTTAAAAGTGCGGCAGAAGTTTGGAGTCAAACTGGAAAAGGTGATTATTGATATTTTCGATAAGACAGTATCACGAAGGAAGGTTGTAAAAAAAACTGTCAAGGTGGCACCTATAGATGAAGATACGCCAGATATCAAAAATGTCGATGAAGTCGTCGAAGATGAAGATACACCAGATATCAAAGATGTTGATGAAGTCGTCGAAGATGAACCTATAGATGAAGATGGTCCAGAAGAAGATGAGGCGATAATTGAAGAGGATGCCGAGTGTGAAGTTGAAGAGGATGCTGTAGATGAAGAATATGTAGATAAAGATGATTAGAATTTAAGTTGTCACACATATAAAGAGTATTCATTACAAAAACATAAGATGGGCTACATTGCATGGGATACAGAAACATCCGGTAAACCTCCGATTATCTCGGGGGGGGTTACACCCGAAAACTATCACCTCTTTAGTGAATGTAGAATGGCTTCAATCGCAGCTGTTCACTTCTCGCTACACGGTCGAGAATTGTCAACATATCATTCACTCGTATATCCAGATGGGTTTACGTTAGGGTCGCATGATGAAGATACGGTGGGTGCTACACATATACATAAAATTAAACACGTTCAAGCATTGCAAAGAGGGTTACCGTTTGTGCAGGTGTACAATAAATTTGTAGATGTTATTAAAAGTGCGAGAGTGGATACACTTGTTGCGCATAATTCCAGTTTCGACAAGACTGTATTATTCAGTGAGTGTTACCGGTATGGTTTATCGGTAGAACCATTCAAAAGGTTGAAATTTGTGTGTACACTGGATTTATCGAGAGGTGCGTTCTTTGACACTGCAAATTATAAACTGGAAACTGTTTATAAATATATAACGGGTGATGTATTCCGAGCACATGATGCGTTGGAAGATTCGCGTGCATGTGGGCTTGTATACTCGGTCGTGAGGGATATCAAATTTAACTGTAAAAAAATCGGTATTAATAAAATTTCGATTGATGTGAGCGATGTTCCAGCGATCAATGGTAAAATATGGTTCACCAAACCCGTTGATATCGCGAAGAGTATTCGCGCGTCTTATATTCAAACGACACCTGATGGTATTGATCGTGAACGCATTGTTGAACAGATCGCAACAGACGAACCAGTTGTACGTGTTATGATAGATACAGCGATACAGTTCCAATCCCGCAGAACTCGCGATTTGGAAATGAAATTGAATGCGATTAAAGTTCAACTCATTTCGAAGTGTCGATTGAGTAAAAAGAACTTGACACTTTTATTTGGGTATATTGGCGACATTCTATACAGTAAACTTACTGTTCGAGAGTATACACATCTTGATAAGCGTGAGTGTAGATATTCTATGTTTGATATCTGTGGAACAACATACGAATTGTATGGGCGAATAGGCGATATCGTCGTTGATAACGGCGGGGGTTTGACAATATTAAACGTAAAGCAGTATATCGAACACGCGAATACTGAGATCACTAGTGCGGATGTGATGAGATCACAAGTGTTGATGGAGATGTTGGGTGTTGATAAATGTCGATTTGATAGCCCTACCGGCGTTGTGACTATCAAAAGGGATATGAGTGTGTGGAAGGATGAAATCAAACCAAAACTCCGAAAGTTTTGCGAATACGTGCATAGCAAGCTTGGTAAACCGACTTAAAGTTTTTTTAATATATATAAATACAATGGCTACTCCTAGTTCTCCACAACCTCTTAAAAAAGTTATCATCTCTTTACCTGGTAAAGAGTATTCATCTACATTTCTTATGGGTTGGTCTGAAACCCTATTGAAGCTCACGCAACAGGGGTATCAGGTTGCGCTCACGAGTGATTATTCTGAATATACACCATTCACTCGAATGAAGTCATTGGGACTTGACAACACTCGCGGTGATGATCAGAAACCTTTCGACGGGAAGGTTGATTACGATGTATGGGTTACGATCGATTCGAACATCATTTTTTCACCAAAACAAGTTATTGAACTGATCGAAGATACTGATAAATATCCCGTCGTTGCTGGTGTTTATAGACTACCCGATATGAGGAGCATTTCAGCCGTTCGTAAGCTTGATGATGCGTACTTCAATGAAAATGGTATGTATGAATACATCAAACTTGATACGCTCGATAAGGAGATTAAACACGTCGAAGTTGAATATTCGAGTATGGGATTTATGGCGTGTAAGAAGGGTGTTATCGAATCCCTCGTACACCCGTATTTCAATTACCCCGTGAAGGTACATGAAGTTGGGGATAAGCGTATCTCTCAGGTATTACCGGATGACGCTTCGTTTTGTAAACGCCTTACTGATGCGGGTCATACGATTACATTGAACACTGATCTCTTTGTCGGTAATGAAAAGAGATTAATCATTTAATGAATGAGTATAAAAAGGAGAACTATTATTAAAATAAAAATGGAAGGTTCTGATTACGATCATGACGATTATTCACACGAGACACCTTCCGAGAAACGTCCCTACGTGCGTCATATAACATCAGAGCTTAAGATATATACCATAGCTACGTGTATGACTGTATATTTTCGTACACCACAATATATTCTTAAACTTATTGAGTGGGTGTGTATGGCTGTCATAGATGCTCCTAATAAGTTTAAGGATGATCTAAACCAGACTATCATTAGTGTCCGGAATGCGAACATCAATACGAAAACCGAATAAATACTATTAAAAGCATATACATGTTTTTTATGAATACAACCTTATTCATAAATTTTTAAATATGACCTAAGTCGCGTACCTTGTAGAATAGTTAATGGTTTATTACACACACGAATTCGCAGTTGCGTTCTTCCAAGCTACAAGACCCCTGTGTCCAGACGTACAACGAATTATCTGGAGTCAAGTATTATCTCGAGAACTAGTAGTACCTACTGCACCGATCAAAAAATGTTTGAACTCATCCAACAGGTTCTCAGAGCGTTCTTTGAGTCGAGACCGGGGACATTAAAAACAGGGAAATACATCTTCGCACATAATGAATGTGATGAGACTATAATTATACATGATCAGTCAGTGATCGAATATAATGATCCATGTGAGGACTTGCTTTCTATTTTATTGAAATGTGAACGGTTAATTTCGTATTCCAATTCAAAAATGAAATCTACATATAATAAACATGACACCATCGCGGTAAATAATAATTTGGTAGGACTTGTACATAAGATAATGGACGATATTGAAATGCGAGACACGAGACGGGTGGATGTATATGTCGATCAATATTCGCGTATAAGAGCGTTTCTCACTTTGACATCCATGTCATGTATAGATTTATTTGACACTGAAGTGAATACGAAATCGGTGTAAAAACAACTTAAGTTAACAATGTTGAATACAAATATAAGTTTGTCTTCGACATGGAGGATGTTAGAGAACTTATGTCACTCATTGATACAAACTCCGATAAAATCCCGGAGGGGGATTATCTCACGATGTGTAACAAACTGAAAAGTATTTTTACAGTTATAAAAAACCCGATGGATGTGGGGAGTGAAAGTGAAGGTGATTACGAATATGAAACAGATGAAGAGTACACTCCCTCGAATGTCACGGTTAATGTTATCCCGTTCACACCTACACCAGCACAAGATCCGCGTATTCGTGACGTGCATATGGCTGCTAGACGACATACACTGAATCAAGAATATCTCACGATTATCTATCAGTTAAAAAATTTAAAACGGACAATTAAACAATATACATTTAGACGTAATATTACAACACGTGTTAAACGTGAAGCGGTAAACGTTTTTTGTTCGGATAGACTTATGAGACTTAATGAATATACATTTTCAGAACTCGTTGGAACGTATCCTCAGTATATAATTTCTGATGAACGTCAGTTTTATTTAGAATATATTACGTATCATAACAATAATGTACGAGAAACTACAACTCAGTTAGCTTGTGAGATTGAAAGACTCGAGTTCTCTAGAGACGAGTGTATTGAGCAATACGAGGAGTGTCAATAAGTAGATTTACACCACCACTCATTTCCACCAGAATATTCAAAAACAATGTGAATGAGAGCCCCCACTATGATTAGCCTTAATGGTGTAGACAGTTTAATTAAACGAGTTAATATCATGAAAAATACCAAATTCATCACACCTATTATCATAGCTTCTGTCAGGACGGACTGTACGGATCTCGCTTTCATTTAATATAACTACAGAAAAAAATATTGATATATAAAAATGAAATTTGCTTCTAAGCTTAACCGGTCGCACCTGATTGTTTCGCTTGGCTCTATGTTTTTTGTTTTGGTCGTCATGTATGTGCTCGGATATATTAAGACTAGAGAAGGATATGAATCTCCGGAAGTTCTCGAAGCGGAGCTCAATGACCTACTGAAAGAGATGAGCAAATCGCCGATTCTTAAGGGTATGAAAGGTGGTGAAGAAAAGATGTAATACGCTTTAAAAAATTATTTGTATAGAATAAAGAATGTCAGAAGGTCCCAGTCAATTTAAACCCAAAATAGATGCAGCTAATGAAAAAGTAAGCACGTCTCTGGCCGAAGCAATCGTAGCTGTTAAAGAAGTTATTGCTACGAAAAATCGCTTATATTCAGTCGACATGGAAAATCTCGACTTTGAAGCATTGAAGGAACTTGAAGGTGATTATATAAGAGTTGCCGATATGGCATCGAAAGCTCTCAGTATGCGTGCTCAGGTTAAGTTTGCGAATAGCCTTGATAAATCTATGGTCAAGATTGATCAGTCTAGACAGTTATCCGAAAAATTAAATAGTTCCGGGTCATTGGAAGAGAAGGAAAGTATCATGAGTGAAATTGATTCAATGTTAAATACGATGTAAAATTATTAATAAAGATTTCTATCAAACGGATCAAGACCTGGTAGGTTTGAGAGAATATATTATATACGTGTAAATTAAGAATGGCTATGTCTATGCCAGTGATGTTGATCATGACGATGATCATTGTGGGTGTTGTGATTATATTAGTTGGACAGACCCGAGTACAAATGGATCCAGTGTTCCCTGTGAGTGGTGATTCAGAACAGAATGATCTCACTGGTACACCTGTCGAAGGAGTCGAGGAAATATTCGCAGCTTCAGGATCGACTGGACCCGCACCGACTGACGAAGTCTTCACAGCTTCAGGGTCGACTGGACCCGCACCGATGGACGAAGTCTTCACAGGTTCAGGGTCGACTGGACCCGCACCGATGGACGAAGTCTTCACAGCTTCAGGGTCGACTGGACCCGCACCGATGGACGCAGATTCTCTTATTAGTTCTACACAATTGAAGGATATACTTGATAATGCAACCGATATGGATGTTAAAATTGAAATAGCTAAACAGGTCGTCGATGTAATTGAGAAAATAGAAATACATAATGTTGCAACAGTTATAGACGAAAACGCGACAAGTACTTTAGATGATATTTTACGTAAAAAATCTACAGCACTAAAAACTTTGCGAGATGCTATGATCGCAGAAAGTGATATTGAAGCTTTAAATGAAGTAGCGTTGGAAGATGCCGAAGAAATAGATATGAAAATTGCGGATCTTGAGAGAGACCGACTCGCGACTATAGAAATTAAAAAAGAAGAGTATCGATTACGAATGGTTGAAATACAGCGTGCTTTAGATGACATAGCTGAACAAGAACGATTAGAAAAAGAGCGTGAACTCGTAGACTTGGATAAGAGTAAATCAGACCACTTAGCCAAAATGGTTCAGTATCAATCCGACCAAGAAGGGAGACGGTCGAATCTTGGTGACATGTTACAAGAAATGGAAAATTATAAGAGTGATGAAGATCGAATAAAGGCGGATCTATTATCCGTACAAACTCGTGTGAACTTGGCTAAAGATATAGAAAATGGGCGTCTGGCTAGTGAATTACTTAAATTGGGTGACAGTGACGAAGATACTCCGGAAATAGAGAGGTTGAAAGCTGAATCTGTTGTGTATATGAAAACCCTCAGCGATGAAATTGAATCAGCCACATCTAAACTAGATAAATCAATTGAGGATAGGAAAACTCTACTAGCTGACATTGGTACAACGAATGCCGATATACTACGTGATATTAAAGCTGCCGAAGCCCTGGATGATCTATATGAGGAGTTGAGAGATGAAAAGTTAACCGAGATCGAGTTTAATGCCTTGAGTGTAAAAGAAAAATCGGATATGCTTGTACTTCTAAATGGATCAATACAAGATGAATTCGATGCTGTTGTGAAAGGTCTAGATGAGACTGTGGCGGGTGATACGACACGCTTACAAGATGAAAGAAAATTATTATACGTAGCCATATCTGACCGGCGAACTACTAATGACGAAATATTACAAAAGGCGAAAGATGATCTTGATATCTTGATAGAACAAGAACGTGAGGCTACAGAAGATAAAATGGAATCGACAAAGGCTGTAACGGGTACGGCGGCGGCGATTAGGCGAGGTCAAGATTTAAACATGTACATGTCAAGTATTGCTAGATTTAACATACAGCGTGATTCTATTATAGATTCTGTTGAGAGTGGCGCTATAAGTGAGGCTGCCCGTGATTCATGCGCTGAAGATATAGATCAATATACCAAGTGTATAAGTGATACAGATGATAGGAATGAAGTACTCTTGAAACGCGCTACGAAACGGATAACAGATCACGAATTTAAAATGGGTATAGGATATGACATTACACCAGAAGAATATAAGGAGTACGAATATAAAAGGGTCATAGGCTTTAACATTACACCACAGGAACATCTTAACCTAGCAACTAATCCCGATATAGAGAAGGTCATTAAACCCATAGAAGACCGAACAATAAGAGAGATTGATGAGCAGGGACAATTCAGTGACCGTCCCGTCGCATGGGAAAAAGAAAACTCATACGCGGACGCATCGATTGCCGGGCGCTTAGCGAGTGGTGGCATGTGGGTTTACGTGGAAGACAGTGGTGTTGTTGGTGACCCGGAACGTCGTATTGACATTACTAAAACTTTAATCGATGCGCACAGGACGGGGGGCGACTCGTATATCGTGGATCAGTATGAGCGAGCGGCTGAATCTGCTCACGCAGTTATAGAATTGGATTTAGCGGCTATGGGGTACACTCGATACGGTGATATTAATGATGACTTGAACGCGGCTGGTTACGAAATTTATGAAGGTGACGAAAATCGATACGCAAATGGGGTCGAGGACGCTTATTTCGAGATGAGTTTGACAGGACCCGAGAAACATATCCTGGCGTGTGGTATAGCAATCACCTCGATGGAGAATTGTATCAATGGGCTAAATGTTGACGGCACGGTCATGACAGAGGAAGCATTGAACGCACAAATAGAGACAGGGGCGGGGATGAATGGGTTTAGGTATACGTGTGAATCCAACCCGGATATAGACCCTATAGAACCGATGGATTGTTATGTTACTTGGGATAAGTCGGGTTGTAAAAACCCCAAAGTCGCTGGAGTGGTGGTACCCCGGCCTATTGAAGGGTATGATTACGGTTCAAAAACGGCAACGGTTGAATTTGAGGCGATGTATGGCGGTAAATGTGAATACCAGACAGGTCAGATGGTAAATTGTGTATATGGGGATAAATACAGCGAGGCGAGAGCTAAACTAGATGCAGCTGAAATGATGGCTGAATCTCTTTTATCGTGAATACAAAAATATATATATATACTATATGAGATATGGTATATATCACAGAACAACAGTGTTCTACATCGGCTAAATATCTCCCGAAAGGGCCGGGTGTCACTGATGAAGTTGATTATTTACTGTCTGCTGACGAAAGGCGGGAGAAACGAGGGGATGTAATTGACCGTCCTATGAATCAACATAAGTGGATGAAAAATGGGGTGTATGCCCATCCAGTGGCACCATGGCCGGGATTCTATGTATGGGGGGGTCCGGAAGCTGGGTCTCCGTGTGGTGGCCCTCCACCCAATGGGTGGAACGCACTACTCGAACTGGCGACGCTTAAAGAGGATCTAAAGAAAAAGTGTTCCAATGCCGCTAAAGGCCAATCCATCGGGTTGGGATCGGTAGCGGGTGGAGCGTTAGAGGGCGAAGACCCGACGGACGACATCGATGATTGTGAGAGAGTATTTAATGTAAATGAAGCAATATTGGAACAGCAGGGACTAATTGGACCGGTAACAAGAACTGATTGTGTATGGCGTGAGGCGGGGGATATAATAGAAGGAGGTAAGGTAGAACAATTTGCGTGTTACATACCAGACTCTACCGTGCATGGTATGGCGGTTATGAGAAATGCGGATGGGACAGTTACGGCTAAAGCTAAAATGCCAGTTGAACTTACAGACTATTTACGGGTTTGGTTTAGGAATGTAAATAATATTGAACAAGTGGATGGAACAGTACCTGATGAAATCTACATTGATGTTGAGATGAAGGATGGAAAAGAGGCACATGAGGCCCTGTCATATTGGACGGGACTAACTATACCTAGTTTCACTGAAATGCGACAAGACGATAAGACTGCGATAGTTTCTATAGACGATCGGCGTCGGGGATTGTATAGTCGCGCGGTGATGGCCTCGCCTATAGATTTTGTGAATACGTTTGTAAAGGAGGGGGGGTTACAAAATAATAGTCCTCTTAATATAATCAGAATAGCAACTGTCGCTGGTAACACAATAGATATCGATGGTATGGCAGGACCTGATTATATGATGGAATGTATGTTAGCGGGGGGTGAGATTAGTATGGGAAAGCCATATATGTCAACGGGTGGAATATTTCGTGGACCTGTACACCCATGGGAATTTTTCCCTACGGGGAGTCCGGAATATTTAGCAGCGATGGCGAGGCGAGGCGAGGATGTCCTAGCATGTGGCGTCGGTTCGGAAGAACTTGAAGATGAAATAGTCGGTTTACAGATAGCACTAAATGTGGAATGTTCCACCTCTAATGGGGTTATGGATTACACGAGTGTGCGATGTAGTCAATTACGCGATGAGCAAAATAGTGCGAAGGATAACCTTGAAATAATTACTGGCCGGGTAGATAGTTTTTATAATGGGGGTTACGCGGCGTGTAAACGGGCGTTGTTCGCGCGTGCCGCTGCTCAAGTCGAGCGAGAAGCAGAGCAAGCGAGAATAGATGCAATAAATGAAAGATGGGATAATGACGCAGCTAGAGTAAACATGTTTTATGACCGTACAAAATATTCAATTAGTAAAAATGGACAATGTGGTTCGTTGGAATCTGGATCCGGAACTGAAGATGGAACACGGTGTCCACTCGATCAATGTTGCGGCCCGGCTGGTTATTATGGTAGTGTAATCTCAAGGAAATGTGGTGGGACGCAGGGCGTCAATGATACATCATATTGTGGGACTCCGGCACGATCGGGGAGTAACTACACTTATGCAGCATATGACGGGTTGGGGAGTGCAGCGGATGCAAAGGATAGACAGGAATATTTCGATGAAGTATATCATTGCCTCGAAGGTGATAGGTGTACGAAGGCGTGGGGGGGGACTATGAGCGTAGAAGACGCAGCTGATATTAAATGTAAAGATCTTAAATACCCTCCCGAGTCTCTAAACCCTCCCGATGAATGGAATGGTAAATTTGGTGCAAATGTATGCCCAGAGCCAATTGAAAATAATGATAGATCTAGGGTGATAGTTACAGGTAACACCTTAAACGAATGGAAAAGGGTAAAAGGTGGGACGGACGGTCCGTTTGATGGGGTGGGATGGGGTTTAATTAAGTCTAGAGGTGGATGGAGTGAGACCGACCACACTCTCGGAAAGTTCACTGATCTCGACCCCGCGGGGGGGACTTCAGCTGCTTATAGCGCATGTAAAAAACTTCTCAGCGGGTGGACTACGGTCGGGTTTGCTACATGGAGAAAGAAACAAGATACTTATTTTTCGAGTAATGATGAGTGGATGTGTAGGGAATACTCCAACAATGACAATGTACACCCTTATGATAACGAGTGTGTGAACACGCCATGGACAGATGGGCAATGCCTAACGACTTTACCTGATCAAAATCCGGGTGATGTAGATTACAAGCACCATAATCTTGCTCAAGGTGCTCTTTATTGGAGACGAACTGGTGGTCCAGATGAAAGCATCAGCGAGTTGGACAAATTATACGGTAGTATTATTGTTGATGGTGAAGTGGTACCGGATGATGTACAACCACCATCTGGATACACTGATGATCGAATGCAAGATGGTAAACAACGTAGTAGTACTGGTAAGTGTGGGTTTGATGGTAGCCCCCGCTTTTCAAGATGTGGTGGTGACACGGCTTGTTGTAGTACCAGTCAGTGGTGTGGGGGAACGAGGGGTGTAACATCTGCTCATTGCTCTGGGGAGAATGGTGTAGGGGGGTATAATAATGGGGACTATGATGCTTTACCACTGTCGGCACCGAGCCCACCAACACCACCACCACCACCACCACCATCATATCATTACAGTACTGACAAAATTGGGTGTTGGATGAATAATACAGCCTATTCAGCCGGTGACAAATTATGCTTGTGGACACGTTACGCCGGCCCCGCGTCCTGTAAAAAACATAAGTGTCCTTCCGGTTATATAAATGAGACGGCCGACGGTAAAGGTGAGTCGTACACGGCGGCGGGATATTACACCTCTATCGGATTGTGAACATAACAGACACTAAACCTTACCAAAAACGCGGACTATATGAACATACACAGGCATACACGAAACCTTACCTATGCTCATATAACCCGTAAAACACGCTGCCCTGGGGTTTG
>Ga0222648_1000119_pt1 | contig 34630 bp, 28 predicted proteins | sample AntAcemetagen335_FD_181021 | JGI IMG/M metagenome (GOLD analysis project Ga0222648, IMG submission 181021) | Saline water microbial communities from Ace Lake, Antarctica - #335 | ecosystem: Environmental > Aquatic > Non-marine Saline and Alkaline > Saline | place: Antarctica: Ace Lake... | reverse complement strand
GACTCAGGCTCAGCCGAGTGGAACCAAATTAAAGGCAAACGCGTCTTTATTGGACCGCCAGCAGGTGCAGCGAATTCTATGATTCGCTCCATCGTCAAAGCAGGCTCAGGCTACGAAGACGGCAAGGACTACACAGGTATCAAAGCCCCTTGGAATGCTGCCATGCAGAGCTTTAAAGATGGCCAGTTCGACATGTTTGTCAGCACATTGCCGGTGGGCTCGCAGGCATTGGTAGAGCTGGGCATGGCCAAGCCTTTCAGGTTGTTAAGCGTACCCGCACAAGCTGAACCGAGCCTGGGTTTTACCCGCACGGTCATCCCTGCGAACACCTACCCCGATCAAGTCAACAAAGACCAAGACATCACAACGTGGGTCAGCATCATGACCATGATGGTGAAAAAAGACCTCAGCAACGAGATCGCCTACAAGCTCACCAAAACGTATTTTGAGTCACTTGATGCTGTCAAAAAAGGCAACAGCATGCTGGCAATTTTGCGGGCTGAAGACCGCTTTGCCAGTCTGGTTGCGCCACTTCACCCAGGCGCTGTGCAGTACTACAAGGAAGCAGGCGTTGACATCCCTGCGCGCTTGCTAGCCAACTAAGCAACACCTACGCGTTCGCCTTGAACAGCCATGTCGTTGCAAACGCCGCTCGCCTGCCTAGGTTTAACAAGCTTTGGGCACGTCGCCTGTTTACGAGGCCGCATTTAACAGCACCTGCTTTATGAACAGTTCACCGAGAAAGTCACCTACGGCCACGGTGACGCAACAAGCCACCACCGTCTTAGGGTTGTTGGCCGCGTTGTACGGCATGGCCAATGTCATGCCTGCGATTGGCGACTTTCGCTTGGGGCCCTTTCCCATGGAGATGTTTCGCGCCAGCTTCTTCGCCTTGTGCGCGGTGCTGGTGGGCTTGACCATGGTGGACGACCCCATGGGCAACACCAAGCCGTGGGTCAAGATGGCGTCGGTAGCAGCCGTGGTGGCCATCCTGTACAGCTGCTGGAGCTTTTACCAAGTCAGTGTCAAACTCGATGAAGATATGTTTTTGTTTGGTCTACGCGAGGCTGGCATTGCCATGTCGGTGGCAGCAGCTTCGCTGTTTTTTTGCTGGCGCTTATGGGGCGGTCCGGTTGCATTGCTGGGCATCGCGGGTATAGCCTACCTGCTAACTGGCGAGTATTGGCCTGGGGCTATGCGCTTGGTAACAGGCGACATACACGAACTGCTGGCACAAAACCTGTGGTACAGCCTGGACACTGGCATTTTGGGAGCCACGTTTTCCATTGTTCTTTCGACTGTTCTGCCATTCATTGTTCTGGGCGCCTTGCTGGAGGGCGTGGGGGCTGGCGAGTCTATGATTCGCATTGCTTTTTCAATGATGCGCAAAACGGCAGGTGGTCCGGCACATGCTGCCGTTTTAGCCTCTGGGCTGTTTGGATCGGTCTCTGGCAGCGCGGTGGCCAATGTGGTTGGCACCGGCGTGATCACTATTCCCATGATTAAACGCAGGGGTTTTTCAAATAAATTCGCTGGCGCCGTTGAAGCGGCTGCGTCAACCGGTGGGCAAATCATGCCGCCCATCATGGGCGCGGCGGCTTTGGTCATGGCTGATTATGTGGGTGTGTCTTACTTGACCGTCGTGGTGGCCGTGCTGGTACCCGCCATAGCGTTTTACGCCAGCCTATTTTTGATGATTATTTTCGAAGCTCGACGCGAAGGCATCACGCCACAAGACACCGATGCAGAGCTGGCCAAGCCAAGCCGTCAAGACGTCCTCAACTTGGTACTTGTGTTTGGGCCGTTGGGGCTGATTGTGCTCATGCTCATTGACGGCTGGTCGCCTGCAGGGGCTTCCATGGCCGCTATTGCCTTGCTGTTTCCGATGTCGCTCATCAACCCGCGCATTCGTCACCAACCGGGCTTGCTGCTAAAAGCGTTGAGCAACGGCGGCAAAACCTTTGCGCAGTTGCTCACCGCCATCGCAGCTATTTCCATTGTCATCTCTGTGTTGTCGGCAACCGGCATGCCAGTGAAGTTTGGTGTGTTGATGTCCACATTGCTAGACCAGTCACTCTTTATTGCGCTGCTGGTTGTGGCGGGTGGCTGTATTTTGTTGGGGATGGGCATGCCCACACTGCCCGCCTACGTCACTGTTGCGGCCATCGCATTGCCCTCTATGGAGCAGCTGGGACTGGCACCATTGAATGCGCACATGTTCGTATTCATGATTGCGGTGGCCTCCACCATCACACCGCCCGTGGCCATCGCAGCCTACGCAGCCGCTTCTATTTCTCAGTCGCGCCCGATTGAGACCGCTGTGAGTGCCTCACGCATTGGCGTGATGATTTTCATTATCCCGTTTGCGTTTGCCTACAACCCACTTCTGTTGACGGTCGCGCAAGCAGGTGGACAGTTCACATGGCCGTCTTATATCTATTTGATATTCAAGCTGGTGGTGGCCATGTACTTGGTCGCGACGGCCTTGTCGCGCTGGGAGCTGCACCCACTGGGTTACCTGTCTATTGCATTGCGCTTGGTGGCAGCCGTGTTGCTGCTAGTGCCTCTCGCTGTGTACGACTATGGCGGCTTTGCACTGGGCGCTGCGCTGTTGATGGCGCACCGGTTGTCACCACAGCCAACCAAACAGAACATACAACACACATGACACACACCAACAAAACCAACTTCATATTTATTGTGGCCGACGACTTGGGCTATGCAGACTTAGGCTGTTATGGCTCACGGGCCAACACCTCGCCCTGCCTAGACCAGTTGGCCAGCGCTGGTGTACGCTTCACCAACGGCTATGCCAACTCCCCCGTGTGTTCGCCCACGCGCTTTGCACTGATGACCGCGTGTTACCAATATTGGGTGCGCGGTGCCAGCGAGGAGCCCATGGCAGGAAATGCACACGGCAGCCAAGAACTGGGTTTGTTTCCGCACCTCGCCACACTGCCAGGCATGCTTAAAGATGCGGGCTACCACACGGCACTCATTGGCAAATGGCACTTGGGTTTTAGGCCGCACTTCGGCCCTGAGAAAAGCGGCTACATGCACCACTTTGGCCCTATGTCTGGTGGTGTGAGCTACTACAGCCACAACGCGCGAGGCGAGTCGTCTGACTTAGAGCTGGATGGCCAGCCCTACGATGAGCCAGGCTACCTCACAGATTTGTTGTCTAACCGCGCGGTTGACTACGTGCACCAGCGTGCCAAGGAGACCCAACCGTTCTTCTTGAGCCTTCACTACACAGCACCGCACTGGCCATGGGAGACGCGCGCACAAGGCGGCATAGACCCAGAGATAGCAAACGATATTTCACATCTAGACGGTGGCAATGTTGAAACCTACCAAACCATGATTCGGGAAATGGACGAGGGCATTGGTTGGGTTGTGCAAGCACTCAAAGACACCAACCAGTTTGACAACACACTGATCATCTTTACCAGCGACAACGGCGGCGAACGCTTCTCTGACAACTGGCCGTTGGTGGGCGGAAAGATGGATTTAACAGAGGGTGGCATCCGTGTACCTTACATTGCACACTGGCCTGAGGGCCTCAAACAATCAGCCGGTCAAACCAGCACACAGCATTGCTTGACCATGGACTGGAGCGCCACCATTTTAGACATAGCGGGTGTGCAAGCCGCTGCAAATCAGCCGCTAGACGGTCAGTCACTGCTGGGCAACTTGCACATACCTGCCCATACGGTTGAGCGGCCAATGTTTTGGCGCATGAAACACCGAGACCAACGCGCGTACCGATTGGGTTCGTGGAAATACCTCAAAGTAGACACCTACGAGTACCTGTTTGACATAGATACAGACGCCAGAGAGCGCGCCAACCAAGCCAAACGTCAGCCGCAGCGCCTGCGTGCCATGCGTGCAGCCTACGAGGCTTGGAATGCCCAGATACCCGCAGTGCCAGATGATGCGCGTATTGGACTGGTCTTTTCTGTAGCGGATATGCCGTCGCGTTAGCGCGAAGCTGTGGCTACCACCTGTAACAATTTCACGGCTTAGGCACGTGCAGCCCCATGCTGCGCGCAATCACTTCTTTCATGATTTCATTGGTGCCGCCGTAGATGCGTTGAACGCGGGCGTCGGCGTAAGCACGGGTAATGGGGTACTCCCACATGTAGCCGTAGCCACCAAACAGTTGCACGCACTCGTCCATGACTTGGCACTGCAGATCTGAGCACCACGACTTGGCCATGCTGGCAGTGGCCGTGTCGAGCTCATCCACACACACCAACTCACAGCACTTGTCGACAAAAACGCGTGCCGCTTGCACCTTGGTTTGCAGGTCGGCCAACACGTAGCGGGTGTTTTGAAAGCTGCCAACCGCTTGGCCAAACACCATGCGCTCTTTGACATAGGCCACGGTCCAGTCAATGGCTGCTTGCGAGGCAGCCACCGCCGAAATTGCAATTTGCAAACGCTCCCAAGGCAACTGCTCCATCAGGCAAATAAAGCCACGGTTTTTCTGGGCATCACCCCCAAGCAACTGCTCTGGGCCAACATGCACATCTTTAAAAAACAACTCGGACGTGTCTTGGGCTTTCATGCCCAACTTCTTCAGACGTTGGCCTTTTTCAAAGCCAGGTGTGCCGGCTTCCACCAAAAACAAGGAGGTCCCTTTGGCCCCAGCCGATGGGTTGGTTTTGGCCACCACAATCACCAAGTCGGCATGCCAGCCATTGGTGATAAAGGTTTTGCTGCCATTGATCACGTAGCCGCCGTCTTGGGCGGTTGCCGTGGTTTTGATACCTTGCAAGTCACTGCCTGCGGCAGGCTCACTCATGGCGATGGCACCTACCAACTCACCACTGGCCAGCTTGGGCAAATAGCGTAGCTGCTGCTCAGGTGTGCCGTAATGCAGCAAGTAAGGCGCCACAATCTCGTTGTGCAAACCAAAGCCCACGCCTGTAAAGCCGCCCTCGGACAGCACTTCAAACTGGACCACCGAATACAACTTGTCGGCATCGCTGCCACCAAACGCCTCTGGCATGCTCATGCACAAATAGCCGTTGGCACCAGCTTTGCGCCATAGGTCTCGGTCCACAAAACCTTGCTCTTCCCACTGGGCATGACATGGCGCAATTTCTTTGGCAGTGAACTTGGCAAAGGCATCTTTAAAGGCCAAGTGGTCGTCGTTGAACAGGCTACGTTTGATCACGGTGAATTTCCTTGTGTGTTTGAACTCTTTTATACCTAAATGACTCAATACCACCGTCAACTTGGTGACCCAACACGGCCCCCTTTTCGAGGTTAAATAAGCTTTAAAAGCTACCAATGAGGGCCATATGACAGACGCATTCGTATTCGACGCCATCCGCACACCCCGTGGCAAGGGGAAAAAAGACGGCAGCTTGCATGAGGTCAAGCCTGTGGACTTGCTGGCTGGCCTGCTGCGGGTTTTGCAGCAGCGCCATGACTTAGACACCGCCTGTGTTGACGATGTGGTGATGGGCGTGGTCTCGCCAATTGGCGAACAAGGCTCGGTACTGCCAAAAGTAGCTGCGCTCAAAGCCGGCTGGGACTTCACGGCCAGCGGCATCCAGGTCAACCGCTTTTGTGCTTCGGGCTTGGAGGCCGTTAACTTGGCCGCGCAAAAGGTAGCCAGCGGCTGGGAAGACTTGGTCGTTGCCGGCGGTGTGGAGAGCATGAGCCGCGTGCCCATTGGGGCAGATGGGGGAGCGTGGTCACAAGACCCCATGACCAATATAGCGACTGCATTTGTTCCGCAAGGCATTGGCGCAGACCTGATCGCCACGCTAGAAGGCTTCAGCCGCCACGACGTCGACTCATTTGCGCTTGAAAGTCAACGCCGTGCACACGCAGCCAGCACCGCGGGTTACTTTGACGGTGCGCTGGTACCGGTCATGGATGATGTGGGCCAAGTGATATTGGCCCATGACGAGTTCATCAAACCGCATACCACGCTAGAGGGTTTGGGCAAGCTCAAGGCCGCATTTGCGCAGCTAGGCGCTATGGGGTTTGACGCAGTTGCACAGCAACGCTATCCGCATGTGGCGCGTATCAACCACGTCCACCACGCAGGCAACTCATCGGGCATTGTGGACGGCGCAGCAGCGCTGCTCATTGGCAATGCCCAAGCGGGTACAACCCACGGACTGACCCCACGTGCGCGCATTGTGTCAGTGGGTTTGTCGGGCGCAGACCCCAGCATCATGCTCACCGGCCCCATGCCAGCGGCGCGCAAAGCACTTGCCAAGGCAGGTCTACGGATTGAAGACATGGACTTGTTTGAGGTGAACGAAGCCTTTGCCGTGGTGCCTATGCGTTTTATGAAAGAGATGCACGTCCCTCACGACCGTGTCAACGTCAACGGCGGGGCGATTGCCATGGGCCACCCTTTAGGTGCCACTGGCGCCATGATCTTGGGCACACTGATTGACGAGCTGCACCGACGCCAACTGCGCTACGGCTTGGCCACCTTGTGTGTGGGTGGTGGCATGGGCATCGCCACGATTGTTGAACGCTGCTAAGGCCTGGTTATCACGACCGCCCACACAACCAGCGCAGCAAGCCATACAACAACCACGGATGACACCATGACCACACACATTCAACTAGCCGTTGAGCAGCGCATCGCACACATTGTGTTCGACCAGCCCAACTCACCCGTCAACACCATGTGCCAAGCCTGGCAACACGACTTGCACAGTGTTGCCGCGCAAGTTAAGGCCAAACACGGCGCAGGTGAACTAGACGGGGTCATATTGCGCTCCACCAAAACCACTTTTTTTGCCGGTGCCGACTTGCGCGCCACCATGGCACTCACATCCGCTGATGCACCCCGCGTGTTTGAAGAAACGCAGCGCATCAAACACAGCTTCAGAACCATAGAAACCTTGGGCATACCGGTTGTGAGCTGCATCAATGGCGCGGCTTTGGGTGGTGGCTGGGAAGTGGCACTGATAGGCCACCACCGCATCGCCATCAACAACCCCAAGACCCTGCTTGGCTTGCCCGAGGTCTCATTGGGTTTGTTCCCAGGTGCCAGCGGCGCCACCAAAATGTCGCGCTTATTGGGCCTACTCAAAGCACAGCCCTATGTGGTTGAAGGCCAGCTATTTGACCCCAGCCAAGGCTTTGCAATAGGACTGATTCATGCCCTGGTTGAACCCAGCGACCACGCCGATGCCGACATGCACGCCGCGGCTCTGACTTGGATCGCCGCCAATCCCAGCGCCAAGCACCCATTTGACGAGATACACTACCGCATGCCTGGCGGCACCGCTGCCACACCGGCCATTGCAAACGCGCTCAGCGTTGCGCCCGCCATGCTGCACAAGCGCACGCGTGGGTTGTTACCAGCACCGGCCTATGCCTTGGCCTCGATGGTCGAGGGCAGCTTGGTAGACATAGACACTGCACTGCGCATTGAGAGCCGCTACCTGGCCAAACTCATCACCTCGCCAGTGGCGCGCAACATGATCAACACCTTCTTTTTTGACATGAACGCCATCAAAAGCGCGCGAAGCCGACCGAGCGGTATTGGTAAGAAGAAACTGGCCAAAGTGGGCATTGTTGGCGCGGGCATGATGGGTGCAGGCATAGCCTACGCGCAAGCCAGCAAAGGAATTGCCACCATCTTGATAGACACCAGTCAAGACAAAGCCGACCAAGGCCGCGCGCACACGGACACTTTGTTGCAGGCGCACGTTGCCAAAGGTGTCTTAGGCGCGCACGCGGCGCAGGCCACGCTCAGCCTGATCACGGCCACGACTGACATGGCTGCGCTGGCGGGGTGCGAGCTGGTTATTGAAGCGGTGTTTGAAAACCGCGCGCTGAAAGCCAACATCACGCGCGCGGCAGAACCTCATTTGACCGCTGGTGGCGTGATGGCAACCAACACCTCTACCCTGCCTATTTCAGGTTTGGCTCAGGCCTCCAAGGACGCAACGCAGTTTGTTGGCATTCACTTTTTCAGCCCTGTGCACAAAATGAAATTGGTGGAAATCATCAAAGGCCAACACACCAGCGACCAAGCCATCGCCCTGGCGTTTGACTATGTGCAGCAACTGGGCAAGTTGCCCATTGTGGTGAACGATTCACGTGGTTTTTTTACCAGCCGCACATTTGCCACCTACGTCATGGAGGGCGCAGCCATGCTGGGCGAAGGCGTGGCACCTGCGTTGCTAGAAAACGCTGCGATGCAGTGCGGCATGCCCGTTGGGCCCTTGGCTGTATTGGACGAAACCGCACTCAGCCTAAGTGTGGCCGTGCTGGACCAAACCCGTGCTGACTGTACCGCCAACGGCCAGACCTACGAGGCCAACGCCGGCGAGTTGTTGGTCGAGCGCATGGTGAAAGAGCTCAAACGCTCGGGACGTGCAGCAGGCGCTGGTTTTTACGACTACCCCACAGATGCACCTAAAACACTGTGGCCAGAACTAGAGGCACTGTTTGCCAAGCCCAATGTCGTGCAACCCAGTGTCCAAGCCATTCAAGACCGCCTGCTGTTCAGGCAAGCCGTTGAGACAGCACGCTGTCTGCATGAGGGCGTGTTGCAACACGTACACGACGCCAACATCGGCTCCATCATGGGCATTGGCTTCCCCATATGGACGGGTGGCGCTGCGCAATTTATTTACAGCATGGGTGTACCTGTGTTTGCCGCGCGCTGCGGCGAATTGGCGCACCTGTACGGCGCGGGCTTTGCCATTGATGACGCTGTTGTCGCCACTCTTGCATCTCACACGCCCACCTATTGAGCAACACAACACCCTCGACCAACGGCGAAGCCCTCAACCAACCAAGGTCTCACCATGACTTGTTTTGGACATTCAGCCGCTTGGCGCTACAAGGCTTTGGCGGTGTGGTGGCCATTGTTCAGCGCGAACTGGTTGATCGCAAACAGTGGTTGACGCCGCAAGCGTTTGTAGACGACTGGTCTGTCGCACAAGTTATGCCTGGACCCAACGTGGTGAACTTGTCCATGATGTTGGGCGGGCGTTTTTTTGGCTGGACGGGTGCCTTAGTGGCGCTGGCAGGCATGCTGACATTTCCAACCATTGTGGTGTTGGTGCTGGCCGCGCTGGTTGCCAACGTGGCCGGTCACGACTTGGCCATTGGCGCCATGCGAGGCTTCAGCGCCGTCAGTGCTGGCTTGATTGCCGGAGCGGCCATACGCTTGTTGCCAGCCCTGAAAGGCCATATTTTGGGCTGGCGCATCTGCGCGCTGCTGGCCATCACCACCTTTGTCTGCATCGCTGTGCTGCGCCTGCCGCTGCTATGGGTGTTGGTGGTGGTGGGGGGCAGCAGTTTCGCGCTGGCTTGGTGGCGGTTGTTGCGCCAAGCCACCGCACTCAACAAACCAGTACCAACAGAGGTTGACCCATGAGCGCTCAGTGGGCGCTGGTGTGGGCCAACGGCTGGGACTTGCTGGTGCACTTCACCAGCCTGTCGCTGTTGGCCATAGGCGGAGCCATTACGGTTGTCCCCGATATGCACCGCTACTTGGTAGATGAACGCGCTTGGCTAAGCGCTGACGAGTTCAACAGCTCGATTGCATTGGCACAAGCCGCCCCTGGCCCCAATATGATGTTTGTGCCGCTGTTGGGCTGGTATGTGGGCTTCAACGCACCATTTGCCCAAGCCGCTACGGCGTCCATGCCGTGGCTGTCGTGGGTGTTGGCGATCGGCTTTGCACTGCTGGCCTTGTTTGCCATGCTGCTGCCCTCTTCGATACTGAGCTACTCGGCTGCGGCCTGGGCATACCGCAACCAATACCGCGTCTGGGTACAGGCTTTCAAGCTGGGCTTGGCACCTGTGGTGATGACTCTGCTGCTGTCTACCGCATGGATCATGGCCTCTCACCATCCGCATTGGGTAGATGGCCTAGCGCCAGCTGCACTGTCACTGACGTGTGCCTACTTGGTAGCGCGCACCCGTATTCACTTGCTATGGCTGCTGGGCGCAGGTGGCTTATTGGGGGCGTTGGGGTGGGTGTAGACCGCCCAGCAAGGCGGTCAAACCAGCCTCATCTAGCACGGTCACACCCAATGCAGTGGCTTTATCAAGTTTGCTGCCAGCGGCCTCACCTGCCACCACATAGCTGGTTTTTTTACTCACTGAGCCGGACACCTTTGCGCCCAATGCCTCTAGCGCTGCTTTGGCATCGTCGCGTCCGTACAGCGTTAAGCTGCCAGTCAGCACAACCGTCACACCAAACAGCGGCAAGTCTTGTGCATTTTGTGGTGCTACATCGTCCCAATGGACGCCCAAATTGATGAGTTGGGTCAGCATCTCGCGCTGCGGTTGTTGTGCAAAAAAAGTGTGTGCACTCAAGGCCACCACTGGGCCAACATCGGCCACAAGCGCCAAGTCGTCTGTGCTGGCATTCATGATGGCGTCTAAATTGCCAAAGTGTTTCACCAAGGCTTTGGCCGTGGCCTCGCCCACATGGCGAATGCCCAAACCAAACAAAAACCTAGGCAGTTGAGCTGCCTTTGACGCTTGTAAGGCAGCTATCAGATTGTGTGCAGACTTGTCGGCCATACGTGGCAGGCCCGCCAAGGTGGCTGCGTCTAAGCGGTAGAGATCAGCGAGGTTGTGTACCAAGCCAGCATCGACCAACTGCTCGACCAGCTTGACACCCAAGCCATCGATGTCCATGGCTTTGCGTGACGCAAAATGGGCAATGGCCTCTTTGCGCTGAGCTGGGCATACCAAGCCGCCGCTGCACCTGTAATCGGCCTCGCCTTCTAGGCGAATAGCCTCGCTGGCGCATACGGGGCAAGCCCTGGGCATGGTGAATTGAGGCGGCGTACCGTCGCGCTTGTCCAGCACCACACTGACCACTTCAGGGATCACATCACCGGCGCGCCTCACGATAACGGTGTCGCCCACACGCACATCTTTGCGTCTGGCCTCGTCTTCGTTGTGTAACGTGGCGTTGGTCACCGTCACACCGCCTACAAACACAGGCGCCAACTTAGCCACTGGCGTGAGTTTGCCGGTGCGTCCAACCTGGATGTCAATGGCCTCAACGGTGGTGAGCTGCTCTTGGGCTGGGTACTTGTGTGCCACCGCCCAACGAGGCTCACGGCTGACAAAGCCCAGGCGGCGTTGCAAGCCAATGTCATTGACCTTGTACACCACACCGTCTATGTCAAACGCCAGCGCATCGCGCTGAGCAGCGACGCGCTGGTGGTAGTCAATCAAGCCAGCGCTACCTTGCACCACTTGCGTGAGCGTGTTGACCGGAAAACCCCAACGTTTGAGTTGCTGAAGCCACTCAAAATGGGAGGTGGGTACAGTACCCTTTAAGCCGTCCACCGTAGCCAGCGCATAAGCAAAAAAACTAAGCGGCCTCGACGCTGCAATATTGGAGTCCAATTGGCGCACAGCGCCAGCTGCGGCGTTGCGCGGGTTGACAAATGTTTTGTCACCAGCCTCACGCTGGCGCTCATTGAGTGCTTCAAAGTCAGCTCTGGCCATGTACACCTCGCCGCGCACTTCCAGCACCTGCGGCGCGTCACTTGGCAAGCGCAGCGGTATTTGGCCAATCGTGCGCACGTTGTGCGTGACGTCTTCGCCCACGGCACCGTCACCGCGAGTGGCGGCACACACCAACACACCCGCCTCATAACGCAAGCTCATGGCTAGGCCGTCAAACTTCAATTCGGCGACGTAATCGATGGCAGGAGCGGACTCTGGCAACTCCAGCTCTTTGCGCATGCGCGCATCATAGGCCTGCGCGCCTTGTGAGGTGGTGTCGGTCTCTGTGCGTATGCTGAGCATGGCAACCTTGTGCGCCACAGACTGAAAGGCAGGCAGTACAGCCCCACCCACGCGCAGCGTGGGAGAGTCAGGTGTGCGCAGTTCCGAGTAATTGCTCTCCAGTTGTTGCAGTTGCGCAAACAACTTGTCGTACTCGGCATCAGGCACGGTCGGCTCATCAAGCACATGGTAAGCGTGTTGGTGGGCCAACAATTGCTGGCGCAACTGTGTGGCGTGCACCAAAACGGCTGCACTGGGGGCAGCATTAGCTAACAAATCAGACATAACGACGCAAACATGCTGTGGCGCATGGTTAAGAAAACAAGCGTCTGGCCAGCGCAGAGCCGGCCGGCACATCGCGGCTGGCCAACTCTGCATACAGCGCCAATACGTCTTGGCCTATTTGGTCTAGTGTTTGCGGACTCAAGGTCACGCCGGAGTCGTCTGTCAGGGCGCCATCCATGTCATGACACAGCGTTTCGGCAATGTCGCGCATGCGGGTGTACGGGGTGAGCGCCGCACTGACATGGCCGACATCCAGCTCCAAACGAAGGTCTCGCACAGCCGATTGCTCTGGGTCATCGGCCATTGCCGCTTGCGTATCTATACGCAAGCTCAACAGCGCGCCAGCCCCTACCGTGCTTGACGGCACAATCATCTTGCCAGGCAATGAACCTGCCACAAAGCCCAGCTTTGACGCTTGTAACTGCACATAGCCCACGCTCCAAGCGGCCTTAACTGCTCGAATGGTAAAACTCAACTGGGCATCTCTGGGACTGGCGAATTGGTCTAACTCACGGGCATGGGACACCACTTCCATCATGTCGGCGAAGTCTGGTTGCGCGCCAATCACATCACAGAAGTTTTGTGTTTTCACCACGTACTCAGAAAACTCAATGTCATTGATAGCGCCACTGCGGTTGGCCAACTGCAAGCCGGCTTGTAACTGGCTGTAAGTCTGTGTGGACTGGATAGGCTCCCAAGCTCCTCCTTGAACATTCCTACCTTCGATCGCAAACGGTTTGGTACCCACACGCCTGCTTGGCGGCATGGCAGCTAAGACAAAGTCGCCCTTGACAGCCATGTCTACAGTCAATGTGGTGATGACGTCTATCAGTACGTCCAGCTTGCCTTTGTAGTCGGTAGAGGTTGCAGGGGCGCTCAGCGCATCGCTGTCAGGCGCATCCCACCTACTGGGAGCTGAGGCCTCGTTGACGCTGTTGTGCGACTGCTCGTCCACCAAAATAGCTTCGATACTGGGGTCCACTGCCAGCGGGCTACTGGCGCGTTTTTTTCCGTGGCGTGGCTCATTGCGGCGCGTTATCCACGCGTTGTAAGCCACCACACCCACCATGATCAGCGCGCCCAAAACAGTTAGCGACAGTTGTAAAGAACTCATTGTGTTACTCCCCCAACTCAGCCAACAAACCGGCTGAGTCTATAAATTTGTTTAGGCCGTTAATTGGGCCGCTGACTCCATATCCACCGCAACAATACGCGACACACCTTGCTCTTGCATGGTGACGCCAATGAGTTGCTTGGCCATTTCCATGGCAATTTTATTGTGGCTAATGAATAAAAATTGTGTGCTGGCACTCATGGCCGTCACCAGCTTGGCGTAGCGCTCAGTGTTGGCATCGTCAAGCGGTGCATCCACCTCATCCAACAAACAAAATGGCGCGGGATTGAGCTGGAAAATAGCAAACACCAACGCAATGGCAGTCAAAGCTTTTTCGCCACCAGACAACAAGTGAATGGTTTGATTTTTCTTACCAGGAGGCTGCGCCATCACCTGCACGCCTGCATCCAAAATTTCGTCGCCAGTCATAACCAGCTTGGCATTGCCACCACCGAACAGCTCTGGAAACATTTTGCCAAAGTGGGTATTGACTGTCTCGAACGTGTTGCCCAACAACTCACGTGTTTCAGCGTCAATTTTGGCAATGGCGTCCTCAAGCGTGTTAATGGCTTCGAACAGGTCTGCCATTTGTGCATCTAAAAACACTTTACGCTGGCGTGTCGACGTGAGCTCTTCGAGGGCGGCCAAGTTCACTGCGCCCAGCGCGACGATGTCGCGGTGTAAGCGCTCGATCTCTGACTGCAGGCCACTCAAACGCACAGGGCCTTCGAGAACACTTTGCGAGACCGCGCTGAGGTCGGCTTCGGCCTCCTCAAGCTGCTGCGTGTATTGGGCTACGCCCAATCTGGCGGCTTGCTCTTTGAGTTGCATGTCCGTAATGCGGGCACGTATGGGATCAAGAGCGCGTTCAATTTGCAAGCGCCGCTCGTCGCTGGAACGCAGCTTGGTGGTTAGGTCGTCGTACTCGCTGCGCTTGGCTCCCAGCGCAGCTTCACGCGCCAGTTTGAGATCAAGCGCATCTTGCAAACCGCCTTGTGCCGCCGCGTCACTCAGACGAGACAACTCGCTGTCGGCACGCTCACGCTCAGCACCAATACTGCCCAGCTGGTCAATAGCCGTTTGCAACATACGGCCCAACTCCTGCTGGCGGGCGCCCATGCTGCGCTGCGCAAAGTTAGCTTCTTGCAGGTGACGCTCAAGACTGCGTTGCTGCTCACGCGCCGCATCTAGCTGGCGCTGGTGATGAATCACTTGATCGTCCAATTGCACATGGCGCTCTTGGGCGTCTGCCAGTTGCATGTCCAACTCTTCGAAGCGGCCCTGCGAGATCGCCTTGCGCTCTTGAATGTCTTGCAACTGCGCCTCTAGCTCTTGAATGTCGCCATCAATCTGGCTGCTGCGCGCCGCTGCCTGCTCGCTGGCTTGGGTCAAGCGCAGGACTTCAACTTGCAGCTCATGGACCCGTGTTTGCGACGCGTTGCTGCGCGCACGCAGCTGGGTCAATTGCTGAACAGCGCCGGCGTAATGTGTCTCCGCCCGCGCCAAATTGGCTCTTGCATCGTCACTCAGCAGCGACTGGGCCCGCACTTTCTTGTCTAGATTGTCAATCTCTTGCGCCCTGGCCAACATACCCGCTTGCTCGTTGTCGTTGGCGTAAAAGCTCACGCTGTGTGGGCTCACCATGTGACCATCACTGGCCACCAAATATTGACCAGCTGCCAACTTGTCGCGTTCGGACAGTGCTTGACCTAAGTTGTCAGCCACAAAGATACCGGCGAGCCAGTGACCCAAAATGGCCCGCACACCCGCCTCAGAGGTCGACACTTTGTGCAGCAATGGCTTGAAGCCATTGGGGGCTGGCAAAGCGTGCTCTGCTGCTTGGTTGGCTGCGGCTGCGGCTGCGGCTGCAGTGGCGGCTAAAAATGTGAGTTTGGTCGCTGGTGCGTCGCTGGCAAAGCCCTTCACCATGTCGAGTTGACCAACGGGTAGGGCTGCCAAACGCTCGCGCAGCACAGCCTCTAGGGCATTTTCCCAGCCCGGCTGAACTTGAATGTGCTGCCACAGTGGCTGCAAGTGCTGCAAGCCGTGTTTGTCCAGCCAAGGCTGCAACTTGTCGTTGGTTTGTAGTTTGTCTTGCAAGGCCTTTAGTGCCTGCAGCTTGGCAGATAAACCTGCCAGCAAAGCGCCTTGTTGGTTGACAGTAGACTGCGCCTCAGTGCGGGCCTCATCCATGTGTGGAACTGCAGACTGCAGCTCCTCGAGTGCACCCATATGCATGGCGTGCGACTCGACTGCTTGAGCGTGCTGCTCGTTCAAGCTGTTTAAACGAGAGGCGTCGGGTATGAGCACAGCACCACGCTCCAAGCTCAGACGCCCGCGCCTGGCTTCGCTTTGCCTGCCCTGCTCTTCCAAACCTCGCTGCTCGGCCGCTAGCACTTGAATGTGCTGCTGAATGTGGGTGACACCCCCACGCTGGTCATTGGCCTTGGCCTGTGCAGTGCGAACCTGCTCCTCTAAATTTGGCAGGACTTGGGCTTGGTCCTCAACCTGCGCCTCCAACAAGGCCGCTTGTTCTTGTGCAGACTCGGTGCTGGCCGCTAGATTGTTCAATTCTTCGCTAGCCGTTGTGCGTTGGGTGTGCCACTGTAACTGCTGAATGGCGAGTTGCTCTAGGCGCTGTTCAGCGCGAGCCCGTCCCTCCAACACAAAACGAATTTCAGCCTCCAGTTTGCCGACCTCAGCCGAAGCTTCGTACAACAATCCTTGCGACTGATTGACTTGATCGCCAGCGCTGTAGTGCGCTTGGCGCACCACCTCAATGTCTGCCTCTAACCGACGCAAGTCGGCCATGCTGGCTTCAAGCTCTGTGGCGTTGGTAAGCGCTTGTTCGGCCAGCTTGGCTTGTTCAGCCTGCGCGTCGCCGCGCTTTAAAAACCACAACTGGTGCTGTTTGAGTGTGGCCTTAGCTTGCAAGCTTTGATACAGTGCGGCCACTTCGGCTTGACGCTCAAGCTTGTCGAGGTTGACATTGAGTTCACGCAAGATATCGTCAACGCGGGTGAGATTTTCACGCGTGTCGTTCAAGCGGTTGGCCGTTTCGCGGCGGCGCTCTTTGTATTTAGAAACGCCAGCGGCTTCCTCCAAAAACAAGCGCAGCTCTTCTGGCTTGCTTTCAATAATACGGCTGATGGTGCCTTGGCCAATGATGGCGTAAGCGCGCGGACCAAGGCCAGTCCCCAAAAACACGTCTTGAATGTCGCGCCGACGCACCAACTGGTTGTTTATGAAGTAACTGCTGTTGCCTTCACGGGTCAACACGCGACGCACAGCAATTTCAGAAAACTGACTCCACTGACCACCTGCGCGGTGATCGGCATTGTCAAACACCAACTCCACGCTGGCACGGTTGGCCGGTTTTCGGGTGGTGGTGCCGTTAAAAATAACGTCCTGCATGGACTCGCCACGCAACTCAGACGCTTTTGACTCGCCCAGTACCCACCGCACCGCGTCCATGATGTTGGATTTGCCACAGCCGTTTGGACCCACCACGCCAACCAGCTGGCCGGGCAAGACAAAATTGGTGGGCTCTACGAATGATTTGAAGCCTGATAGCTTGATGGATTGAAGGCGCACGCTTAATTGTTGACCAAAGTGTTCAGATTTGGCTTTTGTTAAAACCTATAGAACGCTGACTATACCGCGAGCCCGTGAGCCAGAGGTTATCGCAACTCCCGCCATAATAGACGGTTATGAATCCGTTGCTGACCAAACTCCAGCCCTACCCTTTTGAGCGGCTGCGCGCTTTATTTGATGGCGTAGTGCCCAATGCCAATTTGTCACCCATCAGCTTGGGTATCGGTGAGCCCAAACACCCAACGCCGGCGCTGATTGGTCAAGCCATGGCTCAAGCCCCCAACAGTTTGGCCACCTACCCAGCTACCAACGGCCTACCAGCCCTGCGAGTCGCCTGTGCCAACTGGGTCAAGCGCCGATACCAACTGGATATAGACCCCAACACGCAGGTCCTGCCAGTCAATGGCACGCGCGAGGCCTTGTTTGCCATCGCGCAAACCGTCATAGATGCCAGCAAGGCCGGCGCATTGGTGGTGTGCCCCAACCCGTTTTATCAAATTTACGAGGGTGCAGCCCTCTTGGCAGGCGCCACACCAGTGTTTGCCCCCAGCGACGCGGCGCGCAACTTTGCTGTGGACTGGTCTAGCATCAACGACGAGCAATGGGCCAACACCCAGTTGTTGTATGTCTGCTCACCTGGCAACCCAGCTGGCGCCGTCATGCCGCTTCATGAGTGGCAACAACTGTTTGACTTGAGCGACAAACACGGCTTTGTGATTGCCAGTGACGAGTGCTACAGCGAGATTTATTTCCGCGATGAGCCGCCACTGGGCAGCCTCCAAGCGGCAGCCGCTTTGGGACGCACAGACTTTAACAACCTCATTGCCTTCACCAGTTTGTCCAAACGCAGCAATGCCCCGGGCTTGCGCAGTGGTTTTGTAGCCGGCGACGCCAAACTCATCAAGGCTTTTTTGCTGTACCGCACTTACCAAGGCGGTGCCATGAGCCCGATGGTGCAAATGGGCAGCATTGCCGCTTGGAGCGACGAGGCTCACGTGGTGGCCAACCGACAAGCCTACCGAGACAAGTTTGCGGCGGTCACACCAGTCATAGCCCAAGTCATGGACGTGCAACTGCCAGACGCCAGCTTTTACCTGTGGGCGCAAGTACCCAGCAGCTTCCATGGGGATGACCAACTTTTCGCGCGTGAATTGCTGGCTCAATACAATGTGACGGTTTTACCGGGAAGCTTCTTGGCACGTGAGGCCTATGGCGTCAACCCCGGCGCAGGTCGAATTCGTTTGGCCTTGGTGGCCGAAACGGTTGAGTGCCTTGAGGCCGCCCAGCGGATACAGGCCTTTGTCAAAAACTGTATCAAAGCCGCGGCTTAAGCTGAAAAAGCTAGCCAAAGTGTGCGCCAAACAAAGCACACTGCCCCATTTTTGACTTTTAAATTTACCTGGAGAACATATGACACAGCAACTACAAGACATCATCGACACCGCTTGGGAAGACCGCGCCAACCTGTCACCCACCAACGCACCTAAAGAGGTGGTCGATGCTGTAGAGCACGCCATTGTGGGCTTGAACAACGGCACATTGCGAGTGGCCACCCGCGAAAGCGTTGGCCAATGGACCACACACCAATGGCTCAAAAAAGCGGTGTTGCTGTCATTTCGCTTGAACGACAACAAGTTAATGGCTGCAGGCGACTTGGGTTTTTACGACAAAGTAAAAACCAAGTTCTCCAACATCAGCCCAGAAGCCATGGCAGCCAGCGGTGTACGCGTTGTCCCACCAGCCGTGGCACGTCGCGGCAGCTTTATTGCCAAGGGCGCTGTACTCATGCCCTCATACGTCAACATTGGCGCCTATGTCGGCGAGTCCACCATGGTTGACACTTGGGCCACTGTAGGTTCATGTGCGCAAATTGGTGCCAACGTTCACCTATCGGGCGGCGTCGGCATTGGCGGTGTACTGGAGCCCTTGCAGGCCAACCCGACCATCATCGAAGACAACTGCTTTATTGGCGCGCGGTCTGAAGTGGTTGAAGGCGTGATTGTTGAAGAAAACTCAGTCATCTCCATGGGTGTGTACATTGGCCAGAGCACCAAGATTTACGACCGCGCTACTGGAGAAGTGACCTATGGCCGCATTCCTGCAGGCTCGGTGGTGGTCAGCGGCAACTTGCCTTCAGCCGACGGCAAATACAGCTTGTACTGTGCCGTCATCGTCAAACGGGTAGACGCCAAAACACGCGCCAAAACCAGCCTCAACGAACTACTGCGCGATTAAACTGTCGCCCTCAAACACCATGTACGACGCACTCACCCTGACCGAGGCATTGCTGGCCAAAGCATCTGTCACGCCACTAGACCTTGGCTGTCAAGATTTGCTGGCAAGCCAATTGCAGCCCTTGGGATTTGAGTGTGAGCGCATGGTGTTTGGTGAAGATGCATTGCAAGTGCACAACTTGTGGGCCAAATTTACCGCCCCGGCCTTGGCCAGCGGTAGACCAGCTCCTTTGCTGGTCTTTGCGGGACACACCGATGTGGTGCCGACAGGCCCCGTTGAAGCGTGGGACAGCAACCCATTTGTTCCCACGCACAGAAACGGCAAGTTGTATGGACGTGGTGCCAGCGACATGAAAGCCTCTTTGGCTGCCATGGTGGTGGCCGTGCGCGAGTTCCGCGCCAGCCACTCAGCAGCCCCGCTGTCGATTGCTTTTTTAATCACCAGCGACGAAGAAGGCCCTGCCAAACACGGCACTGTTGAGGTCTGCAAGGCCTTGACCGCACGCGGCGAACACCTGGACTTTTGCATTGTGGGAGAACCAACGTCCATAGAGCGCACTGGTGACATGATTAAAAACGGCAGGCGTGGCAGCATGAGTGGACGTCTAAGCGTCAAAGGTGTGCAAGGCCATATCGCCTACCCACATTTGGCACGCAACCCCATTCACCAAGCAGCCCCTGTGCTGGCCATACTGGCCGGCGAGGTGTGGGACCAAGGCAACGCTTTTTTCCCACCTACCAGTTGGCAGATCAGTAACATTCATGGCGGCACAGGTGTCAGCAATGTCATTCCTGGTGAAGTCGTGATTGACTTTAACTTCCGCTTTTGCTCGGACAACACGCCTGAGCAGCTGCAAACACGTGTGCATGCCATCTTGGATGACAACGGTCTAGAGTATGACTTGACGTGGTCCGTCAGCGGCTTGCCTTTCTTAACCGAGCCTGGCCCGTTGGTACATGCTGTTCAAGAAGCCATCCGCACAGTTGCAGGTATTGAAACCCAGCTCTCCACCACTGGCGGCACCAGCGACGGGCGTTTTATCGCGCAAATTTGTGCGCAAGTCATAGAGCTGGGCCCACCCAACGCCACGATTCACAAAATCAACGAACACGTGGCAGTGGCCGACATTGAGCCACTCAAAAACATGTACCGCGAAACCCTGGTTGCGCTTGCGGCACAGTCAAGCTAACGACACCTGCCATTTGCTATAATGAAAGGCTTTGCCAGATGTCTCACTTCGGGGCATGGGCAAGGACTTATTGCCTACCGGGTCACCGACACGGCAACACATTACGGGATTTAAGGAATTTACATGGCAAAAGACGACCTGATTGAGATGATGGGCATCGTCAACGAGGTGTTACCTGACTCACGCTACCGCGTGACGCTTGATAACGGGCACCAGCTTATCGCCTACTCAGCAGGCAAAATGCGTAAAAACCATATCCGCATTTTGGCGGGTGACCGTGTGACCCTAGAAATTTCCCCTTACGACCTGTCCAAAGGCCGCATCAGTTTCCGCCACATTGAAGGCCGTGGGCCCATGACACCACGTCGCCGCTGACATTTCAGCGACAACTTGCCGGCTGCTGACTCGCAGCCGTGCCAACACAACACGTGTGACTGCCTTTGGTTGATGCGGACTCTCCTTAACCTCAGTGACTATCACCATGCAACTTCACCAACTCATCGACAACAGCCAGGCCGCATTCGAAGCGGCTAATTTGGTGTATGGCCACGGCACAACCAACGCCAGAGACGAAGCTATTTGGCTTGTCTTATGGCGCCTGGATTTACCGCTTGACATTGACATCAACGAACCCCAGTACGCTGAACGTGAACTGACGGCTGACGAGGTGCTCAGCGTTGGCACATTAATCGAAGAGCGTATTACGACGAGACGACCAGCGGCCTACCTCACACAACAAGCTTGGCTTCAAGGCGTCTCCTTTTACATAGACGAGCGCGCCATTGTGCCGCGCAGCTTTATTGCCGAGGCACTGGCCTATGGCCATATTGATGACTGGCTGCCCGCGCTGCCCAAGCGTGTGCTGGACTTGTGCACTGGCAATGCAAGCTTGGCCATATTGTCTGCGCTGGCTTACCCCGACGCGCACGTGGACGCGGCTGATATAGATGCGCTGGCATTGGAAGTGGCCGCTATCAATGTCACACAACACGCGTTGACCGCTCGCATCAGCCTGCACACCTCAGACGGCTTGGCACACGTACCCGGTGGCTATGACCTTGTAGTGTGCAACCCGCCCTACGTCAACCAAACCAGCATGCAGGCATTGCCTGCCGAGTACTTGGCTGAGCCAACGCTGGCGTTGGCTGGTGGCTTGGACGGCATGGACTTTATTCGCCCCATGATGGCCGCGATGCCCGCCGTGTTGAACGACGGCGGCGCACTGGTTTTAGAAATCGGCTTCGAACGCGAACACTTTGAACGCGCCTTTCCAAACCTCAACCCTATTTGGTTGCCCACCAGCGCTGGCGATGATCTCGTGCTGTTGCTGACCAAAGATATGTTCAATACACACCCACCCGTTTTACAAGAGCCCACCACCACCACATGATTACGCTGACCGACCTCACCGTGCGCCGAGGCACCAAGGTGCTGCTAGACAAAGCCAACCTAACAATCCACCCAGGTGAAAAAGCCTCCCTGATTGGACGCAATGGCGCGGGCAAGTCCACCTTGTTTGCGTTGCTGACCGGTGACTTGACTGAAGACGGCGGCGAATGGTTTATGCCTAAGTCTTGGCGCATGGCACAAGTGGCCCAAAACATGCCTGAGACAGACGAGTCCGCCACAGACTTTGTATTGGCAGGCGACACCCGCTTGGTCGAATGCAACCAACAATTGGCATTGGCAGAAGAAAGTGGCGACGGCGAAGCCATTGGCATGGCCTACGCCGAGTTGTCCGATGCTGGCGCTTTTGATGCGCAGTCTAGGGCCCAAACATTGATTATGGGCTTGGGGTTTTCTGTTGCCGAGCTCAACAACCCAGTGAACAGCTTTTCAGGCGGATGGCGCATGCGCCTGCAACTGGCCCGCGCTCTGATGTGCCCTGCCGATTTGATGCTGCTGGACGAGCCGACCAACCACTTGGACTTAGACGCGTTGGTGTGGCTAGAAGCTTGGCTCAAACGGTATGAGGGCACGATGATCATCATCAGCCACGACCGAGAATTTTTGGATGCCGTCACCCGCGTCACGGTGAACTTAGACAACGCACAACTGACACGATTTGGCGGCAACTACTCCACGTTTGAAGACGTGCGCGCGCAACAACTGACGCTGCAACAAGCCGCCTTCTCTAAACAGCAAGACCGCATTGCACACCTACAGCTGTTCATTGACCGCTTCAAGGCCAAAGCCTCTAAAGCCAAGCAAGCGCAAAGCCGTGTAAAAGCGCTGGAACGCATGGAACGCGTCGCACAAGTCATCACCGCCGCTGACTTTACGTTTGAATTTAAAGAGCCGGCCTCACTGCCCAATCCCATGATCACGATTCGTGACGCCGTGGTGGGCTACACCGCCAGCGACGGCACTCAAACGCCCATAGTTGGCGGTATCACCCGCTCGGTGGTGGCTGGACAGCGCATTGGCTTGCTGGGTGCCAACGGCCAGGGAAAATCAACCTTGGTGAAGACCATTGCCGGCGCGCTGAAGACCTTAAGCGGTGAGTTTGCCGAAGGTAAGGGCCTGTCGGTGGGCTACTTCGCCCAACAAGAACTCGATGTGCTGCAAGTGAAAGACTCACCGTTGGAGCATATGATCGCGCTGGCAAAAAAGTTGGGGATCAATGCGCGTGAACAAGAGTTGCGTGACTTCTTAGGCAGCTTTCGCTTTGTTGGCGCTATGGTTGGGCAGACTGTCGGCACCATGAGCGGCGGCGAAAAAGCTCGCTTGGTGTTGGCCATGGTCGTGTACCAGCGACCCAACCTGTTGTTACTCGATGAGCCAACCAACCATTTAGACCTGACCACGCGCGAGGCGCTGGCCATGGCGCTCAACGCCTTTAGCGGAACCGTGATGTTGGTCAGCCACGACCGCGCTTTGCTGCGCAGCGTGTGTGACGACTTCTGGCTGGTTGCAAAAGGCGGCATCACCGAGTTTGAAGGTGACTTAGACGACTACCAGGTCTATTTGCTTGATCAAGCCAAACAACAACGCGAAGCCGCCAACAAGGCCGCTAACAAAGCAGCCAAACAAGCCATCAGCAACGCGGCAGCGCCAGTCATTGCAACTCCAGCACCCGTTGTCAAGGCGGCTGTGCCAGCGACGCAGGATGACGGTGACAGTCGAGTGAATCAGGGTGAAAAGCGCCGAGAACTGGCTGCAAAACGCCAAGCAATAGCGTCACAGACCAAGCCATTTCAACAGCAAATTACAGCGGCTGAAACCAACATGGCCAAACTCGAGCTGGAGCGTGACGCGCTCAACCGTGAACTGTTGGCGTTGCCGAGCGCCGACAAGCTGGCCGACATTGGTAGACGCCTCAAAGGCATTGACGATGAACTCGCTGGTGCAGAAACCAAGTGGTTAGAAGCTTCTCAAGCCATAGAGGCGTTGACCGAGCAAGCTTAGCCAAGCGAGACGAGTTGACACAACGCACACGGCCTAACAGCTGTTTGCGCACCCTCTAAGACTCGCCTCGTTTGCGCTGCATCATGAGCAGCTTCAAACGCTCAAACTCTTCGTCACTGATGCCCATTTCGTCTTGCAGTGTGGTGAGAAAGCTAAGCTCAGCATCCGTCAACACACCGTCACTCAAAGCAGCCGTAACTTGCGCTTGGAACTCACGCTTTCGCCTGGCCATTTGAACAGAGAAAGAAGAAGCCAAGATACCGGTCAGCAAGGCCACCGTACACACCCCCAAAATGGCCACCAAGCCGCCAAGCAACTTGCCTAAAGGTGTAACTGGCGACACGTCGCCGTAACCCACTGTTGTGAGGGTTATGACGCCCCACCACATGGCATCAGGTATGGAGCCAAAGTATTCGGGTTGGACATTGTGCTCTACCAAATGAAGCAAGGTAGACGCCAACACCAACACCACCCCAAGCACATAAAACGACGCGATAAAAGCACGTCGCTCCTCGAATATTGCACGCCCTAAATCTTGCAACGCATACGAATAGTGACTGAACTTTAAGATGCGCAACAGCCGAATGGCGCGCAGACTTCTCAAGTCAATGCCAGGCATAAAGACAACCAACAGTGAAGGCAAAATAGCCAACAGGTCTACCAGCCCATACAGGCTGACCATGTAGCGCAAACGCTGACGCAACGCCATGTCTGCTTGCGGCGCTTTTTCAGCAATAGCCCACACGCGCAGCACATACTCAAACGTAAAGACAGAAACAGAAAACACCTCAAAAGCATTAAAGGCAATGCTGTATGCGGCATAAATGCTGGGTACAGACTCAGCAATGACAGCCATGATGTTGGCCATTACCAGCACCATGAGGAAGCCGTTGAACCACTTGGCAAGTTTGTCGCCAGGGTCTGCGCGCTCAAGTATGGCGAATACGCGCGCCCGGCTCATGTGCTCATTGAGCAACACCATCAGTTGCTATCCGTGTCCGAGTGATCGTGCGACCAAAACACAAGCGCCTCCTTGGCCTGGACCATCACGTCCACCGTTTTACCGACAGGCAACATCACCTTGGTGTTCACATGGCCGTGCGGCAACTGGGTGAGTACACGCGCCTTGGTGTTTGCACGCAGCCACTGCACCACTGTTTTCATGGCAAAGCCTTTGTCTTGTGAACTGACCGTAAAGCGGTTGAAGGCACCCAACATAATGACTTTTTGCTGTGCCAACACACCCGCGTGCAACAACTGTGTCAACATGCGTTCCACACGGTAAGGCGGCTCGGCCACATCTTCTAAAAACAACGCGCCATTGCTCACTTTGGGTAAGTAAGGTGTGCCCACCATAGAACACACCATGGACAGATTACCGCCCCACAGTGTGAGGTCTTGGTAGCCGAACTCTGTGGGGTCGTCTTTGCCAATGCGCCAGCCTGTGCCTTCGGCCATGCCGCTGATGACGTCGTCGAAACAAGCCAAGGTGATCTCATCAATGCCACCATCGGCATCGGCGCGTCCAAAGTCTTCTATCAAGGCGGGACCAGCCCACGTGCTGCGCCCTGTTTGTGCCATAACAGCCAAGCTCAACGCCGTCACGTCGCTAAAACCCACCCACTGCGTGCCCTTGTCTATGGACTTGGCAATGGCTTTGTAAGGCAGTTGTCCTAACAAACGGCTGATACCGTAGCCGCCGCGCGTGGTCATGACCACGTCGGCGCCGCTGGCTGCTGCGCGCTTGATGGCGCTGAGGCGCTGCACATCGTCACCTGCAAATCGGGTGCTGCGGCTCAATACGTCTTGGTCAATTTCCAAGGTGTGACCTTGAGCCATTAAACGTGTGATACCGCGTTTGTAGGCTGCTTTATCAAGTACCGATGAACTGGGGGAAAGAATATAGATGTGGCTCATAGCGACCTAGTTTGGCACAAAGCTGACACCGCCCAAGCAACCAACCCATCAGGCATGTCTGCGGTCGGTTGTGGCGTGGCGGGGTGTGCCCACTCTTGTAGAAAATGACCACCTTGTTCGATGACGACTGGTGGTGCGCAGTGCGCAATTCCTTGGTGCAAGGTTCGCATGGTGGATTCGCCTAATACCGGGTCGGCGCCACCAATGACCATGGCACTGCGGCCTGCCCACTGCTGCTGCCAAAATGCAGCGGCCTCCCGTGATGTGTGTGCGCCAGCAGCATCTACATGGTCCATCACCATCGCAGGAAAGCGCCTAAGTGCAGCCCTGTGCCCAGCGTCTGGAAATGGCGCGCTATACGCTGCGGCTTCAGCATGGCTGAGGTGAGCGCATGAACGCTGCATCAAGCCAGCCACAGAGAAACCTGGCTTGTCAGCACAAAATTGACGCCAAGCTTCAAAGCCCTTGCCCAGTGGTTTGTCACCAGTTGCCAGCGTGGTGTTCATGGCCAGCAGCGCCGCATAGCGCTCGGGTGCAGCCATGGGCAAGGTCAAGCCCAACAGGCCGCCCCAATCTTGCACAGCCAAATGTATGTTGCGCAAATCCAAATGCGCCACGAGCTGCAACAACACGTGGCGGTGCAAGTCAAAGTGGTGAGCGCTGTCCTTTTTGGGTTTGTCGCTTTTGCCGAAACCCAGCAAATCGGGTGCAACCACTCTGTGGCCACGGGCCGTCAGCCCACTAACCCAATGCCGCCACACGTAGCTCCATGTGGGGTTGCCGTGCAGCAACAACCACGTCGTGGGTGCATTGCGCGGGCCTTCATCAAGGTAGTGCATGCGCCACCCATTCAAGGCGGGCAAGTCGCTGACGTAATGTGGCTCGAAGTCGTAGTCAGGCAAGTTCTCAAACGCGCTGCCTGGCGTTCGCAAGGCGTCATCGCGCAAGGGTTGTGCAGTCGATTTATTCATCACACGTCGCTCCTGAAAAAAAGACGATAACAAGGCTGCACATTCAGAGGCAAGCACACCTGGCGTGAGCTGGGTGTGGTGGTTCAGTGCCTGATTGGCCAATACATTGCTGACAGAACCACAGGCGCCCGTCTTAGGCTCTGAAGCACCAAAGACCAAACGGCTTAGACGCGCATTGATCACAGCGCCAGTGCACATGGTGCACGGCTCCAAAGTCACGTACAACGTACAACCGTCTAAACGGTAGTTGCCAAGATAGGCCGCCGCCGCCCGTATGGCCTGCACCTCAGCGTGCGCACAAGGGTCATTGTTAGCCACTGGTGCGTTGTAGCCTACACCTATCACTTGTCCGTCTTTCACCACAACAGCGCCAACAGGCACCTCGTTGGCATCAAAAGCCAACTGTGCCTGCGCCAATGCACAGCGCATAAAGGCTTGGTCAGTGATCTGTGCTGTCATGCCAACGCTGCAGCCAAGTCACCACACCACGCTGGGCATCTGAGCCGCTGTCGTATTGAGCCGCCATTGTTTGCGCAGCTTCTGGCCTGTGTTGATTGAGTTTGATTTTGAGCTGCCACGACTCTACACACAGCTCAAAACCCGTGATGGCGCGCAGCATGGCTTGTGTGTAGTTGTCTGGCAACTCTCGCCACTGCGCTGCATATGCAGGCTCATGGTCTGCAATGAGCTGCTTGAGCAACGCGTCTTTGGCCTCAGGCTCAGTTAAAACACGAACCCGCACATGCACGTGCAAGGCCACATAATTCCAAGTGGGTACGCGCTGCTTATCGGGGTAAACGCTGGGTGACATGTAGGCCTGCGGCCCGATCACCGTCACCACAGCTTGGGGCTGCGTGTGTAACAACGCGCAATGCGGGTTGGCGTTGGCAACGTGGCCGAGAATGCGCCAGTCATTTGCAGTTGACGCCTCGGTTGTATGCAGCGGCACATGAGAGATAAACGCCCGCCCACTCCCGTCTACGCTGACCACGCTGGCCAAAGCGTGTTCACGCAACAAGGTGCAGGCCAGTGCCCAGTCACGGCTGGTGAACTGCGGGGGGTTGTAAAGACTATGGTTGATGGACGACTCGGTCATAGCTTGAAAGTCTAACTGCTTTAACAAGCCAGGCGACGCAAACCAAGTCAACGGCTTGTCGCCAGTTAAACGTTGGGAACATGGCTGAACTAAACCTTGTTATCTGAGCCCTTGCAGCATATGCATAGCCCCATCAACTGCCGACATGTATAGCCTCGTTGTCGGTCGCACCGCCTTGCACCGCCACCACAGCAATTGCCACAGCTTGGTCATTGCGCAGCTCAACGCCGGTTTCTATCACTAGCATGTTGAACGCTGGCTCCTCAAGCTGCAACTGCTGGGCATGCGCAGGCATTGCAGCTACTAGCCCCAAGCAGAGCCCCGCAAGCAGGTACGACTCAACGCAACAAGAGGTTTTTATGGTGTCCATGCGTAGCGGCCATAACGCACAGCACCCTTCAAACAGGTGGTCTCAAGCTATGAACTGACAACAAACGAGCTAAAAAAAAATCAGACAACTCAGACGGATGCCTTGCGAGACTCCACCCACAAGTTGGCGTAGTTGCCTATAAAAATAACACCAGCACCTACAAATACCCAGATGTCTAAAGCCTCTTGGTAGACCAACATGCCCACAATGGCAATCACAGGCAAGCGAATAAAGTCAATGGGCACCACCACCGTGGCGGGGGCAATAGACAGCGCATTGGTCAAACAGAAGTGGGCCAATAGGCCAGCCACCCCAATCAGCAGCACATAAGGCAGTGCTTGCGCGTTGGGCACGGCAATGTCGCCATCGAAACCAGCGCAGATAACACCCATGACCAACTGCATAGCAGTTAAGAAAAATAAAATGCCGGTGATACTTTGCGTTCGTGTGAGTTTTTTGGTGAGCATGATCGTGAGCGCAAAAAATATGGCCGCACTGGCCGCAGCGACAACACCTGCATTGATGCCTTCTACAGTTGGGCGCGCCACAATTAAGATGCCAATGAACCCCACCAAGGCAGCGCCTACCCGCATTCGCGTCAAACGCTCACCAAGAATTAACGGCGACAAGACGATCACCCACAGCGGTGATGTGAATTCAATGGCAAATACTTGGGCCAAGGGAATCACGGTGACTGCAAAAAACCAAAGATTTTGACCCGCAAAGTGCGCGGTGTTTCTCATCACATGCGTGCCCATGTGCTGTGTACTTATTTGCCGCCATGCACCTGTGCACCCAGCAATGGATAACACTATGAACAGACCTATTAGGCTGCGGTACATCATGATTTCAAAGGTGTCTAGCTGAACAGCGACCTCACGCCCTGCAACCGCCATGGCAGAAAATGATGCGATTGAACCTGACATCCACAGGGCGGCATGTGCAACAGGTCTCATAACGTTTGGCTAAGACAGCTCAAGACAAACGTCGATGAACAAACAGTTTGAATTAACGTTTGCTGACACGCGTTTGACCGTTACCGCGCAACACGTACACCAGCTCACCCGCAACAAACTGCACATCAGCGTCTTGCGTCACAGCCAGCATCTCCGAGGTATCCAAGCGAACAATAATTTGCAAGCCTTCTTTGCGCTGCGTCGCCTGCTGTACTTTTTGCCCAGCCAAAGTACCTAAAACACCGCCCAATACTGCGCCGACTTGGCTATTGCGGCCACCATCATTGCCTGCGCCAGATCCCACTATGGCGCCCAGCAAGCCGCCAGCCAATTGGCCGCCGCCAGTGTCTTTGCCCTCAGGAACAATGACCACGCTCGAGACTGATTGCACAACGGCTTGTACCACTGTCATGGGCTGGCGCGACTGCTCAGCAGAAAACTCACGCCCTGAACTTGAGCCAGTGGCGCAACCAGCCAACACGAGCGCGGCGCCCAGCAGGCACAGCGCGCAAGCACTGCGCGAACAGAATGTTTGAATAGTCATGTGTGTTTCTTGTAAAAAGGTGTTGGTTGATACGGCGTTCAAACCTGCATACTGGATCTTTGCAAACGAGCTGATAGTGAAGGTTACTCCCACTCAATGGTGGCTGGCGGTTTGCTGGACACATCGTAGGTCACACGGTTGATCCCGCGAACTTCATTGATGATGCGCCCAGACACTTTCTTGAGTAACGCGTAGGGCAATTCCGCCCAGTCAGCCGTCATGAAGTCGGCGGTTTGCACGGCGCGCAAGGCCACCACGTACTCGTATGTGCGCCCATCGCCCATAACGCCAACACTTTTAACGGGTAAGAACACGGCAAAGGCTTGGCTGGTGAGATCGTACCAAGTTTTGCCACTGTCGGCATCTTTAAAGTTGCGCAGTTCTTCTATGAAAATCGCGTCCGCCCTGCGCAACAAGTCGGCATATTCTTGCTTGACTTCACCCAAAATACGCACGCCCAAGCCGGGGCCTGGGAAGGGGTGGCGGTAGACCATGGCGTGGGGCAAGCCCAGGGCCACGCCCAGTTCACGCACCTCGTCTTTAAACAACTCGCGCAAAGGTTCTAGGAGTTTTAAGCCGAGTTGCTCAGGCAAACCACCTACGTTGTGGTGGCTTTTAATGGTGACTGCTTTTTTGCTGTTGGCACCACCCGACTCAATCACATCGGGGTAAATGGTGCCTTGGGCCAAGAAGCTAGCGCCTTGATGACCGCCATCGCCAGCTTTCAGTATGGCGGCTTGTTCTTTGAACACGTCAACAAACAAACCACCGATGATTTTGCGCTTGGCTTCTGGTTCGGACACGCCCGCCAATTTGCTTAAAAACAGGTCGGCGACGTCCACACGAATCACGCGGGCATGCAGTTTGCCTTCAAACATCTCCATCACCATGTCGCCTTCATTCAGACGCAATAAGCCGTGGTCGACAAACACACACGTCAACTGGTCACCAATGGCGCGGTGAATGAGAGCGGCAGCCACTGATGAATCCACACCACCAGACAATCCCAAAATCACTTCTTCAGTACCAACTTGCTCGCGTATGCGCGCAATGGCCTCGTCCACATAGTTGCCCATGACCCAGTCCGCCTTGGCATGACACACATTCAATACAAAGCGCTCCAGCATGGCTTTGCCTTGCACGGTGTGCGTGACTTCAGGGTGAAATTGCACCGCGTAGTAGCCGCGCGCCTCATCTGCCATGCCCGCAATAGGACAGTTTGGCGTTGACGCCATGAGCTTGAACCCAGGCGGCATTTCGGTCACCTTGTCACCGTGGCTCATCCAGACCTTGAGCATGCCGTGGCCTTCGGCCGTGGCGAAGTCTTCAACGCCTTTGAGCAGTTCGGTGTGGCCATGGGCGCGCACTTCGGCGTAACCAAATTCGCGCGTTTGACCACCCTCAACTTTGCCGCCTAATTGCTGCGCCATGGTTTGCATGCCGTAGCAAATGCCCAGCACAGGCACGTTCAACTCAAACACAGCTTGCGGTGCCGCATCGGTGGACTCTTCGTACACGCTGGCGTGGCTGCCAGACAAAATAATGCCCTTGAGTTTGCCGTCTTTGGCGTATTCGCGCACCCAGTCGCTGCTGACATCGCAGGGGTGAACCTCACAAAACACATGCGCTTCGCGCACACGGCGGGCGATGAGCTGGGTGACTTGCGAGCCGAAATCAAGAATCAGGATTTTTTCGTGTGACATACATGCAAACGGGCCTGTTGGGAAACAGGCCCGCCGTTGAAATGGTTGTTGGTAATTGATACTAGTTTAAAGTCTTAGAGAAGGTATCAGCCCAATTGGCTCCCCTGTGTCAACTGGCTCGGTAATTGGGCGCTTCTTTGGTAATTTGCACGTCATGAACATGGCTTTCGCGGACACCTGCAGTGGTGATTTGGACAAACTCAGCCCTGTTTTGCATGTCGTCAATGCTGGCACAGCCACAGTAGCCCATGGAGGCACGAACACCGCCGGCAAGCTGGTACAAAATAGCGACCACTGAGCCTTTGTAAGGCACCTGTCCTTCAATACCTTCTGGTACCAGCTTGTCTGCATTGGGGTTGCCTGTGCTCGACTCTTGGAAGTAACGGTCGGCGCTGCCTTGTTGCATCGCACCTATGCTGCCCATGCCGCGGTAACTTTTGTATGAGCGGCCTTGGTACAAAATGACCTCACCAGGTGCCTCTTCAGTGCCGGCAAACATACCTCCCATCATGACGGTGCTGGCACCAGCTGCAATGGCTTTGGCCACGTCGCCGCTGTAGCGGACACCACCATCGGCGATCAAGGGCACGCCAGTCCCTTTGAGGGCTGTGGCCACGTTGTCAATGGCAGTGACTTGGGGCACGCCAACACCAGCAACAATGCGTGTGGTGCAAATACTGCCGGGGCCAATGCCCACTTTGACGGCGTCTGCACCAGCCTCAACCAAGGCCAGGGCAGCCGCACCAGTGGCGATGTTGCCGCCAATAACCTGTATGTGGGGGTAGTTTTGCTTGACCCAGCGCACGCGGTCCAGCACGCCTTGGCTGTGGCCGTGGGCTGTGTCTACCACCAAGGCGTCTACACCAGCTGCAGACAATGCCTCGACACGCTCTTCTGTGCCTTGACCAACCCCAACGGCTGCACCCACCAACAAGCGGCCCGCTTCGTCACGCGCTGCATTGGGGAAGTTGAGTTGTTTGGTAATGTCTTTAACCGTGATGAGACCGGTCAGCTCAAAGCGCTTGTTGACCACCAACAAACGCTCAAGCTTGTGCTTGTTGAGCAAGGCCTTGGCCTGCTCAGGGGTGGTGCCCTCAGACACGGTAATGAGCCGGTCGCGCGGCGTCATGATTTCAGCCACCGTTTGGTCAAAGCGTGTTTCAAAACGCAAATCTCGCCCAGTCACAATGCCCACCACTTTGCCGGCGTCTACAACTGGAAATCCCGATACGCCTAAATCCTGAGACATTTGCATGACTTGGCGTACGGTGTGTGAAGGGGTGATGACGACGGGGTCACGCACCACGCCGCTTTCATAACGCTTAACTTTGGAAACTTGCGCTGCTTGCTCTTGGGGAGTGAGGTTTTTATGGACGATGCCAATACCACCCTCTTGGGCCAACGCAATGGCCAGACGTGACTCTGTAACCGTGTCCATGGCCGCAGAGACCAAGGGCAGATTCAAACGCAAAGAACGTGTGAATTGTGTGGAAAGGTGGGTGTCCTTGGGCAGGACTTGCGAGAACGCTGGCACCAACAACACATCGTCGAAAGTGAGCGCTTGACCGAGCAGCCGCATGTAAAAGCTCCAAAGGATACTATTCTAACGGCGTGACAAGACTCAACTGCATGCACGCACATTGAATCAGGGGTTTTTGCTGTTGATTGGGCTTAAAAATCTAACAACCTGTCCATCCAGCTCAACTGAGGTTAGGTTTGGTCCAGCACTATGTGCAGCCAAGGTGAGCCGGCATGTCAATAACCAGCTTTGGCGCCAGCGCGGCGTTTGGAGAACAAACCCGAACTTCGAGCGCCCTGAGAGACGAAACGCTCCCGCCTGGCCACCATAGGATCTACCAACAGTGGCCTGCACAACTCCAACCTGTCGCCATCTCTCAGTACGTCAGACAGGCCTACCTTGCGACTCCACAAGGCCAAGCGCCATTGGCTGTCAAGGGCTGCCGCGCAGGCTGAAGCCCAACTTGGCTGGGTAGCCAAGGTTGTCAGCGCAGCCTCTACCGTGGTCCCGGGGGAGAGTGCCAACGTGGCAACCAGCAACGTGCGCGGCTCAGTGCCTGCCATAACCTCAACAGTTATGGGGGCTACAGCGTGTTGGGTACTGCTCATGACAAGCCTTTGGAAGCGTCGGCTCTGGTTACGAAAGCCTCCACCATCGTAGAGGCAATTTTGTCAAACACAGGGCCTACCAGCAGCGCCAGCGTTTTGCTGGCAAACGCATAGGTCAATGTGAAATTGACTTTGCATGCCAGCACTTGACCTTGGTCGTTAGGCTCACCAAGCGGCGTAAAAGTCCATTCGCCCTCAAGGTGGGAGAACGGCCCATCGACCAACGCCATGTGCACCAAGCTGGCGTCTCTCGGTGTTGCCGCCAACGTGTGGCTGTTGCGTGTTGTGAAGCTTTGACGCAGTCCAGCCAATGAAATACCGACTTGGGCAGTCATACCTAGTTCGCTGTCATCAATCACGCTGGCTTGGTCACACCAAGGCAGAAACTGCGGGTATGCACCCACATCGGTGACCAAATCAAACATGCGTTGAGGGCTATGGTTCAGTAAAGCTGACTTGTGAACGGTTTTCATACAATAGGGTGCTTCGCGCAGTGCATACCTTGCATTGTAGGCAAAGCGCCCCAACTACATGTTTATGGTTACACAAAACCCACCCGGCAAAGCCAAAAAGCCCTTGCCCGCACGCATTGCGGACAACAAACGTGCGCGCTTTGATTACGCCATTGAAGCCACGTTTGAATGTGGCATGGTGTTGGAAGGCTGGGAAGTTAAGGCTTTGCGCCAAGGCAAAGTGCAGCTAACTGACGGCTATGTGGTGATTCGCAACTTTGAGCTGTTCATCATTGGTTGCCAAATCAATCCGCTGATCAGTGCGTCTACCCATGTGCGCGCGGATACGGCAAGAACCAAAAAACTGCTGCTCAAAAAAGATGAAATTCGCCGCCTAGTTGCCAAAGTAGAACAACGCGGCTACACATTGGTTCCGCTTAATTTACACTGGAAAAACGGCCGTATTAAATGCGAGATTGGCTTGGCAAAAGGCAAGGCCGAATACGACAAACGCGCCACCATCAAAGACCGCGAAGGTAAACGCGAGGTCGAACGCGCCATGAAAGAGCGCAGCCGCTAGGGCGGCTTCTCAATGCATGCAAGCCCCTCAGCAGGGCCAACAGCGCGCGCTCAACACACAGACTGGAAAAGTTAGCTTAGGTGCGCCAATGGGTGCATGTCAGGCGCCCAAGGTGACTTGAAGAACTGCGCCACCATATCCGGGGTGACACCCGAAATAAGTGGAGGATTCCATTTTGGTTGGTGGTCTTTATCAACCGCCAATGCGCGTATCCCCTCTACTGTTTCACTCTCAGTACCCGAACGCCAGTTAAAACATTGGTACACCATGTCGCGCTCCATACGCAGGTCTTCTGCCAGTGTCATGGTTCTGGCTTTGCGAATTTGTTCGAG
>Ga0222648_1000115_pt1 | contig 36308 bp, 40 predicted proteins | sample AntAcemetagen335_FD_181021 | JGI IMG/M metagenome (GOLD analysis project Ga0222648, IMG submission 181021) | Saline water microbial communities from Ace Lake, Antarctica - #335 | ecosystem: Environmental > Aquatic > Non-marine Saline and Alkaline > Saline | place: Antarctica: Ace Lake... | reverse complement strand
CCCTAAACCCTAAACCCTCAACCCTTTCCTCACGGGCTCCACCTTCGGCATGTACCGGTCTTGGGCCTCCATGTACCTCGCCATGTTTTTTTTACTCTCGTGGGCTCTGTTGTCGTATGCGAAAGCCGCCGCCATTTCCATCGTCGGGACGGACTCCGTCGAGTAGGATGACGTTTGGAAGAACGCGTTTTGACGCGTCTCACGACGACGAAACGAGACGCGCAAAGGCGACGCTCGGTGCCAGGTTTACAGAAACAAGTTGTAAAAGTAGAGAGACGAAAAAACACACGAAACGATGTGATTATATAAAACCAACTGCACGCGAAGCGCGCGCGCTTCCCCTTACGATGATTCCCCGTTGGAATCCCCTTTGATTTCCCATGTTCCCCTTTATTTTCCCGTCTTCCCCTTACTCGTCGCGGCGAAAACGTTTAGCTTCGCGCGCGCCCGCTTCTCCGCTTGGGCGCGGGCGAATCCGCCGCCGCCGCCGCCGCCCGACCCCGTTTCGGCGCCGGCTTGCACTCCTTGCAAAACCAGTCTCCGCTCGGCACTTTCCGTAGTTTCGGTCGCAAGCAGCTCATGTGAAACGCCCCGTCGCACCCGTCGCAAAGCAGCGCGTCTCGCTCATCCGCGCAGCCGCACAGCTTGCACGCCTCCGAGTCCTCCGGTTTCGGTTGCGGTTGCGACGATTTCGCATCCTCCGGCTGCTGCGGCACGCGCTCGCAAATATCGTCGTCGCTTACGCCGGCTTCGGCCACGGTTTGGAAAATCGTCTTGGTCTGCACCACCGTCACGTTTTGGATTTCAACCGGCTTTATGTTGATCAGCAGCTGCACTTTACCGTCCTCTGCGGCGGCAACCGTGGCCGCGCACTCGGTGACCGCAATCGCAGCAGCCGCCGAAGCCTCGGCGGCTTGCGCAGACACCGCGAGGTACGCGGTTTTGTACCGCGCCGACTTTTGCTTTTCGCGAAGCAGCGCGGCGCGCGTCGCGCGAAGCGCCCTTGGCACGATTAACAAGAAAGTGTCAGTCGGTCGTACCGCGTGTATTACGTAAACAGTCAGGGCAGAGGGAAGACGTCCCTTTGCAGGACCAGTATGGGCAATCAGTCGTCTCTTAATGTGGTGATTGGGAAAGCCCCGCACCTGTGGATCTGCGCGACGCGCGCGGAAAGACCGCCGTGCAGCTTGTTTCCGTTGTTCCCGGCTCTGGATTTCACGATGACCGTGGCGGGCGAAATGTGGTCGACGCCGGCGAGCGAGACGCGCGCGGTGGATTTGGGAGTCGCCGCCGCGGCGAGCTCCGCCTCAGCCTCCGCCTCGACAACCGCCTCCGCGAGGTTCTGTTCTAGCCACTGTTGCACCTTCTCCGGGGTCACGGCGTGCGCCGCTTCCAGCGCGAGTTCGATCTCAACCGCAGCCTCCACATCCGCGACACCCTCCGCAACGAGCGCGGCGTCCACGGCGAAGGCTTCGTCAAAGTCAAACGCGGGCGCGCCTTGTTCTTCTTCTTCGCGAGCCGCTTCGCGCGCGGCGGCGGTGCCAGCCTCCACCGCCGCCTCCGCGGCTTCAATCGCGGCCGCGTGTTCCGCTCTGGCCACGAAAGGCGTCGCGCCTGAAACAATCTCTTCGCGCGTCACGTCCACGTCCAGCATGGTCGGCGCCGGCGACGCTTCGGTGAAAAGTGTTTCCGCCTCCTCCGCCTCCAAAGCTTCCAATGCCAAAATACGCGCAACCGCGCCTTGCTTGGCGTGGCCACCCGGGGTTCGCGCGATTCCCACGTACTGCTCCAGGCCAGTCATCAACGCACACGCCGTGGCCTGCGCGTTACACTCCGCACCCGCCGCGGGAGTGTTCTGCGGCGCGCGGACGCCGATGTCCTGGGAAGGAGCGCGCGAGCGGGTGGATCGCGAGCCGCGAACGGAGCGACCGCCCGAGGTCATCGCCGGCGACGCGCCGGTTGCGTTGGTGCCGGTCGGGGACGCCACGAACGGGCTCGCCTTGACCGCTGATTTGATCGTGCTCAATGGCGAGGCTTTGCACGCGGGGGAGTAGTGCGGAATCGGGCCGGTGTTCCCGACGTCACCAAGGCGGAACACGGGAATGTCATCCGCGGTGTCACCGCCGGTGTTGCCGGATCCGGAAACGTCAAGGTCCGTTTCGTCCATCTCCGTACCGGCAATCGAGTAAGGCGCGCCGTCCGTGCGGCCGCTGCCCAGTACGCCCTCCTCCACGATGGTCACGTCCACTCCCCGCACGTCGTCGTCCTCGTCCATCGTGTCTTCCCCCTGAATCATGATTTCCTCGAATCCTCCCTCCATCACGATTTCCGGCGGCTCTTCTTCGCACCCCGCCTCGTCGTCCTCGTCCTCGTCCTCCTCCACGCGGCTGGGCGGCGCGTGCGGCGTTCCCTTGCGCTTCAACCCGGATGTGCTTTTGCGCTCCACAGGGGTTGCGACGACGTCGTCGGTGACTTCGCACTGGCCGATGGCGAAGGACACGGCAGTTCGCTTGGACTTTCCCGTGGATTGGGGCGAGGCGAGGGACCTTGTACGCGAGCCCGACCGCGACGGTGACTTCGCGGGAGACTTTTTAGTCTCTTCACCTGTCTGTTCCGCGTGTTCCGGCGCCTTCGCCGTGAACTTGGGAATCGGCCCGGTGTGCCCGACGCACCCGATTCGGTTCACATTCGCGTCATCCAACTCCTCGGCCTCCTCCACGCCTTCCGAAATAGCCTCCGAGTTCCTACGGCTTGGCATGCGGCGGCGCTTCTCCTCGCTGTGCAAGTGCTGGTTGGGCGCGATCCTGCCGCACACTTCGGGCTCGCCGTTGTGCGGCGGGATGAACCGCACTTGTTCCATGGCGTCGTCGCTCGCGAAACGAATCCCCAAACTCTTGCGTTTCGCCGCGGACCCGGGCACCAGAGGCGCGCCGATGCGCGCCTCCATAGGCTTCAGGGAAGGCCGGGGCGACCTCATCGGGGACGCGGAAGACGCCTTCGCGGGAGACGCGGAAGCTTCCTGCACGAAAATGGGGGACAACGCGAACCCGAGCGGCGCGGCGGGTGACGCGCTGGCCGCCTTTTTCGCCGACCGCGGGGACTTGGACGTCGACTTTGGTGACTTTGCCGCGGGGGACGCGACCACCGGCGCCTCCTCCACGAAACTAACCTCCATCGACGCCGCTTCCTCGGCCACGAGCGTGTCCACCGCCTCCGCGACGAGCGCGCGCGCCGCGCGGGTGTGCGGCGTGAGCTTGTTCGTGGACTTGGGGGACTTCGCGGGGGTCGCCGCCTTGGCGAAAGACGCTTGGTTCGCCGCCGCCGCGTCGTTTTCAGCCTCGACGAGAGCTTCCACCGCGTTCGCAACGAGCGCGCGCGACGCCCTGGTGTGCGGCGTCATCGCGGAGGACTTCTTCGCGGACTTGGGGGTCTTCGCGGGAGTCGCGGTCTTCGCGGCGGTCTTTGCGGGAGTGGGTTCCTTCAAGGGAGTCGCGGTCTTCGCGGGCGTCGCCGCCTTCGCGGGAGTCGCGGTCTTCGCGGGCGTCGCCGCCTTCGCGGGCATCGCCGCCTTCGCGGGAGTGGGTTCTTTCGCGGGAGTCGCAGCCTTCGCGGGAGTCGCGGTCTTCACGGGAGTCGCGGTCTTCACGGGAGTTGCGGTCTTCGCGGGAGTCGCGGTCTTCGCGGGAGTCGCAGCCTTCGCGGTCTTCGCGGGAGTGGGTTCCTTCGCGGGCGTCGCCGCCTTGGCGGCCATCCGCGCTCCGTTGCGTTCGCCGAGGGGCGATTTCGGCACTTCGTTCTTCGATATCGGCGAGCCGATTGATTTCACAACCCCGAGAACCGCACCGGTTTCCTTCAAAACCAGCGCGTACCGAAACACGATGCGTTCGGCTTCCGCGGATGGGAACACCACTTCGTCCCCATCCCTGAGCTCGGCGCCGTCCGCGCCCACGGACACGCCGTTCAGCATCACCGGGTTTGTTTTGCTCATGTTCGTCAGCAACACCTGCGTTGCGATTGGTGGGAAGGAGGACGGACATCGTGAGTGGGATGACGTGACGCGAGATGTAAAGGGGAAGGGCGTGGTCGTGCGTTTCAGTCGTGCGTTTCAGCGGAAACCACGATGAGAAAGGGGGGAAGGAAAAGATTCCGAGATGCGGCCGGCGGCACGCACCGACCCGCTGGTCTGCACCGCGATGATGGCGTGTTTCCTCGAGATGGCGGCGAACTTGAGGTGTACATCGCACCCGTTTTGTCTGCGAGGGGAAGAAACGAAGCAAGAGACGCGGATGGGTCAGTCACTCCGTGGTGGCGTTCGGGTCGTGGTCCCACGCCGTGGTGGCGAAATGAGTGGCGCGTTTCGGGAAAAGCAAAGCGTCTCGTACCGTCCAATGACGAGCTCCTTCTCCGCGACGTCGTAAGTGCGATCGACATCGCCGCCGTCGCCGAGCTGCATGAGCTTTCCGACGACGCTAGTCATCCTTCCTTTCGTTCGCGGGTCTCGACGTTACTCGTCTCGCGGGTGTGAATGGCAAGACCCGCGGTCGTTTCCCGATAGTGTCGTTGTTTTCGCAACTCGACCGAAGGGGGAAGATGCGGAAAAGACAGCTTTTTGACCCTTTTCGAATTTTGTGTCGAATTCAGTCTTCAAAAGCAGTAAATAAAGGGGACATTTTTCTTGAGTTAATAGACCTTCAATCGGGCTTGTCAGGAATCGGCACGTCACGATTTCGTTGCGATCCTGTGAGTCGGCTTTCTTCCAACCGACTTCCACCCCTGGCCACTTCCCAACGCGCATCCCGTCGGCACCAAGGCCGCACGGCGCACTCACACAAACTCGGTTCATCTTGAATCGTTTTGAATTTGAAGACAAAGCATCCAAGTCCGCCCCCCGGCGAGACGGGACGGCCAGGAGAAGACGCGATCTCAAAAAAGCGCTAAGGCACAAACACCTCGTTTTTGCCGATCGCGCTTAATGAGCGACCACGTGCCTTCGTACGCGCGCCACGACGAAGGAAGAGCGCCCCCCCCCCGGAGTCGCGCTCCACCCAGGGGCGGAAGACACGACAACGACGACCGGTCCAACGATCGTCACTTCGATCGCGGTTACAACGACCGTAGTGACGATCGCGGGTCCTACAACGACGATCGTCGCGACCGCGATCGACCCGATCGAAACGACGGTCGGTTTAACCGAGACGATCGCCGAGCGCGGTCGCCGCCCGTGAACGACCCCAGCCCGGGCGATTGGGAGTACGGCGTTGTCGTGACCGTCCGCGACTCCTTCGGCTTCGTCAGGGGGTTCAATCGACAAGGCCCGCAGCTGTTCTTCCACGCCTCCGAGGTAAGAGGCTTGTCGTTGGATCAGCTGCGCGCTGGGGACGAGGTCAAGTTCGTGGCGAAGGAAGCGGCGGTTGGATCGCGGCCTTCGGACCGGGACGGCAAAGCGAACGCGCTGCATGTCACGATCCTGACTGTGGAGGACAAGGCGCCTACGGTTTTGAAACACGCTGTGGAGGGAACGATCGTGCGGGGATTGCGGGGGCGCACCAAGCACGATTCGTACGGAGGCCGGGTGCGGATTGATTCTGTCACGACTGAGACCGAAAACGTGGCCGCCGACACCAACCAGGACACCGAGATCGCCGACCCCGAAAACGACCCCTCGACGGACACCAAAAACGACAAAGCGAACACCGAACCGGCCGGCAAACCTGCGTCTTTCGAGATTTTGGAGTTCTCGGGGAAGGACTTGGCTGACTCGTGTCCTCGTTTAAAAGAAGGCGACGCGGTTGTGTTCGATTTAGTGGAACACAAATTCACGCAAGACCGGGGGTTGGCGAATTTGTGTTTCGTCAAGCACGCGCCGGTTGTGGTGCGTAAAGTGCTGACTAAAGAACCCACTGCAGGTGGTTCTACGGACACCGCGGTTGGGGCAGACACCGCGGGTGGGTACGACCCTACCCCGCAAAATTTAACCGCGTCCGGAAAAGAAATCGGCAGAGTCGAGAAACTCACGCCGTCGTACGGTTTCGTTCGGAAAGTCGGCGGGCGCATGGAAGGAGCCGGCGACGACGGCACAGGGCAGCTAGTCGGCAACAACAACAACAACAAAGCCGGCCCGCCGAACCCGAGTTTGTTTTTCCACTACTCCGAGCTGTGCGGTGATACGCGGGACCGGGATTTGAGTCTGGGGAGCGCGGTTTCGTTCGAGCGGGGCGGCGACGGGCGGTCCGGGAAACCCACCGCGGTGAACGTCTCCCTCGTTTCCGAAACCGAAGCCAGGGACGTGGAGCAGAGGGAGAAGGCGTGTTTGGCGGCCGGCCGTTTGCAAACCTCAGCGCCGCCCACCGGATCGGGCGCCGACCGCTGGGGCAAGGAGAAAAGGCCGGCCGATACGGGAACCCCCGAAGAAATGCCCGACCCCCACAAAGACGCCGTTCCCCCCGAAGGCGCCGAACTCGGCGTCGTTTCCGTGATGAAAGCGAACTACGGGTTCATTAAGTGCGTCGACCGGGGGGACGATTTGTTTTTCCACTTCACCGAGGTCAGGGGCGGGGAAACCGCGGTACGCGTGGGGACGGATGTTTCGTTTTGCGTGGAGAACCGGTAAGTATTTCCCATGTAACATATTCCGCCGACTGATTGCCCATACAAGACTGACATTTATTTTTTTACACTCAGGCCGGCGCCCGGGCCCCGGGGCCGCGGCGGTCCGGAGAAACCGGTGGCGTGCCGCATCGCGGTCGCGGCGAAAGGAAGCGCGCGGTTCGAGATCGTAGAACCCGCGGTCCGGGTTGGGACGTGCGTCGAACGGCTGGTGTTCCCTCGACACCCGGGGGGCTACGGCGACCGCGCGACCCGAGGCGGGAACGAGTTCGGGAACGGCGACGGCGGCGTTCCCGGCTCGGTCGAGTTTGCACTCGGGGAGGGGGAGAACGTTGGGATGTTTGGAAACGGCGGCGGGGATGAAAAGAACGCCACGAAGGAAGGGGATGACGAAACGAAGGACGAAAAAGCGGATGACGACGAGATGAACACCAAAAAGAAACGACTAACTGTTCGATTGCCGTTTCTGAAATCCGGCCTGGTCGCCGCGAAAACCAACCCTAGGCCTGGTAAGTATTTCCCATTTACCACATTCTGTCTCCCTGATTGCCCATACGCGTACCAGAAGGGACTATTACCCTGACTGTTTACTCATACACATTACGAGAGGCTGACACTTTCTTTTTGGTCGTATCAGGCGACGTGTGCGAGTTCCGCGTGCGAATCGACACGCGCACGAAACGACGAAGCGCGTGTTTTTTGGTACCCAAGCGGTTCGTCGGGGTGGTGGTGGTGGTGAAGCAGGGGGGGGGCTTTGGGTTTTTGGAGCACGACAACCTTGATTTCGAATTAGGTGACACCGATTCTGATGGCGGCGAGGACGAGACGCCGGCCGAGACGGGGAAAGAGACGGGCGACGTTTCGGACCCTACCGAAGAAAAAGGGACCGAAACCGAACCGGACGAACCGGACGAACCGGACGAACCGGACGAAAACGACGAAAACGACCCTGACACCGCCGCCACCGCCACCACCGCGTTCCCCAAAACCAAAACCATCAAGTGGGAATACGAGAGCGAGGTTACCGACCGGCAGAAGAAAGCCGCCGCGGTGGCGCGGCGATTGAAACCGGAAAAAGGCAAGAAACGCGTGTTTTTCCACGCCGGCGATGTGGAGGGGCAAAACGTTACGTTGCGGGAAGGCGACGAAGTGGAGTTTGGGGTGACCCTGCCTTCCGCGAATACCCTCAACTCAAACCCTAAAGCGTCTGGTGGGCGCAAAGGGGACGGCCCTTCGGGAGGGGGGGGGGGCAAGGACCCGCAAGCGCGGCGGATCGTGCGCACCAAGGAAAGCCCGGCGCCCGTGCGTCCCACGTTCACAAACACGTCCAAAACCGATTTCGAAAAAGACCCGACGGGCGACCGGCCCACCGGTACCAACTTCACGAGCGGCCGGACGGTTGCGAAGATGGCCTCCATGCCGGACGGCACGAAGGGCTTCCAAATGGGCAGGGGCAAGGGTTTAGCGGAAGCCGCTTCCGCGGCTGTTTCGCGATTGAAACTGGCTGTGGCGCCGTTCCCTGTGGGTGGCGCGGGGTGCGGTTCGATTTCGCCGGCGGCGGACGTGGCGTTAGACCCGGCCGCGGCGGAGGACGCGTGATTGGAACTCGAGTTGCTTTAGGGTTTCGAGAGTTCGGGTGGGTGGGGAAGAAGCGAGGGTAATTAGTCTATCATTGGGTATCATTGGTTCCATTGAACGAACCTTCAAAACCCGGAAAACAACAGGGACGCGGCGTACTCCTCGTTCCCGTCCGACGAAGCCAGGGCTTGCAAGCACTTGGCCCTGTCGAAACCGAGCTCCACGAGTTTCGCGACTTTGGATTCCAAATCAGCTGGAGCGGCGCCGGGGGCGGGGGCGGGGGCGCCTTGATCGTTGCTGTCCGTGTTACCACCGACAAGGCCATCCCCGGCCAGTTGTATGGGGTCACTCGAAATGCCAGACCCGGAAGCTGCGCCGCCGCCGCCGCCGTTTGTCGCGTCCGTTTTTTCGCCGTCCCCCGCTCCGTTCGCGGGTCTCGCGAACGCGGGTAACTCGTGCTCGCCCAGAAACGTGCAGGTCTTGTCGATGGTGCCGATTCGCAACACGTTTTTCTCCAAATCGATCACGCACTGGTGTCTTTTTAGCATATCCAAACCCCAGATGAAATCCATGTCCTGTTCTTTCTCAAGAACGGTAATGGCGCACGGCATCAAAACGCCCGCGACGCTGATGGGCGCCTGGTGCACCTTTCCGATTATTTTCTGCGTCCCGACGCCTTTCGCGACGCCCATGAACCGCTTATCAATGAGCCGCTCCAGCCCAAGGCGTTGCGCGCACCCCAGGGACATGATGGTCATCTGAGCCCCGCTATCAATAAACGCCTTTATGGCGTGCCCGTTAACCGTGATGTCCACGTACAGCATTATCACCGACCCGAACGCCTCCGGCGTGGTGTCCATCGCGGTTTCGTAATTCGCGTCCACGTTTTGCAACCGAATCTGCTCCTCGATTTTCGCCTGCGCCTCGGTGTCGAATGGGTCGGCGTTGAGCAAATCAATCTCCGCGTTTCGCGCCGCTTCCGCTTGTTGGCGTGCCTGGTGCGACATGCGTAACAGGGTCTGCATCGCACTCGGGTCGGGGTTCAAAATCGCGGAGTGCAGTTGCGGGTTTCCGCTTTCCAGCTGGCGCATGGTGTGCGCGTCTTGTCTGATTTGAGCCTGAAACGCGCCGGGATCTACCGCACTGCCGTCACTGTGCAGCGCCGTGGGGTTTGAACTGCCCCTCGCCGTGCTTGCTTGCTGCCGCCGACGCAACAGCATGACCAAATCGCCATCCCCGACGCCGGCGGCGACCAGCGTCGAACCATCCCCCAGCTCCTTGCCGTTGTGAAGAAGCACCTGGGCTTGGCATGACACGCCCGTCTCGGCTTCCAAAATGGCTTTCAGATTCAACACCTCGGTGCCAGGATCCACCTCCACGGTGACGATCTTGTCATCCTCGGTGGTCACGGTGAGGTGCATGCGGGCCGTCGTGTGGTGGTGTACACGCACAAATACGCCGCCCCGTGGGTGGTGGTACGGCGGACGGAACCAGGCAAAGGGGGGAGCGCGAGCGGCGACGTCAGATCTGACCAGCGGTTTCGTGAGTTGACTTGACTGACCGTCGTCGACGAGACGAGAACCAGTCGTCTGGGAAAACTCGACGGTTGGAGCTTTCCCTCCAAACCCCGTCGCGCACCGCTTGGACTTGACGACGGCCCTATGGCGTCGCTCGCCGCGCGTTTCCCCGTTCCCGTGCATGTGCCTACACCACGAGTGCGTCGCGCCTCGCGCTTTTCCAGGAATCCGCGTGTCGTGCGCGCCACGGCGACGGGTGAGGGCGAGGAGACGAAAAATGGCGAAACCGCGGCGTCCCACGCCCAAGGTTGGATCGGCGGTGGTTCGGGAAACGACAACGCGGGTGTTGACGATTCGACATCTCCAGCGTCTGATGCGCCTGATGTGGCACACGACTTCACAGCTGCGGTGCAGGCGGCGACCGAGGACGCGGCGACCAATGGCACGGTTGATTCGTTTCCATCGTCATCCCCATCTTCCTTCCCGACGATAACAATCGATCGCGACGCGGAGGAGCGCTCCACGTTGACCCGGAAGTTACTGTCACTCGCCGCGGTGACCTCGCGTGGCCAGCAAACAGGCCGGACACAAGCTTCCGAGATAGAGGACGTGCTAATCGAACTGGAGTTTCTGAACCCAACCTATGAGCCGGCGAAATTTGTGGACGGGGAGTGGACGTTGGCGTACACAAACGTCGAGCTTTTTCGGTCGTCGCCGTTTTTCTGGGCCCTCCAGAAACTCGCGCCGGGCGGCGAGGAGGGGGCGAACGCGGTTTTCAAGTTCACCGCGGGGTTGCCTGTAGCGGGCACCGCGGGCCCGTTCGGCCAGATCAGCCAGACGTTTTCCTTGGAAACACAAGAGCTCGTTTCCGAGGTGGAGATGAAACTGTTCGACCCGTTTTTCGCGGTTGCGAACGGAATGCGCGGTTGCGTGGTGTCCACCGCCAACGTCAAGGTGTGCCCGGAGAGCGACGGCGACGTGCTTTTAGTGACCCCTCGAACAACGCGCATCAGGAACAGCAACCTAGCCGGGTCTTTGCTGGACCAGCTCGTCGTGCCCACCCAGGACCTGATGTCCGCCTCGAACGGGGGAACCGCCGTGGAAGCGCGGGCGACGGTGACGTACGTGGACGCCCAAATCCGAATCACGCGCGTGGGCGAAAACGCGGACCAGGTGTTCGTGTACACCAGGGCGAGCAACTGATGCGCTGCTTTAGGGTTTGCGTAGTTCAGGGTTTCGTCGCTTTAGGGTTTGTGTTTAGGGTATTACATCGGTGTGCATCTGCCGTACCTACACGGCGACCAAGACAGATTACGGAGTGACTTGAAAACGTCACCGCGTCGTTTCCCAACAAGCGGCGTCGCCGTCCGCGAACCCCGCCACGACGAACGTTTTTCCAAACGCGTCTGTCCAACCATCCACGCTCCAGATTTTCCCTTTTCTGGAAACATGTTTTTTGTCCCCGCCGTCCCTGAACAAACACACCAAGGTTTCCGTGCCGTCCTCGGCGTCCCACACGGTCACGGTGCCGTCCTCCCCGGCGGTGACGAAAACGGCGTTTCCGACGAACCTCGCTTTGTGGACGCCGACGCGCGATTCGCGGCGCCCGCCGACGCGTTTGTGTTTTTCACAGGCTCCCTCCGCGTGGAACAGCGTGCCGAACGTCGCTGTGTCCACCGCCGTGACCCAGCCGTGCACGCCGCACGCCACCAAAACTGGCGATTCGTCCTCCAGCCAACCTAGGGCTATGGTCGAGATTCGGCCGCGAAACGTGCGTACCCCGCTCGGCACCGCCCCGACGTACCCGCGAAGCTCGGCGTAACGACCCCGGTGGTCAAGCGCCGGCGTTTCCGATTCGCCAGAGTTTGAACATTCCGAGTTTGAATCCTCCCAATCCTCCTGACCGTCCTCACCGTCCTGACCCGCACTGCGTGTTTCTGCCTGCCTGAAACGCACGTTGCGTCTGCCGACTTGCCACACCAACAACCTCGAGTGGTCGCCTTCGCGCGAGTAATGCGCGGTGACCAACCCGTGTCCCCGAAACCGCGCGTTCGTTTCCTCGTCGCCCCCCGGCGTAAACGTGCACTTCGTGATCGCGTCGTCCTCCCCCCCCACCCACTTGGTTTTTTGCGCCAGCGCGTTTGCGGGTAGGTCCCATACACAGAAAACGCCGCTGGTGTCGCCTGTGGCGAGAAAATTCCCGTCAATCGAAATAGCACAGCACGATACGCACGACGCGTGTTCCCTGAAAACGGTTTTGGAAACGAAAACGGTTTCGAAGTTCGCTTCGGGTTTGACCGAAACCGAACCGCCGTCGTTTGGCACCCGGTTTCTCCTTTCAAAACGCCAAACCCCCACCGTGGTGTCCAGCGACGCCGTGCACAACGTGTGTGTGGTGTGTGCGCCGGTGCCGGTCGGTCTGTTTTCGCGAAAACCATCCACCCACGCCGCGGCGACCACGCGGTCGGAGTGTCCGCGTAAAACCTTGGGCGTCCCGAGATGGCTTTTTTGTTTTTGATTTTGATTTTGATCCCCGAGTGGATCGTCGCCCGCGATATCTTTCGCGACTTTTCCCAACGTCCCCGAACGCGGTGGTGTTTGTTGGTCCGTCGTACCACGCACCACATCCACATCCGGCCACAACACCAAACCCCCATCCTCGAACGCCACGAGAAGGGACCCAGCGTGTTTCGTGGTGAACACCCACCACGCGTCGGACGCGCGCTTTTCCTTTTCTTCGTCGTCGCGTGCTTTTTCTTTTTCATCTTCGTCGTCGTCGTCCACGCTCGCGAACGTCGGTACGTCCAGATCCTCCACGGTACCCGTGGCGGCGCACCACAGACGCACGCCACCACCAAGACAACAAACCGCGACCAGCCCGGTCGGGGAACACGCCACGGATACCACCGAGTGTCGGGTGCCATCCAAACGACTTCGCGCCGCGAGCAGCGTGTTTGTGGGGTATTTTTTGTGCCTCCGCGTTTCACTTCCGCATTCCCAATCGTCCCGGTCGGAGTCCGAGGACGAGGAGACACCTGATGAATCGGATGACGAAGACGCGTGGTCGTGTTCCTCCTCCTCCGTGGGTTCTGTTGGTGGTGGTGTGCGGTCGTGGTCGTGGACGTGTTCGCCGCGACCGCGCGGTACCGCGCCGCCGTCCCCATCGCGATCCCGGCCGCCGCGACGTTTCACCTCCCCTTTTTTTTGTTTCGTGGTGTCGCCCCTTGTCTGGAACGATGCCCTGCCCCGTCGCCAGTCGTACCGTTTGTGGGTTTCTTCGTGGGCGGTACCGGCCGTACTTGAGGAAGTGTCAAACGCCCTCGCCTTGTCGTACGCCTCGGCTATCAATCGAAACTTCTCGGGGTCTCCGCCTTTGTCCGGATGATTTACACGCGCCATCTGCCGGAACGCTTTCCGCAGATCCGCCGGGAGGCATCCCGGGGAGACCCCGAGGGTCGCGAACGGATCGAGTGTGGGGGGCATCGGAATGGTGGTCAAGGCGCGTCACACGTCGTCACGTACGGCACAGAAGGACCAGGAATGTCGCGTCGGTACCTCGCACTGCGCGCCGCCGACGACGAATGGCACCTGCCTGTGTCCGTATCGCCTTCTTTCAGCTCATCTACCTTAAAAAGGTATGACACGACTGCAGACGCCGTGATTGGACGCGTTATTTACAGATGAGCAAAACGCGTTTTAAAGGTCGGCGCCTTTTCAGTCCGGACCCCTGCCACCCTGTGACTGCCTGGTCTTCTGACAACACGTCGCTCCCGGACACTATCGGGGTCGCATCGCGGGCGACGTGTGGGTTGGAGATCCGGGTGTGACTTACTACGCACCCGGTGTTTGGGCGACGCACTGATCGGCGGCGGGGGCGTCGGAAACTTTCACGAGTGCGAGTGCCGGCACATTAGAAAAAAAAAGCGCGATGGATCACCTGGAACCCCTCGGGTTAGACACTCCCCTGGATGCGGTGGTGTTCGCGCCTACCTCGATTGTCGCGATTGAAGCCACGGAGACTAAAAAGACCGCGTTCGAACAGCTCGCGAGTGAAGCCGTGACCCGGAGCGGTATTCGGTTCGACACCCTCATCGTGCACGCCGACCGGTGTATCGTGCAAGCCAATACCGTGGTGATTCCCGTGACGACGCACGACGGCGCCGTTGTCACGAAAGACGTGCGGGGGACATCCGTACCGCGCCAGACACCGCTGCTCACCGGCACCAGACACTTAATAGTGAAACACGTGGATTTGAACGCCACCTCGGTGCCGTTCCGGGACGAGACGCATCGCAACCGAACGCGGAAAAGTTTCGCGTGCGAGTGCGCCATGTACCGCGAGCGCACAAACGCGCCCGGCGCGAACGGGGGCGATTCCGGGAACTGGGCCACACCTTTCGTGTACCTCACCGAGGGGGACTGGGAGGCGGACCAGTTCACGGTGGTGATGGATGACGTGGGGAGGTACGGCCTTGCGCGTTTCCCAAATCCGTCGACACACCGTTTGCCAAATACAAGACTGACACTTTTCTTTTTTACAATCAGGCCGAGGCCGGGCGCGGTGTCGAAAGCGAGGGAGGACGCCGCCGTACACGAAGCGGCGAATCTCTTGGAGAAAGAGATGACCACCATTTTCCCCAACGATGATCTCCACGAAAAGAACGTCGCCGTGGTTTCCCTTGGCGAAGTGAGCCAAGAGATTTTGACCAAATCAACAATGAACCAAACCACCAGCGTGATGATGACCAACACGGCGACGAACCTGCAAAACGAAGCGTCGAAAGAGTTTGGCGTTTCTGGCGAGAAACCTGCGGGTGCGGGTGACGAATCAAACACTCAACGTTTACCCGGAACCTGCGGGTTCCCCAGGGCGGTAGCCGCGGTGCAGTGGCTCGCGAGCTTCCACGCGCACTGGTGGAGGGGCTTACCCGACTCCCCCGCGGTTCCCGCTGATACGTGGTCGCGAGGCGGGTACTGGACGCTCGAGAAACGCGCGGTTGACGTGAACGAGGCAATGGACGCGACGTGGGCAGGGTTACTGGACGCGTTTGAAAACGACCCCTCACCTGAGTTCGCGGCAGAATCAAAACGAGTCGCGCAACAGCTACGAAAGGTTTGCGGGGACGATTTCGGCAAAAGACTGCGGCTAAGCGCCCCCGCGTTGGCGCGAACCGCGCAGCGAAGCGAGTGGGGAACGCCGCACGACGAAAACGGAGGCGCCACGTTGGTGCACGGCGACTTCAAAGCCGCGAACATCGTGTTCCGCCGGAAAGCCAAGCCCGGTACCGTGAAGCCCGGGTCAAAACCGGGGGAGGAGTACTTCGAGGACGACGACGACCAGGGTGACGAAACCGAAACGGACTCTACGGGCGGCGGAAACGGCGCCGGCGCGGTCGGGTCGCCCACGGTTATCGACTGGCAGTGGACCGGCCCCGGGTGCTGCGCGCACGACTTGGCGTTTTTCTTGACCACCTCGGTTTCCGAGTTTTCCCTGGCCAAGACGGATTTAGTAATAGAGGCGTACCACCAGCGGCTGGTGAACGATTTGGGTTGCAGGGGCGACGCCGGCAGAGCCGCCGCGTCTGCGTACTCCTTGGGAAGGCTCCACCGCGACTTGACCGTGACGTACGGCGACTACGCGCGGTACTTGGTCGGGGATGTGTGGCGCGGCGTAACCCCGGAGTCGCTCCGGAAGAACCACAACCGGACCAACTTCGGAGCGCACCGACGGAGCATACCGCACCTGCTGTTTTGCGCGGAAAAAGGATGGCGCGGGCTAAACGAGTGCGAGCGCGGCGAACCAGGCGACGACCCCGAAACCGACCCCGACGCCCCGCCTCCCAAACGAGACGTTGACACGCCGCCGTTGCGCCGAGGCCCGAACGCGAAACTCGTCGCTGAGATATTGGGCGTGTGCGTGTTTTTAGCGGACACCGCCGGGGATATCATCCGGGGGGTCGCGGAAAGCGGACAATTGGGGTGCGTCTTGGACAAGTCCCTGCCCGAGGGCGGCGAGGGTGACAAAAACGGGAAGGAAACTAAAAGCGTTTCGAAACGCCAAAAAAACGCTCCGGCGGATCCGCCAATCGCGGCCGCGTCGGATCCGCAAACGCAAGCGGATCGAAGGGCGGAACGGCTGATTTGCGAAACCTTACGCCAGCGGTTTGGGGGTGTGGTTTCCGTTTTCGGGGAGGAACAGCTGGAGGGAGGGTTGGTGGGAAGCGGCGCTGCGAACCGCGACGGGTCCGTGGACGCCGCCGACAACTCTCTAAAAATGACCGAAGCGGCGCTACGTCTCGCCGAGGAGTTCGTCAAGGACTGGGAAATCTTGCTGCCGCAAGAGTTGGAAGTCGGGCCGAGGCGGGAAGAGGAGCTGCGGGACGCGAATGGAGAAAAGTTAGGTAAACACGCGGCGTGTGCCGAGTCCGACGTAACGGTCTGGGTCGATCCTCTGGACGGCACAAGGGAGTTCGTGGAAGGCCCCGAGTTTTGGCACGGCGTCACGGTGTTGATCGGGATCGCGGTGAGAGGGGTTCCGGTGGCGGGGGTTATTCACCAGCCTTTCGTCAGGGTGGATGGCAAACCGCCGCAGACGATGCTGGATGTCTTGCAAACACGCGCGGACGCTAAAGCCGCTTTAGCGGCGGAGGGGTGGCGGCCTAGACCCAAAACCAAAAATCCCGAGTCTCCGGATTTGGAAACTTTCCCAGCCGGGTCTTTCGGCACAGGGCGGACGCTGTGGGGCGCCCCCGGAATCGGGGTGATTTCCCACCCCGGGCGGGACTTAACGAGAGGGACGCCGGTTCCAAAACCGACTCGCGCGGACGTAAAAAACCTGGTGGTGTGCACCACGCGCTCGCACCAAACGCCATTCGTGGAGGGCGCGGTTTACAACCTGCACCCACACTCCGTGATTCGCACGGGGGGTGCGGGTGGGAAGACATGTTTGCTTCTGGACGGCAAAGCTGATGTGTGGGTGTTCCCCGCGCAAGGCACGAAGCGGTGGGACACGTGCGCTTGTGAAGCGCTGCTCAGCGCGAACCGCGGCGGGTGGTTGGTCCGGGCGACGAACGGCGGGGCGTACAAGTACGGGTCGCAAACCGCGAAAACGCCGAAAAACGCGGACGGCCTACTCGCCGCGAGCGACAAAGAGTTGTACCCGTGGATGGTCACGAAGTGGCCGTGGCTCAACGAAGCGGGCGGCGAACGGCTGGGGCCGCGGGACCCGGGGTTGGAAAAAGAATGACTCGGGGGTTTAATTTAATGTAAGACCTCGGTAGCCTTCGCGTTTGTCTCTTCAACGCGTCTCGCGCGTGTCCACCGCTTTGGTTTGCCCGTCGACGCTAGGGGCTAAATCGACTTTTACCACTCATTCCGAAACGATCGCCCCGAAACAAACGCCTTCATCTTCATTCATCTTCGTCTTCATCTTCATTCATCACTCACCATCCAATTTCCATTCATCTTCATCTTCATCTTCATTCATCACTCATCACTCACCATCGACACTTCCCCTACTCCGGCCGAAACATGATCAAGTTCAACGTCGCCGAATTTGTTTCCATCGCCGCGATCGACGACGCGTACTGTTCTCCCTCGGTGTCGAACCACCCCACCGTGGGGGTTCCCCATTTCAGGGTTTTGTTCGTAGGGTCCGCGACGAGCTCGGTGTACCTGTGAACGGAAAGTGTCAGTCTTTCGGACCGCGTGTATTACGTAATTACTCTGGACGATCGGCAAACAGTGTGATGACGGATTTGGGAAAGCCCAATACGTACGTGGTGGCCAGGCACACGTCTCCGATTTTGAGTTTGTTCTTCGCGGTGCCGCCCGGTCGGATCGCGCTGACCACCGGCCGCCCCTCGTCCCCCTCCCGCATCACAATACCAGTGCTGTTCGTGCCCATGTGGCAATCCACCTGCACGCAAAACACGGGGCCACCGTCGGGGTACTTCCCGAGCACGGTGGCTGAGAGAGATGAAAAGAAAGTGTCAGTCGGTCGTCGTAAAAAGTGTACGAGGGATTGGCAAGGGTACCGGGGTGTGACCTCTGGTAAAGTGACACGGGGCCCTGTGTCTTTTTACCACAGTACGCCAGTAACAGTTACGGCCGTGGTAAACAGTCGGGCGGGTAATCGCGCCGATCCGTCCGGCGGCGCGCGGTAATTGAGAAAGTGCCTTACCCTCGTCCACGGTTTTGGCGTTTACTTTGACCACGGCGGACCGTCCACACCGGAGGGGTAACCGCTTGGAGGCGCGCAGTGCGACGCCCGTGAGCGACCCTCCAGGGACACGCACGGAACAGGACATGGACGTCGCCATCGTGACAGTCGGGGCGTCAGGGAGTGGTTTGACTGGGACCGGGAGACGACGGATTCGGTCAGCGTTGGAGTGGTGTTCGTGTGACGAAGAAATCCCGAAATCCGAAAATGGTGGAGGCGTTTGGGACGCGGCCGGGGCTCGGCAGGTCACGGAATGCGGTGTGTGGTGTCGCGGCAGCGGAACGCGAGATGCGTCACGCGACGAGCGTGGATGCCTGATGCCGAAACCCGCTCGGTTCGCATGCTTACCTACGGTTGTGCGATCGAAAGTGACATCCGCGTCAGGGGAACAAAAAGCTGACAGGGATTTTGACTCGAGCGAAATCCACTGGATCAATCGGCGCGATTTTTTCGAGCAAGCATTCACGTCCGCGTGCGTGCCGCCGCGTCGTACGCCTCGTCGGGCTGGTCATCACCGGCGCCCATTGCGGAATGGGCATAAGTTCACCACAACCCGCCCCGTGCACTAGTGGCAGAAGGTGGCACATGCTGCGAGTGGGGATGCGACACTAAGCGACCGACCGTGCGTGATGCCTCCAAAGCGATGTTCCCACGGGAAGGCGAAAGGCAGCTGCGCTGAGTGCACCCCCTGCCCGCATGGCAAGCTGCAACATAACTGCGTGGACTGCACCCCCTGCCCGCACGGCAAGCTGAAAAACAACTGCGCTATGTGCAACCCCTGCCCTCACGGCAAGCGGAAACGCATATGTGCTGATTGCACCCCCTGCCCCCACGGCAATCTGAAACAGAACTGCGTGGACTGCACCCCCTGCCCGTACAGCAAGGTGAAAACAACTGCGCTATGTGTAACCCCTGCCCTCACGGCAAGCAGAAACAAAGCTGCAAGGAGTGCGTCGGGTGCCCTCATGGCAAGCTGAAACACGGCTGCCCGGAGTGCAACTCCTGCCCCCATGGTAGACTGAAAAACATATGCGTGGAGTGCAAGGGCTGCCCGCACGGCAAGCTGAAAAGCAACTGCGCAGAGTGCAACCCCTGCCCCCACGGTAAGCGGAAAACCACGTGCACGGAGTGCAGCCCCTGACCTCACGGTAAGCGGAAAGACCAGTGTGCGGAGTGCACCGGGTGCCCCCACGGCAAGAAGCGGAAAATCCACTGCGCAGAGTGCACCCCCTGCCCGCATGGCAAGCTGCAACAGCGCTGCGTGGGGTGCACCCCCTGCCTGCACGGCAAGCTGAAAAACAACTGCGCTATGTGTAACTCCTGCCCCCACGGCAAGCTGAAACACGGGTGTGCGGAGTGCAAAACGTCTTCACGCGAAAATCCTGAAGTCGAGTAGCGTAAGTAGCGCGGTGGGGCGAGAGCGTTGGACTTTTTTTATTAAATAGTCGAATCCTTACTCCGCGCATACGCGCTCTGGTTTGAAACGCTAACCCTAAACCCTAAACCCTAAACCGGAACCCTAAGCCCTTTCATCAACCCCTCGCGTAAAACTCGGTCACCGTGGTTCGCCCCAGGGGTTGCGCGAACAAAGTCGACGCGTTCGCGTTTGTGATTGTAACGGCGACGTAATCGCCGATTCGAAGCGGAATCAATAAATTTGAGTTGGATCCATCGTTCGGTTCGTACTTTGCCTTGGCAACGGCGGCGTGAATCACGACTCTTTTGTTAGCACACGTCCGTCCCGACAGCTCGTGGTTCGATTTCTTGGAAAAACCCTCAATCAAAACAAGCCGCGTCGCGCCGACTTCGTTTCGCAAGTTGACCTGTAGCGCTTCCGACCGCTGCAGCGCGATGATCTCGGCGAGCCGTTTCTTTTTCACGCCCTCCGCGACGTCATCCGTGAAGTGCCTGATTGCAAAAATAAAGTGTCAGTCTTGTATATCGCGCCGTGTGGACAAACGGTCAGGGCAGAGGGAAGACGACCCTTCGCAGGACGAGTACGGGCAAACAGGGAGGCCGTGATTTGGAGTTGGGAAATACCCACCGGCTCGCGTACGTCTTGGTACGCGCGCTGTAGTGGAACATGAACGCGTGTTCGTACCGGACGTGTTTCATTAGGGACAGGGTGTCGGAATGTTCCTCGTCCGTTTCGCCGCAAAACCCGGTGATGAAGTCGCTGTGATTATGTCCACGAAAAGCGGTTAACGTGTTGTACGTCGCGCCGTGTGAACAACAGTCAAACGGCGCGTTAGAGGGCAAATGCCGTGCCGCCTGATTTGGGAAACGCGCGAGGTACGTACCTGGAGATGGCGACGTCTGGGATTTTTGCCCGCACCGAATCCACCAAGCTCAAGTACGCCTCCCTCGTGTATCCCCGTTTCATTCGGTCCAGCACCGACGAAGACCCACTTTGCGCGGGCATGTGAAGCATCTTCCCCACGTTGTTTTTACCCCGCACGATCTCGAGAACGTCGTCGGGAAAGTCCTTCGGGTGCGGTGAGGTGAACCGGATTCGCAACTCGGGGTCGACTTCGGAAACTGCACGATGCGTAAAAGAAAACGTCAGTCTTGAGTGTTGGGGTGTACTGTTTATCGCGATGTATTGGACGATGTATGGACAACAGTCAGGGTAATCAGTCTGAACAGTCACCAGCTTCGGTAAAACAGTGCACTTGTGATATATACAGTTGTAACAGTTGCCAGTACATGTTACTAGTGGTGGACGTCACAGAGGGGCGGCAGAAACAGTGCGTGGCGGATTTGGGAAACGCCCGTCCGGCCGTACCTTCGTTCAGTAACTCGCCGAACCGCAACGCGTCGTCCCGGGAACGGCCCGGTTTGTACACGGACCTGAACCCCGGGGCGTAGTACTTCACGAAGGGATCCGCACGTTGCGCAGTGGTGGTAACTCGCTCCGTGTCAGGACTTCCTTGTAGTTCAGGATGAAATCCTCCGTTAGTCGTAACTCCTCCTTTAGTAGTAATACTCGGACCACTACTCCCCGACCTATCGGCGTACGAGTTGACGTTCTGCCCGAGCAGGGTTATTTCTTTGTACCCTTCCTCGGACAGTTGCTTAACCTCGTCGATGATACTCGCAAACGGCCGGCTGCGTTCGCGTCCGCGCGTGAACGGCACGATGCAAAACGCGCACATGTTGTCGCAGCCGCGCATTATCGACACGAACGCGCTCGGGCTCACGGACGGGGCGTTTTTCCGGACGGGGGAGATGTCCGCGTACGTCTCGTCGATTGAAAGCTGGACGTTGATCACGGCGTTTCCGGAACTCGTGTTTGTACCGGTCGCGCTTTCACTTTCGTCACTCGACCTACTCTCGTGATCCGTGGAAGTGGAATAACTACTCGTATCACCTGTACCAAGCCCTCGCGCCGCGTTGATCAGCCGCGGCAAATCACGGTACGCATCCGGCCCGGCGACTAAATCGCACAGCCCGTCGTGTTGCAGTAGCTTTTCTTTCAAACGCTCGCCCATGCATCCGAGAACGCCCACGACGGGGGTGGTGATTTTTATCTTTGTGTTTGTTTTCGTGTTAAAGGACTCCCGAACTGTTTTCGTGTTTGTGTTGGAGTCGTCGCCGGCGCCGTCCGTCAAACCAGTAAACACCCCACTCACGTCTTGCCTGTCCCTCTTCAACTGTTTCTTCAACTCCCTCGTGTGCTTCAATTTAATCGCCCTGAGTTGCGCTAGCCGGTGCCAAATCTTCTTTTCAGCGCCGTCGCGAATAGCGCACGTGTTTACCAAAATTGCATCCGCGTCGTCGGGAACGTCCACCATTTCGTACCCGGCGTCCCGCAACACGGACGCCACGATTTCGCTATCGCTGACGTTCATCTGACACCCGTACGTCTCCACGTAAGCTGTGCGGCCAAGCGTGGTCCGCGTGGAGTTACTAACCATGGACGAAACATCACCCGCGATCGCGTTCGGTCCGAACGCCGCGCCGCACGCACTGTGGCCGGTGAGGAAATCGGATAAACCAGGCCCGGAAGTGAGCACCCTTTTCGAGGACGACAGGCCGTCGTGTGGGGGCTGGGCGTAGTGCCGCACGGACAGAAAATCGCGACCGCGAGGCTCGGGGGACACCGAAAATCCCACCCGCAACCGCTCCGCCACGCGCGCCAACCGCCGCATGCCGACGCGCGTCAAAGCGGCGGCGCGGCGCGATCTGGCAGGGCGGCCGAGGCGCTGAAGGCGAGAAAGGTCGGCGACTTGCTCTCTGCTCAAATGTGAAAGTCGTTGCTTTCGAAACGCGACACGTGTTTTTGAAAACTAAGATCAAACCAAGAAGCACTTTCAATCTCGTCCGCGCGCGCAGAATGAGACGCGCATCCGCGCACTTGATGCGGTCGTGAGTTCTTCTGTTTTCGGCGACCTTCACTTGCGCGATGGCCAGGAAACCGGGCAAGCGATGCGTCCACGACAAGCCGAAGGACAGCTGCGTGGAGTGCTCTGGGTGTCCGCACGGGAAGCTGAAACGCAATTGCGGAACGTGCACGCCGTGCCCGCACGGCAACGGGTACCGGATGTGCTTCCAGTGCAACCCGTGTCCGCACGGCAAAATCACGTACGACTGCGGGATTTGCAACGGGTGCGAGCACGGTAAGCTGGAACGTTTGTGCGCGGTGTGCAACGGGTGCGTGCATGGGAAGTGGAAATACAACTGCCCCATCTGCCGCGGGTGCCCGCACGGCAAGCGCAAAAGCAGCTGCGTGAAGTGCACGCCTTGTCCTCACGGAAAGCTGAAGCAGTTCTGCAAAACGTGTACGCCGTGCCCGCACGGAAACCGCAAAGACCACTGCGCTTTTTGCAAGCCGTGCCCGCACGGGAAGCTGAAAGCCAAGTGCTCCACGTGTTCGCCGTGCCCGCACGGGAAAATCAAAAGCAACTGCGGAACCTGCATGGTGAAGTGCCCGCACGGGCGGCAGAAACACCAGTGCTTGGTTTGCTCGCCTTGTCCGCACGGGAAGCTGAAGGACAGCTGCGCCAACTGCAACCCGTGCCCGCACGGCAAGGTGAAGCGAAACTGCATCCCGTGCACGGGGTGCGAACACAGAAAGGTCAAGCGAAACTGTGTGGAGTGCAACTCGTGTCCTCACGGGAAGCTGAAGCGAAACTGCGCTACGTGCAACGGGTGTCCGCACGGGAAGCTCAAGAACAACTGCAAGGAGTGCGGGGGGTCCGCGAGAGGCAAGCCGAGGGATTCATAGATATCGGGTAGGGGGGTGGGAGTGGTGGTGATGAGTGGTGCGTGTAAAGAGACGACTGCTTCTTTGTTTTCATCGTACCGTAGGTATCTCTCGAGGGTTAGCGTCTCTTTTCGTCGCGAGTACGGACGGACCTTCTCTTCAGTACTCGTAACAGTGGTAACCCTGGAAACGGTTAAACAGTTCAGTTAGTACTTCCTGAAGTTCAGCGCGTTCCGCTCTTCCGCCATGGCCTTGCCGTAGGCCTGGACGAACTTGAGCTTGGCGGTGTCCTTGGCCAACCCTTTCGCCGCGTTCCACTTTTCCCACCGTTCGCGGCCGTCGAAATCGAGACCACCGTGACTGGCCCACATGGGTTTTTCCTCACGGCAGTTTCCTGGGTGTGGACGAAAAAGTGTCAGTCGGTCGTGATGTGTATGAGGGATTGGAAAGGGTATACTGTACTCCATAGTATGAGGGATTGGAAGTCCTGGTCCCTTCTGGACGAGTATGGGCAATCAGTCGTCTCTTAATGTGGTCAGTGGGAAAGTTCCGCACCTTCCTCGACTTGCTTTTGCAACCCGTGCAGGGCGTACCAGTCGTCGGGTTTAATAACCGCGCCGCCTGGTTTGGGGAGCATGCGCCACTTCTTGTCCTCCCAGGTTGACACCAACGCGTCGTACTCGCCGACGTCGGGGACGGACCAGGTGATTTTCTCCTCCACGACTTTGTCCTGCGCGCGCGGGGAGAGACGGGTTTTCGTATTTTATTTATTTTTCGGTCAGTTGAGGAGAAAAGGAGAAAGAAAGAAAGGTTTTTGTCGTGCGGTGGTGGGTGGCGTGCGCGATGGAATGGACGTCGGTCGTTGTACGTACCTTTTCTGCGATGAGGGGGGTCATGGACGGGTACGGGCACGGCAGCTTTTCGTTGAGGAACCGTTTCTTGAACCCGGAAACTGAGGTCACGCCGAGTACTTTGAAGAACCCGTTAAGGTTCGCGCGTTGCGCGTGGGTTTTCGTGGACGCCACGTTTGGCTTGGTGAACCCGCACTCCACCGCGGCATCCTGCATGTCCGCTAGGGTCATGGTTTCCGCCACGGAAGGGCCTTGCCCGGAGAGCTCGAAGTCGATGGCCATGCTGTACGGGGGAGGTGCGTAGGTGCGTGTTGAGGGAGGGAGGGCGCGCGAGGTGGAGTGTCGTCGTTTGCGAGGCGCACGCGCGTGAAACCACGAAACGCCGCGTGGTGTCCGCGGCGCCTCGTGGTGTCGACTTGAGAAAACGAACCGCTTCGAGTCGGGAAAAGGAGTCTCGACTCGTCGACCGAAAGTGCGCCTCGACGCGAACGTTTTTGGAAATTCGGGTTTCACGGGAAAGAATCGAAAACAGCGACGCAAAAGCAACGACACCGACGACCGCACGTTCCCCGAGGGCGCCCAAGAGGTGCGCGCGTAGGGTCGTGGCGCGCGAACGATGGGAATGAAGCAATGCTCGCATGGAAGGATGAAACACATTTGTGTGCAGTGCAACCCCTGCCCGCACGGCAAGCTGAAAGGCACCTGCGCGCAGTGCAACCCTTGCCCTCACGGCAAGCTGAAAAACAAGTGCGCAGAGTGCAACCCCTGCCCGCACGGTAGGCTGAAAGGGCAGTGTGTGGACTGCAACCCCTGCCCTCACGGCAAGCGGAAACAGCACTGCGTTGCGCGCAACCCGTGCCGTCACGGCAAGCGAAAAGCCATGTGCGCGCAGTGCAACCCGTGCCTTCACGGGAAGCTGAAACAGCACTGCACGGTGTGCAGCCCTTGCCCCCACGGCAAGCTGAAACAGCACTGCGTGGTGTGCAGTCCTTGCCCTCACGGCAAGCTGAAAAGCAACTGCGTGGCGTGTAGCGGTTGCCCCCACGGCAAGCGAAAGACCAGGTGCGCGGCATGCAAAACGGCACGCGCTGCTCCACCGCATGCAAAGCACATCAAGCGCGAGCAGGAGAGTTCGCTGGAGATCAAACGAGAGACCGAGATCAAGGAAGAGCCCGAGATCAAGCAAGAGCCGTACACCATCCGCGGCTACTGCGGCTTGGACGACGGCCGGTGAACGAGTTCGCGGTTGTCGCAATATTAATGCCGATATTAACGCGATACCTTCAGAAGGTATTAAACTACATTATCCTACCCTAAGCCTCACTTCCCCAGCCCCCCCCGAAACGGCGAGCAGCAGCTTTTGTACCTCCGTCCGGATTGGCACGGACACGGCCGCGTGGCGGGAAACGCGCCGTCCATGGACTTGGCGTCTTCCCTGTGATTGGGAAAGAAGAGTGGTTAACGTCTTTCGGACCGCGTTCGTAACTTGTATGCGCAAACAGGGCACCTGTGATGTGTGTAGTGCCCAGTAAATAGTCACAGAGGCGGAGCGGTAAACAGTGTGTCCCCGGATTTGGGAAACGCGCGGTACGATGCGTACCTCAGTTCCTCTTTCGTGGCGAGCGTCTGGCTTTTCCGGACGATATCTGCGAATCCCTCCCAGCTCATGGGAGGGGCGGCACCCCCCGCTAAAGACTTCTTCACTCGCCGCATCACCACCTGTAACATCGCGGCGTGCTGAATGCAGCTCGCGACGTCGTTGGCGTTGACGTTTAGGTCTGGGTTTTTTTCGTTCACCCGAAACGCCACTGAGATAAAAAAGAAAGTGTCAGTCTCGTATGGGCAATCAGGGAGGCGGAATGTGGTAAATGGGAAATACTTACCGCGCCGGTGTTCCGGCGCCCGCAACAACCCGGGGCGGATTTGTTCCGTCTCAGTCAGCGCGGTGACGATACCTTCTATTTGAAGTGGGCTCAGCCCTAACGTTGCTAAGGGCGAGGCGTTTTGCTCGCCCGAGATCATGCCCGCGGCGGACGTCGCGCCGGTTTCGTCTTTCACTTTTTTGGATAAAGAAACCAGGTCGTCCAACGAAAACGAATCCGGAATCGCGAACGATGCCCCCGCGCCGAACAACGCGCTTTTGAAGGTGTCGAACACGGATTTCGTTTTTGCGGTGGTGTGTACGCCACGAGTCAAGCCGGCCGCCCTTGTCCAGTCAGCACGCGCGGCCGGGGGCGCGGTGCGCATGGAACCGCGCGGTTTCGAGGTGGTTCGCAGGACATCGCACCGCGAAGTCGGCGCCGAGAACCCGGCGATAACCTTTTTCGAAGTCACTCTGGTTCCCGAACCGAAATCCGCGACCGCCGCGCCGCGCAGCAGGTTCAGGAAACGACCGCGCATGTGAAGGGCGTGGCGAGCGACCTAGCGCCGCGGGTCGGTGGGCCCACGGAAACGCAGTCACCCGCGTGGTGGTCGCCGTGTCGACGCGCGACCCGAGATGGTGACCGAAAAAAAACGAGCAGCGCACTTTTTCTGTCGGGCAGTCGGGTTTCTGGCGCAGCCACGACACCATTTGTATTTCCCACGAAACGTCACACCCCTCCGCGCGCGCCTCGCCCGGCCAGATGCAAGCTTGTTCCCCTTTGCTCAACGGCATCTCCGCACGTCACGTTGTGTCCCAAACTCGCGCCGCCGGTACCTTCTGTGCGTCCCTGAAAGTTCCCGTGACCGCGAATTTATCGCGATCTGTGCCAAAAGCGCTCGCCCGATCCGCACAAACACGGCTCGTTTCCAAGCCCAGCACAATGTCCGGCACCAGCACGGGGGCCCCCACGGCTTCCAAAACCGTTAACGATGACACCGACGACCAAGTGCTTTGCCGCTCCGTGGAGGAGAAAAGGACGCCTTTGATCAACCTGGAAGGCGGGCGGCAGATTAGCTACGTGAAGTGTTCCTGCAGCAAGTGCGGTGGCCTGGTTATGTGCGGCGACAAGCAGCTTTTGCCCACCGCAGTGACCCCCAATCACTACGACCTGCACCTAACACCCGACCTTGTCACGTTCCAGTACACCGGTGTGATGACCGTACAGCTCACGGTACACGAACCCTGCGACGCGGTGACGTTCCACGCCCGGGATCTGAAGATTCAATCAGGCGTCGTCGTCGACAAAGACGGCGCCGAAAGAACCAACCCTGGAGGCCCCGATGTTCTGTACGGCACGGAAACCCAGGAAACCGCCACGGTGGCGCTGTCCAAGCCTTTCACGGAAAAAGACGTGGGGAGCGTTGTTGAGTTGACTTTGAAGTTCACGGGCGAACTGAACGACAAGCTCGCCGGGTTTTACCGCAGGTGCGTGTCGCGCGTTTCCCAAATCCAGGCACACTGTTTGATGCCCCTCTTTGACTGTTTACTGTTTACTCTAGGACATGTACCAGTACTGGCAACTGCTACATACATCACAAGTAGACTGTTTGCCCATACAGTACACCCATACTCAAGACTCAAGACTTACCCTTTTCGTGTAACAACCGAAGCGCGTACCCCGCCCCAGACGACCCGACGGAAACGCGGTACCTCGCGGTGACGCAGTTCGAACCCACGGACGCGCGGCGGTGCTTTCCTTGCTGGGACGAGCCTTCTCTGAAAGCGACGTTCGGGATGACCCTCACGGTGCCGGAGGACAGGTACGGCCTTGGGGCTTTCCCAAATCCAGACACTGTTTACGGACCCTACGTGACTACACGGCCGTCATTAAAAGGAAGTATACTACATGCATCACAAGTGCACTGTTTGCCCATACACTTGACAGTACACCCACACGCAAGACTCAAGACTGACACTTTTCTTTTACTATATAGGGTCGCGCTGTCCAACATGCCCGAGGCATCGGTTACCAAAAAGGAATCTTCAAAAACCGTGGTGTTCGAAACCACCCCCGTGATGTCCACCTACCTGCTAGCCTTCTGCGTCGGCGAGTTCGACTTCATCGAGGCGACGACCCCGGAAGGCGTCATCGTGCGTTGCTGGACCCCCGTTGGGAAGTCTGAGCAAGGGCGGTTCGCCCTAGACACCGCGGTCGGGAGTTTATCTTTTTTCGGCGAGTACTTTGACAGCCCGTACCCGTTGCCCAAGATGGTAAGTATTTCCCAATCACCACATTCCGCAGACTGATTGCCCATACTCGTACCAGAAGGGACGTCTCACCTCTGCCCTGACTGTTTGTCCATACATCATTATATACAAGACTGACATTTCTTATTTTACAATCAGGACATGATCGCCGTGCCCGATTTCAGCGCCGGGGCGATGGAGAACTGGGGCCTTGTCGTGTACCGGGCGTCCATGATGCTGTTCGAGGATGGGAAAACCCCGGTCAACGCGAAACAAAGAATCGGGTACGTGGTGGGGCACGAACTCGCGCACCAGTGGTTCGGCAACCTGGTGACCATGGAGTGGTGGTCCCAGCTCTGGCTCAACGAGGGGTTCGCGACGTGGGTCGGGTGGCGAGCGATGGACCATTTGTTTCCGGAGTGGCAGGTCTGGAGCCAGTTCCTGGTAAACGAACAGAGCATGGGGTTGGGGTTGGACTCGTTGCGCAGCTCGCATCCGGTAGAGGTTCCGATTTCCGCGGCGGCGCAGGTCACAGAGATCTTCGACGCGATTTCGTACTCGAAGGGAAGCTGCGTGATTCGCATGCTGGAAGCGCACCTCGGGGAAGAAACGTTCCGAACCGGAATGAGGCTTTACGTGAAACGGCACCAATACGCAAACGCCGGTACGGCGGATTTGTGGCGCGCGCTTTCGGAAGTTTCCGGGCAAAACGTGACGGACTTGATGTCGTGCTGGACGAGTCAAACGGGGTACCCGATTCTCACCGTCGCCAGCGACCCTATGGAGGGCGAGCCGAACAAATCGGTAATAACGGTTTCGCAAAGGCGATACCTCGCCAGCGGCCCGGACTCACTTACGGACGACGAAAACGCGGTTTCCTGGAAAGTCCCGCTACGGGCGCACGCCGCGTTCCAAAGCGTTCCCGGAATCCTGGAGGATGACTTCGCCGCGTTTGAAGTGACCTCCGAGGAGTTGGAAAAAGCAGGCGGTGCGCTGAAACTGAATAGTGGACAGAGCGGTTTTTACCGCGTGACGTACGACGAAAAAAGCCGGTACGTGTTGGGGCTTTCCCAAATCCGCCACACACTGTTTGCCCATACAAGACGTTAACCACTTTTCGTTTACAATCACAGGGGTTTGCTTAAGAAATCAATCCCAACCATGTCCGAGGTGGACCGAGTCGGGATCGTGTCCGACGCCTTTGCGTGCGGCGCGAGTGGGTACGCCAGCACCGTTGACGCGCTGGAGCTTCTTGAGGCGTACCGCGGTAAGGGTCTTTCCCAATCACCAAGTTCCGCCTCTGCGATTGCCCATACAAGACGTTAACCAGTTTCTTTTTTATCGTATCAGCCGAAACGAGCTACGTGGTGTGGTCCGACATCGCGTCCGGGGTGGGCGGTTTGGCCGGCGCTTTCTTCGAACAACCGGCGGAGGTCACGGCGGCGCTGACGGAGTTTTCGGGTGGTTTATTCGCCCCCATTGTTGCGCGTTTGGGGTGGGAAGTCACAGGTGCGGAAAAGAGCGACCCGAACGCGTACCAGATTTCGCTGTTACGCCAGCTCGCGGTTTCGCGCGCGCTTTCTTACGAAAACGAGCACGCGGTTGCCGAAGCGCGAGTGAGGTTCGACAAGTACGTCGCCGGCGATGTATCCGCCGTCCCCGCGGACCTGAAAGGCGCCGTTTTCGCGTCCGTCTTAAGGCAAGGAGGATTGGAGGAATTTGAACAGCTCAAGAAACTTTACATAAACGCCGACTCCGCGCTTGAAGAGAGTTTGGTGTTGGGCGCCATGGGCGCTTGCAAAGACCCGAAAATCATCACCGCGGCGCTCGATTTCAATTTAACAGACGCGGTGCGGAAGCAAGACGGCGCGTCCATCGTGGGGTCGTCCGCTTCGTCCAAGCACGGCAAGCGGGTGGTGTGGGACTGGGTCCGGGCGAACTGGTCAGCGGTGGAACAAAAATTCGGGGGCGGGGGCGTTTCCTCCGGGCTGACGCGGATCATCGGCGCGAGTTGTGCCGGGCTGGCGTCGGAAAAGGATGCGAAAGACATTGAGGCGTTTTACGTCCCGAAAAAAATAGAAGGCGCCGAGCGCACCGTATCGCAAGCCGCCGAGGCGGTGCGCGCGAGAGCCGCGCGCGTGGCGCGGGACGCGGATACGGTGGGGAAGTGGCTGGTGAAGTAGTCTCCGGTTTTGGGAAAGACGATTGCCGAGAGAGAGAGACAAACAGATCGAGACTTACAAGGTAGGCGTTCCGCAGGTGTTTGCTGTAGGTGTTTGAAAAAACGCCACGTTGGCGGCGCCAACGTGGCGTTTCAACGCTGCGTTTCTGGCAACGCCCGAAACGCAGCCCTCCGCCTTCCCGCCCCCTCCCCCTGCACCCCAGGTACAGCAACCACCCACCCACTCCCCAATCCCCCGCCGCGGCGGGCTTGGAAGCCGACGATTTCCTCTTGCACTTTGACTCCGCCCCGGACTTCATCGCTTACTTGGATGATATCGAGACGGCAGCGGCAGACTTTTCCCCTCTTCGTGATGCGGGTTTTTAGTCGCCTGAGTTTGTAATTCAACCGCTCGGATGTTAAAAAAAAAACCATTTTGCGTTTCCTTTCTTTTCCGCCCAGATCTCCCCCGAAATCCCCATTGTTCTCCGCGCCCGCGCGATGACGGTCGAGAATCCCGGCGCCGCGGAGGTCGAGGTGGACATGGCCACCCTGAAGGCGTCACTGGCGTGCCCTTTGTGTGATGACATGTACCGCTTCCCTGTGACCGTGGTGCGTGCTCGGGGCGGAACGAGTTGAACGACCGAACCCGATTCGCGCACCGTGTTTACAGTAGTACATCTCGACCCCACATTACCCACCGTCCCTCTGCTCCCCCTTCCCCCCCCCCCCTTCCAAAACAGATGGAGTGCCTGCACACGTTCTGCCACGCGTGCATCGTGAAAGTAGTGCAGCCTGGTAAGCCGAGTAACGCGTGTCCTAAATGTCAAATCGGTCTGGGCGTGAACCCGTTCGTGGAGAAGAAAATCGTGCGCGACGGCACGAAAACGTCAATCGTGGATCGATTGCGCGAGGGCGGGCATTTCGGGGGGGTGGATGTTACCGAAGGAACTGGTGTTGGGGGAGAATAAGGGTAAGATCTTACACCGAGTCGAGGTTTCCTTTAATAGAGTAAGGTTGGCTAAAATAAGATAGCGCAGCGCTACGTACGGGTACGGTTACATCAGTACATCAGCGTTTATTCTTTCGACTGCGTTTGCCGCCGCTTAGGCCCAAGGATTGCTCAAAGTCATCTTTCGGCTTTTCTTTCTTGCCAGTTGCCCCCTTGTTTTTCACGCCTTTCGAGGTGTCCCCATCTCCTCCCTTCCGCACCACCACCCCGATCGCCGTCGGGGCGAAGGGAAGCGTGGCCCACAGGGAGTCGTACTCCGCGGGCTGGAAGAATTGCTCCGCCGATTTCGACGTGGTCAGCGCGTCCAAAACGTTCCTTTTCTCGCCGAGCGCGCCGAGGTCCTCCACGAACACAAGAGGCGCGCCTGGTTTCAATATTCGGGCGGCTTCTTGTACTAAAACCTCTGGATCTTTAGCAGCCCCTAACGCGCCAGTGCAGACCACCGCGTCTATTGTTCCCGCTGCTTGCCCGCTGTTTGACTCTAAACTCTGTTTCTTTGCCACGAAGGGAATGGAAGATGCGACCGATACTTGAATCAGCAAATCTTCCTTCGCGTCGGGATCGATACCCACGACCATCCCGATCGTTTTCGGGTAGTAGTACATGTTCTTTCCTTGCCCACAGCTGTACTCCAACACCCGCTTCGCGTTAGGCGGGACGTGCATGCCAATCATCGCGGCGGTGATGAACTGTACGCGCCAGTACACCGCAGTTTTGTACAAACCGAACCCGCCCAAAAACGCGACGAGGGGAAGCACGATTTGGGACAAACCTCCGTCCGCGACCGTCGCCACCAGGTTTGGTTGCGCGAGTTGTTCCACCGATACTCGCGTCATCGCCTCAGAAGATACCTGCCAACTCACCTCCACCAACGTCAAAGTTGTGGACGCATCATTCGGGATGGCGTTTCGCGGGGAACGAATGTTGTGTGCCCTTCGTGTTTGCTGACGAAGGGATGTGGATGCCCCGAAACGCGAAGCACGCCCGACGGGGCGGACCTTCGCGGGTCCGCACGGCGTCGCGGATCTCGAGCCGGTCAGCGCGAATCGCGGGCTCGCACAACTCGCACGGACCGGCACGTGCGGCGCGGCGGTGACCATCGCGGGGTGAACAGCACGTGCGTCACGTTCTAAGCGATCGCTGACGATATCATCGCGATATATTGCTGTCGACAAAGCAGCACTTTCACTTTTTCACTATTGCCAGTTAAGCCCTCTTCATAGCTTCACCACTTCCACTTCCCACGGCACTTCGCACACGTCCGATGCCCCCGTTTCGGTGACCTCACCCGCCCGCGTACACGTCGCATGGACCGAACCCTCCCGTGCGTCACCTTCGCGCACCCCGCGCTGCTTGGCGACAACAAACAAGTCGTGGTGCGTCAAAACCTCGCGGCGCAATCTGCGACGGAAGAAGGCACCGCGCGGTGGGTTTGGCCTGGCGCACTTGCCACCGCGAACTGGCTGTGCGAGCGCGGTGTGGAGTGGATTCTGGGTAAACACGTCGTAGAGCTCGGCGCAGGGACCGGGTTGTTGGGGCTAGTCGCGTCGCGCCTAGGCGCGAAGTCAGTGACGCTGACGGACTTACCCTCGGAACTTCCATTGCTGCAGCTGAACGTGGAGAAAAATTATGGACCACCGAAAAAACAGAACGACGGTACCACCGTCGCGTCCCCGTGTTCGGTGAAGCCCTTGCGCTGGGGCGACGTCAGTGCGATTGAAACCCTGCTCGTGGAAAACACAAACTCAAACGAGCAAAACGCCTTCGACGTCATGCTTTGCTGCGACCTTCTTTACCACAACGACGACGACGCGCAACGGGCGCTCGCGGCAACGATGCGGGCGCTGGTCACTGGTTGCGAAAAATACCAGGGCGTGTGTCTTGGTGACACTGCAACGACTCAAACGCGATGTCCCGGAAGCAAACAAACAAGAGTGCTCTTCGCGTACCAGTTTCGGGAAAACGTGTTGGGCGATTGCGTGTTTTTTGAAACAATAACCGAATTGTTCGGGGACGCGATTAGGCACGAAACCAGCGACGAAGACCTGTGGCTGATGGAGTACCGGGTAGAATAGACTAGCAGTTTAGGGTTTAGGGTTTAGGGTGTAAAACTGGTGCAAGTAAAAAGCGCCCTCGGCGTGGGCAGATTGAAAAGGCGAAACTGAAAAGAGTCATCTGCGACGCCGGTGCCGTTTGAGTTTGTGTTCATGGATGCATTAAAAATTTTGTCTAAAGCATCGATGCCTAGTATACTATCAGCCGGGGTGGTGTTACTCCCCGCACCGCACGCCGCAGCTCACGGGACACGCCGGTCCTTTGCTATCCCGCGCGCCTTTTTGGCCAATCATGAATTCCGGATTCCTCGTGCAGTACCCTTTTTGCGCCCACTCAGCGCACTCGCGCCACTCATCACGACAACTCACTTCCGTGCCTTCCGAGGAATCTGCCAGCCGGGCAGTAGTTTCGTGACTCTTGTCACTTTTTCTTTGACTCAGACTCAGTTTCGGCATCGGCAGCGGCACGTCAGCCGGAAAATTCCCGTCAAACTTCGCCACGCGCATCCACTTCACCGCGGTCCACTTTTCGCCAGCCACCACGGGGCACGCGCCGTGCAGGGACCCGGGGTCCAGTACCCCATCGTCGGTGAGGCTCCAGAAAAGCACGGCGTCGCCTCGTTTAGATTGAAGTGGGACGCCGCTTTTCGACGCGCAATCGCTCCATTCGATTTTACCGGATTCGTCAGGATCATCAAAATGCGCCGGTTTCTTCGCCTTTGGGAATATCGTCTCGCCGCCGCTTTTGTTGTAAAAATAAAGTGTCAATCTTTCGTGATGTGAGTGAGTAATTAATCTGGACAGTCGGCAAAACAGGGAGGCGGGATTTGGTGAAAGGCCCAAGGCCGTACCTTTCCGTGTCCGCGAGGTAAATCAGCATCGTGGCCATCCGCTGTCCGCCCCGTTTCGGGCTAGCGTTTACAGGGTCGTGGAAGTAGTCGTAGTGCGGGTCGTACTTCTGCCCTTGCGTCAGGTAAAACAAAGGGTCAGTGTTTCATAATGTGAGTGAGTAATTACTCTGGACAATCGGCAAAATAGTCGTCCGGGATTTGGCGAAACACAAAGAAGGTACGTACGTACCTTTGTCGTACCGCAAAATCTGCATGCCTTCGCCGTTCGGTTCCGGAATCCCCGCCGCGTTCGCGATGCGCAGTTCGATTTGTGTCACCACGTCGTCCTGGTGTTTCAACAGAAACGTCCCCGCGCTGGTTCGAATCCCGGACGACACCGGGCCGTTCGTCCCGACCACGGTTGACGGCGCGAGTTGCTTTTTCGCGAGGTCCATTAAATGCGACGACTCGCTTTCAGTCAGGAAGTTCCGGAAAAGGTACGCCTTCGGGTTCCGGGTTGTTAAAACGATCGGCGGCGAGTTCGGGAACCCGGCAATCTCGGTGAGCTGGTTCAATCTTCCATACGTGGATTTGGGCAACGGCGCCGTGCTGTGCAGAAACGCCAGCTCGGCGTTACCTGTGGGGATCGAACCGCGGCCCGGGTTTTCTTCGGTCGCCAAAGTCTTACCGACCGGCTCCGCACTTTGCGGTGCTTTTTTACTCTGCGTCTTTCGCGTCGCGCGCGCGGTGAGCTTGGTGTACGACCCTCCTTTGCCGGCTTTGCGAGGTACACCGGTAGCTGTTGCTTCGTGTTTCGTGACTTTTACTTGGTCACCACCTGCTCTTCGAAACTCGAGCTCAGTCTCCAAGTCCGCCGCCGCGACGCCGCGCAGATCGAAACCGCGACGGCCCAACGTGCTCAGGGACAAGCCGCGGTGGCTTTTTTCGTGGACACCATCCCCGTCTGTCCCACCGCCACCACCACCCGTCAACACGTTAAAGGTCATGAACGTCGCCCACGCGAAGCAAAGCGCGGCGATGAGCCACGGGAGGTGCGTGCGGTCTGCGGTGCGTGCCATGCGTGCGTCGGGAGCGTGAGTGGGGTCAGAGAATGAGGCGATTTGGAGAGACGTCCGTGCCCGAATCTCAAATTCGGGGCGAACAGTCGCCACGCGAATATACCGAGTGGTCCACGGGAAGAGAGACGGACGATGCGCGTTTGGGAAACGGAAAAAGTGTGCGTACCGCCGCCTTTACGCGACCGACGTCCCAGACTCTTCATGGCGTGCCAAGGGGAACGCGTGCGACGCGAAGTCACCTCACCGAAAAACTTGCCACGACGTGTGACTGGAAAATCGTCGTCAGCAAAAATCGGTTTGGAAAGATCGAAGGTGACATTTCGTGGGGCGCTTGCAGGCTCGCGGAGAAGAACGAGGTGCGCCGGGCGCGTGGAGAGATGCGATTCGAAACGATTGCGAGGGAATAACGACGATGGGAAAACGGTGCTTGCATGACAAGCTGAAACACCAGTGCGCGGTGTGCACCCCATGTTCCCACGGGAAGGGGAAATGCAGATGCGCTGAGTGCAACGCCTGCCCTCACGGCAGGCTGAAAGGCGCCTGCGCGCAGTGCAAACCTTGCCCTCACGGCAAGCGGAAAATCACGTGCGCGGAGTGCAACCCCTGCCCGCACGGCAAGGTGAAACACCACTGCGCGGAGTGCACCTACTGCCCCCACGGCAAGCACAGACGCAAGTGCGTGGACTGCAACCCCTGCCCTCACGGCAAGCTGAAGGAAAGGTGTGCAAGCCCTGCCCGCACGGCAAGCTGAAAAACAAGTGCACAGTGTGCAACCCCTGCCCCCACGGCAAGGTGAAACACAGGGGCGTGGCGTGCACCCCCTGCCCCCACGGGAGGCTGAAACGAATGTGCGCGGAGTGCAACGGCTGCCCTCACGGCAAGGTGAAACACAGGTGCGCGGAGTGCAACCCCTGCCCTCACGGCAAGCGGAAAATCACGTGCGCGGAGTGCAACCCCTGCCCGCACGGCAAGGTGAAACACCACTGCGCGGAGTGCACCTACTGCCCCCACGGCAAGCACAGACGCAAGTGCGTGGACTGCAACCCCTGCCCTCACGGCAAGCTGAAGGAAAGGTGTGCAAG
>Ga0222648_1000113_pt1 | contig 36566 bp, 34 predicted proteins | sample AntAcemetagen335_FD_181021 | JGI IMG/M metagenome (GOLD analysis project Ga0222648, IMG submission 181021) | Saline water microbial communities from Ace Lake, Antarctica - #335 | ecosystem: Environmental > Aquatic > Non-marine Saline and Alkaline > Saline | place: Antarctica: Ace Lake... | reverse complement strand
GTAAAGTCCCTGGGCGATACTCATCGTCTGTTGAGCAGAGAAACGCAGTTTGCGACCCGCTTCCTGCTGCAGCGTTGAGGTCGTAAAGGGCGCGGCGGGGCGCCTCGTGTAGGGCTTCGCCTCGACCTTGCTCACCCTCAGGCCGGCATTCGACTCATTCAGCGCAGCTGCTAAAACGGTGGCGTCTGATTCGCTCAGCAAGATGGCATCGGAGGTGAGTTCGCCCGATTCGGAAAAGTCTCGACCGCTGGCCACCCGGGCGCCATCGAGTTTTGTCAGCGAAATGGTAAAAACCTCTTTTTTCGCCGTGATAGCTTGCGCCTGGACATCGGCATAGGTTCCCGACACGAAGGCCCGGCGCTCTAGTTCGCGATCCACAATCAGTTTCAAGGCTGGCGATTGCACCCGGCCTGCAGACTTCGCGCCACTGACCCGGCGCCAGAGCACGGGAGACACCTCGAATCCATATAACCGGTCAAGAATCCGACGGGTTTCTTGCGCGTCGACCAAAGCAACATCTAGGTCCCTGGTTTGTTCGGTGGCTTTGGCAATACTTTCTGGAGTGATTTCATGGAACACCATCCGGGTGACGGGGACTTTGGGCTTGAGTACTTCCAAGAGATGCCACGCGATGGCTTCACCTTCGCGGTCTTCATCTGTTGCGAGCACGATTTCTGACGCTGTTTTAGCGGCCCGCTTCAGATCAGCAACAGTTTTCTTCCCGCGGTCGGTGGTGACATAAATAGGCTCAAAGTCGTTGTCAATGTCGATGCCAAACTTTCCAGCAGGCCCCTTTTTCACCTCGGGGGAAAGATCTCTCGGGTGGGCAAGGTCGCGAACGTGTCCTACGGAGGCCATCACCTCATAGCCATCGCCCAAATACTTACCGATGGTCTTAGCCTTAGCCGGCGACTCGACGATGACAAGCTTCTTACTGGTGGCCACACTTCTCCCTGCGTTGAACCAAACGGCGCTTCGCGCGTTGGCGAGGTTTGATTGAGAATCACACTCTCAACGCCGCTCACGATACACAACAAACTATTTCTGTCCACTCTGCCCCACTCCAGCGCGTGCTCGCCTGGTCCACTCCACCCCCGCATGCGTGCCCTCCCCCACAACCCGAATGGAGTTTTCGCTCAGGGTGCAGGTCACCAGGGTGAAGCCTTCTGATTCCACTAAATCCCGAGCGTGCTCGCACGGGACCCCTACCACCACACCCAGCGCCACATCCGCTCCGGCAAGCGCTGCTCGATCGACGCTGCCCTGCAGTCGCGCATCCGCCACGATGGCGCTTCCCACCACCATGACGGCGAAACCCGCCATCACTAGGAGGGAAAGAAATCCCATAACCCACACGCTCGCGCTGCCTCGATCAGAAGTCACGACCCACCACAGGATTCAAAGCACAGGCCTCTGCCACGAGCGTCAGGGGGCGAAGCCTCCACAAGCCTTTATCGAGCGTCCGAGTCTGGGTGACACACAACCATTCGCCCTCCTGCCGAGCAATCATGTCTCCTTCCAGGGAGGCCACGCGAGCATTCGCGTTGGCCTCCTGCTGGAGGCGGTACTGGATCATGCTGGCTTGGACCCCCAAAGTCAGAGCCGAGAACACAAGCACGATCACGGGCAGAACCATCATGGTTTCTGCCGTGACCGATCCCCTTTCACCCGGCGAAGGTGAGTGCACTGCGCACCAAATCCAGCAGGATGGCCCGGACTTCATCGCTGCGCATGATCACCACGAGCAAGCCGGCAAATCCGACCGCGGCCATCGTGGCAATGGCGTATTCCGCTGTCGCGGCACCGTCTTCTCCGGTGTTGTGGTGAAACTCTGAGGTGTTTTTCATTCGGTGTCCTTTCTCGCGGTGGCCTCGTGGCCACGCGCACACCCTGGCAGGGGAAGGACTATCGAGAAAGGGTGGTGGGGAAACCAGCCAGATGCTCGGCCCAGGCTCAGAGGTGGACAACTAGGTGAGGGTGGTGTTGCTCCAGAGAGCGAGCGCCATCGGCACAATCGCCACCAACACAAAGGCCGGCAACACCAACACGCCCAGTGGAATCACGGCCGTCACCCCCAAGCGGTTGATGCCTGCGAGCGCATCGGTGCGCCAGCGGTGTCGGATCATGCTGGCGCGGGCTGTGGCCAAAGCGCTCACCGGCACGCCCACCCGACGAGACAGGGTGGTGAGCGCTTCGCCTTCGGGTCCTGCGGAACCAGGCAGGTCATATTTATCCAGCGCCGCCCCCACCCGCATCCACGCAGATTCCGGAAGCGCACCCCCGGTAGTGGATATAGAAAATAACTCCAAAGCCAACTCTTCGGGGTGCGGATCAGGAAGGGCGTCTCGTTGCAGGATGGCCATCCACCACCAGGCGGCTCCCATGAGAAAAGCCGCCAGAGTGAGGGCGATGAGTCCCACCGGAGTGCCGAGCAAAATCCCCACCGTATTGGCGCCGGTGAGTGCCCCGCCACCCAGGGCGAGAACGGGCAGAACCATCACCAGTCGCATCGTCGCAACGGGACCGGCCAGAGTGGCGGCAATTTCTCGGCGGGTGTGATCGCGGTCCCTCATCGAGACCGCTAACGCGTCGAGGGTTGGGGCAAGAGGCGAGCCAGAATCTCGTGCCACACTCCATGCGGCGCCGAGCATGCGCCACTCGGCGCTCGCGTGAAGAGTTGCTTGCTCGATGGCCTGTGTGAGACCCGTTGCCTGCGTCCCTGTGGAGCCCGGAGCCAGCGCTGCTTGGATCATCCCCAACGGGCTCTCAGCCTTTAGGGGACGAGGGATTTCTCGCCACGCAGAAGAGGGGGAAAGTCCCGCTTTCACGAAAGCTGCCAGATACTCCAGAGCCTCCACAGGATTGTCGTCTTCAAGAGTGGTCTTTTTTCGCCATTTCCTCCACCACAACACGAAGCACCCCTTTCTTAGTCAGGATCGGTTTCCCCACGCTCACAACGCGGCTGCCGTCAGCGGTGCGGGTGATGTGAACACACACATCAATCGCTGACGCTGCGTGAAGGGCAACCTGTCTCGAGCTCAGCTGCGCCAGGGAGGCCAGGGAGTCAAGCCTCACGGGAATGTCCTCCAAGGACGTCGCGTGCAGCGTTGTTGCGCCCCCTCTGTGACCCGTGTGAAAAGCGCGCAATAAATCAGCCAACTCAGCGCCACGGCACTCCCCCACGATGAGCCGATCTGGGCGCATCCGCAACGCCTCTTTGACCAACCTCGACAGGGTGACCTCCCCTGCCCCTTCCAAATTTGCTTGTCGGCACTCCAGCGCCACCACGTGGGGATGATCGATGGACAGCTCGGCTAAGTCCTCCAACACCAGCAGCCGCTCGTTGGGGGAAGCATGCGCCATCAGGGCCCCCAACAGGGTTGTTTTGCCCGAGCCCGTCGCCCCGGTAATTAGCAGGGTCTTCTTAAGGGTTACCGTGCGAACCAGGAAAGGAATCACCCATTCTGCATCCCTCATCATCAGCTGGTCTAACTGCGGTTTGTGGTGGCGCTGGATGCGTAGCGAAATCTCTGCCCCGGCCCGAGCAATCGGAGGCAACACCACATGCACGCGCACCCCGCCGCCAAGGTTCACATCCACCAGGGGGTTAGCTTCATCTACGTGTCGACCACCGCGCTCGATCAGGCCCCGCGCAATATCCCGCGACTGATCGGGGGTGAGGTGGACACCTCTGACGGGGTAGGCCCCCGCGCCGGTGTCCACAAAAATCCGTCCTTCGCTCGTGAGAAAGACGTCACTAACTCGAGGATCATCCGCCACCTCACCCAGAGGACCCAACGCATCACGAAGGCCAGGGGTGATGCCCGTGCGAAGGGGTGGCAACAACCAGTGGGAGTCAGGCGACATGGCGCCAAGGCTTACAGAGCCAGTCCCCACCGCGCGGAAGTTATCACCAGGGTGCACGGATGAGCGTCGAGCACCCTTCGCCCCCTGTTCTACACTGGCTTCGTGTCATAGATGACACGGCAGCCCAGGAACTGTGGACCGATTACAACAAGGATGATGATGTCCGACTCCACCAATATTGACTCCCTGCTCCACGAAGAGCGCCAGTTTCCCCCCAGTGCTGAATTCATCGAAAACGCCGTGGGAAAGCCCGATCTGTATACGCGGGCATCGAAAGACCGCTTGGGTTTCTGGGCCGATCAATCGCGCGAGCTGCTTCACTGGCACACCCCTTTTACTCAGACACTCGACTGGTCAAACGCCCCCGTCGCCCGCTGGTTTGGCGATGGAGCCCTGAATGTCGCCTACAACTGTCTGGATCGCCATGTCGAAGCGGGCAGGGGAGACCGCGTCGCCCTGCACTTTGAAGGCGAGCCCGGCGACCAGCGGAGCATTACCTATGCAGAGCTGAGTGAAGAAGTGAAAAAAGCGGCCAACGTCATGGCTTCCCGCGGCCTTGCCCAAGGCGACCGGGTGATTATCTATATGCCCCTCATTCCCGAAGCCGTCATCGCGATGCTCGCGGTCGCGAGGCTTGGCGCTATCCACTCGGTTGTTTTTGGCGGCTTTAGTTCAGAAAGCTTGCGCGCGCGCATCGACGACGCCCAGGCCACCATGGTGGTAACCGCCGATGGCGGACACCGGAAAGGTGCCGTCTTCCCCCTGAAAGACGCTGTCGATAACGCCATCGCTGATGGCGCCAGCAGTGTCGAAAACGTGTTGGTGGTCAAGCGCGGCGGGAACGATGTCGAATGGGTAGAGGGACGTGACCTCTGGTGGCATGAAGAAATGGCCGGAGCATCAAACCGTCACACCGCCGAAGCCTTCGAGGCAGAGAACCCACTTTTTATTCTCTACACCTCTGGAACAACCGGAAAACCTAAAGGAATTTTGCACACCTCCGGTGGGTATCTCACCCAGGCGGCGTTCACCCACAAAAACGTTTTTGATCTGCATCCAGAGACCGATGTGTACTGGTGCACGGCGGATATTGGTTGGATTACCGGGCACTCCTACGTCGTGTACGGACCACTGGCCAATGGGGCCACCCAGGTTATTTATGAAGGCACCCCCGATACCCCACACCCTGGTCGCTGGTGGGAAATCATCGAAAAGTACCGAGTCAGCATTTTTTACACCGCCCCCACGGCGATTCGCACGTTCATGAAACTGGGCCGAGAAATCCCCCAGAAATTCGACCTCAGCTCGCTTCGACTGCTGGGTTCGGTGGGTGAACCGATCAACCCCGAAGCATGGATCTGGTACCGAGAAGTCATCGGCTCGGGCCTCACCCCCATCGTGGACACCTGGTGGCAGACCGAAACAGGCGCCATCATGATCAGTGCTCTTCCCGGGGTTACCGCAACGAAACCGGGAAGCGCGCAAGTGCCACTTCCGGGCATCAGCATCGATGTTGTGGATGATGCCGGTGTCCATGTCGGTCCCGGGGCAGGTGGGCTTCTGGTCGTTACGGAACCCTGGCCATCAATGCTTCGCGGAATTTGGGGTGATGAAGAACGGTTCAAAGAAACCTACTGGTCAACTTTTCCCAACACCTATTTTGCCGGCGATGGCGCCCACCTCGATGCTGATAACGATGTGTGGCTACTGGGTCGGGTGGATGACGTGATGAACGTCTCTGGTCACCGACTCTCCACCATGGAAATCGAGTCCGCTCTGGTGGCACACCCAATGACCGCGGAGGCTGCCGTTGTGGGCGCAAGCGATGACACCACGGGGCAAGCCATTGTGGCTTTTGTCATACTGAAATCTCGCTTTGTCGGGACCGAGACCGATGCTGTGCTCGAAACTCAGCTCCGCACCTGGGTGGGGGAACAAATTGGCGCAATCGCCAAGCCGCGAAAAGTGTTCATCGTCGCTGAGCTGCCTAAAACCCGCTCGGGCAAAATCATGCGCAGGCTTCTGCGCGATATTGCCGAAGGCCGCGAAGTGGGGGACACCACGACGCTGACTGACACCTCGGTAATCCGGACGATCAATACGTCCGTGAATGACTAGTCGCCAAACTCCAAAATAAGTTCAACCTCTACCGGGGCATCCAGCGGCAATACCGCGACCCCGACCGCTGCCCTGGCGTGAGCTCCGATGTCTCCAAAAACTTGGCCCAAGAATTCTGAAGCACCGTTGAGGACCTGGGGTTGGCCGATGAAGTCAGGAGTTGAAGCAACGAAACCGTTGACCTTCACCACCCGGGTGACCCGGTCTAAAGACCCCAGCACGCCCTTGGCTGCTGCCAACGCATTGAGCGTGCAAATTCGAGCGAGCTCGGCGGCTTCGGAGGCAGAGACGTCGCTGCCGACTTTGCCGGTGGCGACCAATTTGCCATCCACGAAAGGGAGCTGACCTGCGGTGTAGAGCAGATTTCCCGTGATCATCGCGGGGACATAGGAAGCAACCGGCTTCGCGACAGCCGGAAGGGTGATCCCCAATTCACTCAAGCGCGCATCAATCTGACCCATTTAGGACTCCTCGAGGGGGCGTTTGAAATATGCCACCAGGCCGCCCTCGGGGCCGGTAACAACCTGGACCAACTCCCACCCTTGCTCTCCCCAGTTGTTCAGGATCACGGTGGTGTTGTGAATAATAAGCGGGGTGGTGAAGTATTCCCATGTGGTCATGTCCATGCCTCGTTTCGTCGAAATCTTAGGGCGCATCCTCTACCCTTGACTCTATGTCTGAATCTGACCGGCGCCCCAAAGGGCTATTCCAGGCACTAGCCACGATAACCGGTTTCGGTGCTCTCGCGGGGGTGATGGTGACGGCCATGATTTCGCCGGCGCTAGCGGTTACCAGCGTCGGGGCAAACAGCGCCATTGGTGTCTTTGATGCCCTCCCCGAGTTTATTGAGCTCGGCGAGCAGGCACAAAAGAACACCCTATGGGCAACCAAGACTTCTGATCCCGCCGATGGGTATGTGGCCTTCGCCGAGGTGTATTGGCAAGACCGCGAAGAGGTGCCACTGAGTCAAATGTCCCCCTACCTGGGCATGGCCGCTATTGCTGGAGAGGACAGAAGATTTTATGACCACACCGGCGTAGATGTGAACTCCGTTGTCCGAGCAGCGCTCGGCAACGTCGTCTCCGGCGGAATCGAAAGCGGTGCCTCCACGCTCACCATGCAGTTGGTGAAGAACACCTACATCCAGCGGTCTCAATATTTACCCACGGAGGAAGAACGCCAGGAAGCGTATGCCACGGCGATTGCGACAAGCTTCGAGAGAAAACTCAACGAGATGAAGCTGGCGATTGGGTTGGAAAAACAATTCAGCAAGGACGAGATCCTCGAGGCCTACCTGAACATCACAGGCTTTGGTGGCAACACCTACGGGGTTCAAGCAGCGGCCCAAAAATACTTCGGTAAAACGGCAAAACAACTAACCGCCGCAGAATCCGCGAGTTTGATGGCAATCGTGCAGTTCCCCTCGACCAGAAACCTGGGAGAGCCTGCAAACTACGCCGCCAATCAGGAACGCCGCGACATCATTCTCGCTGCGATGCGTGCGGAGGAATATCTCACCGAAGCCGAATACACCACCGCTGTCAACACGCCCGTTGATGCCTCTTTTGTCACCCTTTCCCCACCCACCGCGGGTTGTCTCGCAGCAGACACCTATGCCCGATTTTTCTGTGACTTCGTCATCAAGAATGTGGAGAACTTCGAAACGCTGGGAGCAACCCCGGAAGAACGCAACGCCCGGTGGCGCAAGGGAGGACTTGAGGTGTACACCACTCTCAACATGTCCCTACAAACCACCGCCCAAGACCGCATCTGGGAATTAGTCCCGAATGATGAAGAGCGCCTGCAACTGGGGAGCGCCAGTACCAGCGTCGAGGTCGGCACGGGGCGCGTGCTGACTATGGCCCAGAACAAGATTTTTGATGACTCGGAAGAGGGTGGTGGAATTTCTACCACCGCAGTGAATTTCAACACCGATCGGCAATACGGGGGATCCAGCGGGTTTCAGGTCGGTTCGACCTATAAAGTCTTTGCGCTGATCGCTTGGCTCCAACGCGGCTATGGACTCAACGAAGTTGTCGACGCCTCTCGGATGGAACTCGAGCAGGCGGGCTTCCTCGATACCTGTGGTGATGGCGGTGGACCCTGGGCGGGAATCTGGGAATTTAGAAACTCCGGTGACCTGATTCTCCCAGCGGCAACGGTGTTCGAATCCACCGTTCGCTCGATCAACTCCGCCTACGCGGCAATAGCAGAACAACTTGACCAGTGTGAAATCCGCTCCGTGGCGGAATCACTCCTCGTTCACCGCGCAGACAGCGGAATTTTACAAACGAACCCCTCCGCCGTGCTCGGCACGAACGAAATAGCTCCGCTGACGATGGCGGAGGCTTTTGCCGGTATCGCCAATGGCGGGGTGGCCTGCCAGCCGATAGTGATTGACCGCTTCGTCACCGCCGACGGTGGCACCATCGAGGGCCAATCTTCCAAGTGCCGTCAAGGCATCACCCCCGATGTCGCCGCGGCGGCAGCTGCACCCATGCGATCCGTCATTACCGGTGGCACGGGTTCGCGTTCCAATCCCGGCGGCGACGTCCCGGTGATTGGTAAAACCGGAACGACAGACTCGCAGGTTCAAACCTGGATGGTGGGATCCAGTACCAACGTTGCCACCGCTGTGTGGGTGGGAAACATACTCGGTGACTACCGCATGAGCAACTACCGCAACGGCACTGTCTTGCGCCATGACATTTGGCGCATCATCATGCAAGACGCCAACGAACAATATGGCGGGGACTCTTTTCCTGCAGCCCCGGAACGTTTACTGCGCGGTAGCGGCATTGAATTGCCCGACATCACAGGGATGACCATTGATGAAGCCACCATTCTGGTGGAAAGCTTGGGCCTGAAGCTCGAGGTGACCTCCGGGCTTGAGGCGGGTCGGGTCTCGCTTTTCGAGCCAGTAGCTGGCACCTATCTTGCCCGGGGCATGACGGTGCGGGTGACCTCAGGGGGCTCTGGCCCGGGCGGAGAAAGCCTCGGAAACATCATTATTCCCAATGTCGTTGGGCTCTCCGTGTTGCAAGCCAATGCCACACTCAACTCTCTAGGTATGACCGGGCCTCGATCCTTTAGCTGTGGCGAGGGAAGTGTGGGGTCAGACCCAGGCGATGGCACCGTCATCTCACAGAGCTTGGGGGCAGGTATCCAAGCATGGGATTACGCCGGGCTCCAGTTGCAGGTCGCCTGTGGCGTAGCGCCAGCCTCCAACGAGGCACCCGCAGAAGACTAGCGATGCGTCGATCTTCGCTCGCCCTCGCTGGCCTCGGTGCCACGGCCCTCGTCGGGGCGCTTTGGGGTGCAACCGCAGAGCGCAGTCGATTTCAGCTTCGGCGAGAAACAATGCCGATTTTGGATGCGGGGAGCGAGCCGATCACGATTTTGCACCTCAGCGATCTGCATCTTGCACCGTGGAACTCTGGCGCTATCTCGTGGGTTAGGGCACTCGCTGAGAGCACACCAGACCTTGTCATTGGCACGGGTGATTTCTTCGGACACCCTGAGGGACTCGCTGGCATAACCGAAGCATTGCTGCCACTTGCCGGAATTCCTGGGGTGGTGACCCACGGCTCCAACGACCGGATGGCACCTCGGTGGAAAAATCCGCTGTCGTATCTGTTGGGTCCTTCCACGCCGGGTGCCACTGAGGGAACCCTGCTCGATTTCTCGGGCCTGACACACCTTTACACAGAGGTACTGGGTTGGAAAGACATCGACAACTCCGCAGCGCGGATGACGATTAATGGCTCAGTCCTTGATTTTATTGGCGTGGGCGATGCCCACCACGGATTGGACGACCTTGTCGGCTTACCGGGCACGGTAGAAGCTCTGCGTGAAAGCGAAGAGGGCCAATCACGACCCCATCACTCCATCACCACGATCGGCGTCACACACGCCCCCTATCGGAGGGTGCTCGATGCTTTTGTCACCCAGGGAGCGGAGGCGATCTTCGCCGGTCACACCCATGGTGGTCAAGTGTGCCTGCCCGGTGGTCACGCGCTCACTACCAACTGCGACTTGCCCCTTGATCAAGCCTCAGGCTTGAGCCTTTGGCGTCATGCGCAACGCTCCAGCTACCTCGAAGTCTCTGCGGGGTTAGGAACCAGCATTTACGCACCGATTCGACTGTTCTGTCCCCCAGAGGCGGTCCTTGTCACCCTGGTTGGAGACGACGGCGCTTACGCCTAGGGCCCGCCGGGGTCGCCCCATACCGCGATTTCGGTTCACTCCTCGCTAGCTGAAGTCGGAATCTGGTGCGAGGGAATCACCTTCGTGGGAGACATTGGGATAACCGCTTGCGAGGCGCCCACCACTCTCATCGAGATAGCATTCGCCGCACAGTGACTCATATGTCACTTCGTCGCCATCGATAGCGACTTGGGCACCATCAAAAACGAAAGCTCCGTTGAGTGTTCGACCATTGAACATGGCTTTTCGCCCGCAGCGACAGATTGTTTTGAGCTCTTCCAGAGAATGCGCCACCTCCAGCAATCTCCTTGAACCGGGAAATGCGACCGTTTGGAAATCAGTTCTAATCCCATACGCCAAAACAGGTATGCCCCGTCGAAGGGCAAGGATCAGGAGGTCATCGACCTGTCGGGGGGAAAGGAATTGAGATTCATCCACCAAGAGGCACGAGATGGTCGCTCCTTCTTCGCTCTTGATGCGCTCTGCTTCAGCATCGACCAGGTTCACCACGTCCGTGGTGGGGCTGATGGTGAGGTCGACCTCCCGTGAGACACCGAGGCGGGAAACAATCATCCGGTCGCCCTTGGTGTCGATCACGGGCTTGGCCAGCAGTACTCGCTGTCCGCGTTCTTCATAGTTATATGCGGCTTGCAAAAGGGCCGTGGATTTCCCCGAGTTCATCGCGCCGTATCGGAAATAAAGCTTTGCCACCTACGCCACCTTTGCTTGAGCCATGTCCACCACATTACGCAAGAGCAAGGCCCTCGTCATCGGGCCAACGCCGCCAGGGTTCGGAGACACCGCAGCGGCAGTTTCCCACACGCTTTCGTCGACATCCCCCACCACCACGGAGCGGCCATCGCGCACCTCTCGGCTCACGCCGACATCCAAGACAATCGCGCCGGGCTTGACCATATCGGCGGTCACCATGCGCCCCACACCCGCTGCTGCCACCACCACGTCTGCTTGGCGCAGAAGTGCTCCAATATCGCGGGTCTTCGTGTGGGTGAGCGTGACGGTGGCATCGATGCCCTTACGGGTCAGGAGGAGCCCAATCGGGCGACCCACGGTCACGCCACGACCGAGAACCACAACGTGCTTGCCCTCAAAGGAGAAACCTGAGCGGTGCACTAAGTCCACAATTCCCTGAGGGGTGCAGGGCAGAGGCGAGGTGATTTTTCCCGCAACCTTGTTCACCAGGCGACCAAGGTTCATCGGATGAAGGCCATCGGCATCTTTGGAGGGGTCGATGGCTTCCAGCATTTCATCGGTATCGAGATGCCCGGGCAGAGGCAACTGCACGATATATCCCGTCACTTCTGGGTCAGAGTTGAACTGCGCAATAGCCGCCAGTACTTCTTCCCTGGTTGCCGTAGCGGGGAGGTCACTTCGGAAGGAGGCAATCCCCACTTCCTCGCAGTCGCGGTGTTTTCCAGCGACATACCATTGTGACCCAGGGTCCTCTCCAACCAAGAGGGTGCCCAGTCCCGGCGTTATTCCTTGCGCTTTGAGGGCATCGACTCTCGCCCGGAGTTCGTGCTTAATCTCCGCAGCGACAGCCACTCCATCCAGGCGCTGTGCGACCACGCGCTACCCCAGTTCGGGGTAGAGAGGCCAGGCGCTCGTGAGGGCGTGGACTCGCTGCTGAAGCGCTGAAACATCGGGATTGGGCATCAACGTGTGAGCGATGATGTCGGCCACCTCGTGGAATTCGGTGTCACCAAAACCTCTGGTGGCAAGCGCCGGAGTTCCAATTCTCACACCGGAGGTGACCATGGGGGGTCTGGGGTCAAAGGGCACCGCGTTGCGGTTCACCGTGATTCCCACCGTGTGGAGAAGGTCCTCCGCTTGCTGGCCATCAAGCGGTGAGTTGCGCAGGTCCACCAGGGCGAGGTGAACATCAGTTCCCCCGGTCAACACGTCCACTCCGGCACTCTTGGAGTCCGCCTCGACCAGTCGAGACGCGACCGCCTGTGCTCCTCGGATGGTGCGTTCTTGGCGATCGGTGAACTCTGGTTCCATGGCGAGCTTGAACGCGACCGCTTTGGCAGCAATGACGTGCATGAGTGGGCCACCCTGCTGGCCAGGGAACACTGCGGAGTTGAGTTTTTTCGCGAGTGTTTCATCCCGACTAAGAATTAGACCTGACCGTGGTCCACCGAGGGTTTTGTGAACCGTGGTGGAAACCACATCGGCGTAGGGGACGGGACTGGGGTGAAGGCCCGCTGCGACAAGGCCGGCAAAGTGCGCCATGTCGACCCACAAATAGGCTCCAACCTCATCGGCTATGGCGCGAAATGCTGCGAAATCTGACTGGCGGGGATATGCCGACCAACCCGCGATGATGACCTTGGGCTTGTGCTCGAGGGCTTTGTCTCTCACCACATTCATGTCGATCAAAAACGTTTCGGGGTCAACCCCATAGGAGGTGGCGTTGTAGACCTTGCCCGAAAAGTTCAGTCGCATCCCGTGGGTAAGGTGGCCGCCGTGGGCAAGCTCGAGGCCAAGAATCGTCTCGCCGGGTTGGGCTAAGGCGTGCAGGACAGCAGCGCTTGCGCTGGCACCGGAGTGAGGCTGGACGTTGGCGTAGGCGGCACCGAAAAGCTTCTTCGCGCGATCGATGGCGAGGTTTTCGGCGATATCAACGAATTCGCATCCGCCGTAGTAGCGCTTTCCGGGGTATCCCTCGGCGTATTTGTTGGTCAAGACGCTTCCCTGAGCTTCCAGGACAGCGTGGGGGACAAAGTTTTCGCTGGCAATCATTTCCAGTGTGGAACGCTGACGTCCTAGCTCCTTGTCCAATACTTCTTGGATTTCGGGGTCTAGTTCAGCGAGTTTTTGGCTCATGGTGTTCATGGGGTTCTCCCTTGCATCGATAAATGGGGGGTTGTCCACTTAGCCCAGGCGCACGGCCAGCACACATTCTTTACGCTCCCCGATGGTGATCCACCCTCGCGCCAGTTGCGTCCTGCCAGCTTACCCACAGCGCAGGTGGGAAGTCCGTGGACGCTCTGGGAAGGGAGCTCTACACTGGGCACGTGCCAGAAACCTTGTCCCACTTCATCATCACGCTCGCCTGTGATGACCAACCAGGCATCGTCCACGCCGTCAGCGGCGCACTGGTTCAGGCCCACGGCAACATCACGGAGTCCCAGCAGTTTTCGAGCGACGACACCGGCCGCTTTTTCATGCGCCTTCAGGTCGAAACCGCCTCCTCCTTCGAGGATGTCTCCCAAGCCCTCGCTTCGGTGACACAGAAGTATGCGATGAGTGCGGAGATTAACACGGTGGGACGACCACTTCGCACCCTGGTGTTGAGCTCAAAAGCCGGCCACACCCTCACCGACCTCCTCGTGCGCCAGCGTGATGGCCACCTGTCCATCACCATCCCCCTGGTGATGTCCAACCACGATGTGCTGCAACCCCTGGCGTCCTTCTATGACGTTCCTTTTTGGTCGCAGCCGGTGTCCTCGGAGGAAGAAAAGGCGACCTTTGAGGATCATCTCCTCGACATGGTCGAAAAGATGGACATCGAACTCGTTGTGTTGGCCCGCTACATGCAGGTGTTAAGCCCGCGGGTGTGTGAGGCGCTCCAGGGTCGCGCCATCAACATTCATCATTCTTTCCTGCCGGGTTTCAAGGGCGCTGACCCCTACCGACAAGCCCACCAGCGAGGCGTCAAGCTCATTGGCGCCACCGCTCACTTTGTGACCAGCGATCTCGACGAGGGACCCATCATCGAGCAGAACGTAGTGCGGGTGGATCACGCTCAATCACCGCAGGAATTAAAGGCAACCGGTCAGGACGAAGAATCTCGCACGCTGACCCAAGCGGTGCGGTGGTTTTCCGAGCACCGCATCATGTTGGATGGCGTTCGCACCATCATCTTTAACTAGATGAGGCCCCGGTTCCCCGGGGCCTCATCTTCTAAGTGTTGTTATGCGCACTTACAGAGCTCGTCTGGTGCGTAACCAGCCAAGGCTTCTGAAATGTGCTCTCCGCAGCCGGTCCAGGTGACCTTGCTGCAACTGTTACAACGCGCTGGGCTACACACGATGGTTCTCCTTAGGTGTTGAGATTCTCACGACAACGACCACTCTATACCCCTGGGGGTATTATTGCTACGCGCCGAGGCGTTGGCTCAGGTTCTGATCCAAGGTGGCAAGAAAGTCTTCCGTGGTCTGCCAGGTTTGGTCAGGGCCCACCAGCAGGGCCAGATCCTTCGTCATTGCCCCCGCTTCGACGCTCTTGATAACAACGTCTTCCAGGGTTTCTGCGAAGTCAATGAGGGCGTGGTTTCCGTCGAGCTTTCCACGGTGCATCAGGCCCCTCGTCCACGCAAAAATGGAGGCAATGGGGTTCGTGGAGGTGGGGTTGCCCTTTTGGTGCTCGCGGTAGTGGCGGGTAACGGTGCCGTGGGCGGCTTCTGCCTCCACGAGCGCTCCATCGGGAGTGGTCAACACGCTGGTCATCAGACCGAGGGATCCGAAGCCCTGGGCAACGGTGTCGGACTGGACGTCGCCATCATAATTCTTAGTGGCCCAGACATATCCGCCCTCCCACTTCATCGCAGACGCGACCATGTCATCGATGAGGCGGTGCTCGTAGGTGATGCCAGCTTCCGCGAACTTGTCCTTGAACTCAGCTTCAAAGATTTCTTCGAACAGGTCTTTGAAACGACCGTCATAGGCCTTCAAGATGGTGTTCTTGGTCGAGAGATAGACGGGGTAGGTGCGAGAGAGCCCGTAGTTCAGGGATGCACGAGCGAAGTCACGAATTGACGAGTCCAAGTTATACATGGCCATAGCAACACCACCACTGGGTGCCTGGAAGACCTCGAAGCTCTGCGCTTCGCCGCCGCCATCGGGCTGAAAACTCAGAGTGAGCGTTCCTGGCCCATCGAAGACAAAGTCAGTAGCTCGGTACTGGTCCCCAAAAGCGTGGCGGCCCACAATGATGGGCTTGTTCCAGCCAGGAACAAGCCTAGGAATATTGGAGATAATGATGGGCTCGCGGAAAATAACACCGCCAAGAATGTTGCGGATGGTCCCGTTGGGGCTGCGCCACATTTTTTTCAGGCCAAATTCCTTCACCCGGTCTTCATCCGGGGTGATGGTGGCGCACTTCACACCCACTCCATGCTTTTTGATGGCGTTGGCGGCATCGATCGTGATCTGATCGTCAGTCTCGTCGCGCTTTTCAATACCCAAGTCGTAATACTCGAGGTCAATATCGAGGTAGGGGTGAATGAGGCGGTCTTTGATGAACTGCCAGATGATGCGCGTCATTTCGTCGCCATCGAGTTCGACCACAACGCCTGCAACCTTAATCTTTTCCACGTACTTTTCCCTTCACCGGTCCCCACACTGAGGAGCAGAGAGAAGTCTAACCGAATATCTCGATGTATCTTTACATAAAGATACATTCCCCCTCTTGGCCCTCTCCCACTAGCTTTAGGTGATGGAACACTTCCGTCTTGAAGAACTTTCTGCCACCACGGCCCTGCAAGCCAACACGCTTGAGCTCGTCCCCGGTCAAGAAGCTTTCGTCACGCCCGTGACCTACGAGCAGGCGGATTCCTCCCTCGACCACAGCAAAACGTGGGGGCGGGTCATCCTCTCCGGCGACGAGGTCACAGGCTTCATTCGCGCCCATTTTGATAGCACGCATTCGCAACCAGAACTGCGCAGCTGTGTCTGGCGGGTCAGTGTTGCAGCGCCCTGGCAGGGCAAGGGCGTGGGTCGGTTTGCCATCCAGGCAGCGCAGGAAGAAGCCGCCGCTCTGGGCCACCACTCGCTCACGGCCGTGTGGTCAAGCGACGAATCAGGACCGGGCCAGTTCTTCCACAAACTCGGATTTGTCGACTCAGGCGTCACCGAATACGGCGACCAAATTGGAACCCTTCACCTTTAGTGAAAGAAATGCCGCTCCCCCGTGTGGAAGAGCGCGACACCAGCGTCCTGTGCTGCCCTCACCACTTCCTCGTCTCTGAGAGAGCCTCCTGGTTGAACCACCGCAACCACCCCCGCATCCAGCAGAATCTGAAGACCATCAGCAAAAGGGAAGAATGCGTCCGAGGCTGCCACGCTGCCTCGCGCGCGATCTCCGGCACGCTCAACGGCCAGCCTGGCTGAATCCACCCGATTAACTTGGCCCATCCCAATTCCTACGCTTGCAGAACCTGACGCCAGCAAGATCGCGTTGGACTTCACCGATCGCACCGCTCGCCATGCGAACTCCAGAGAATCAAGAATCGCGTCGTCAACTTTCTCCCCCGACACCTGAGTCCACTGCGCGGCAGGCACAAAATGGTGGTCGACATCTTGAATCAGAACACCACCGGAGATGTGGCGCCATTCCTGCATGGGTGGGGTGAAGTTTTTGGGCAACACCACGATCCGGAGGTTTTTCTTGGCCCCAAACACTTCCTCTGCCTCTTTCGTGAAACCGGGGGCGACCACGACTTCGGTGAAGATTTCTGCAATGGATGCCGCGGTCTCCCCGTCAACAACTCGGTTGCTGGCGATCACTCCGCCAAACGCTGACACCGGGTCGCACTGGTGGGCAAGACGGTGAGCGCTCGCCAAATCAGCGTTGCTCGCCACCCCGCACGGATTTTGGTGTTTGATAATCGCGATCGTGGGAGCCTCATGGTCATACGCCGCTCTGATAGCGGCTTCCGCATCGAGGTAGTTGTTGTAGGACATCTCTTTGCCCTGCAACACCTGTGCCAGAGCGAGCCCGGGAGTTTCTGGGTACGTGGCGAAAACGCTCGCCCTCTGGTGTGAGTTCTCGCCATAGCGAAGATCCCCAATTTTGTCGCCGTGGAAGCTTGCTCGGCTACCCTGCCCAAACCACGAGGCGACAGCGGAGTCATACCGAGCAGTGTGGGCAAAAGCTAACCCGGCACGCTCTCTCCGAAAACTCTCGGTGGTTCCCCCCTCGGCCAGTTCGCTCAGGAGTGCGCCATACCCCGAAGGTTCCACCACGATGGCGACATTCGCAAAATTCTTAGCAGCGGCGCGGACCATGGCGGGACCACCAATGTCGATCTGCTCGATGACCTCCTCGCCTTCGGCCCCCGAGGCAACAGTTTGAACAAAGGGATAGAGGTTCACAATCACCAGGCCAAAAGCCTTAAACCCCAGCGCTTCTAGGGTTGCGGCGTGGTCTGGTTTACGCAGGTCCGCAAGAATTCCGCCGTGGATGGCGGGGTGGAGGGTTTTCACCCGGCCATCAAGGGCCTCGGCGAAGCCGGTGACCTCGCTGACATCGGCGACGGCAATTCCTGCATCCCGCAGTTGCTGTGCGGTCGACCCGGTGGAGACGATATCTATCCCGTATCCGACCAACGCCTTGCCGAGGTCAATCAGCCCGCTCTTGTCGCTCACAGACACCAGTGCGCGGGTTGGCATAATGCGGTTCATGGATGTCATGGTGTCCTTAGGTAGCGGGGATGAGTTCGACGAGAACATCCAGCAAAAGCTGCCGTTCGAGACCTTTGATGCGCGCGTGCAGGCTCTCCTCTGTGTCACCGGGGAGGACGGGAACACGACCCTGAGCAAGAATTGCGCCCGTGTCCACTCCGTCATCGACGACGATGACGGAGGCACCCGTCGCTGTCACATGAGCGGCAAGCGCATCTTTCACGGCATGAGCCCCGGGAAAGTCGGGGAGAAAAGAAGGGTGGGTGTTGATGATGCGGGGCTGAAACTTAGCCACAAGAGAGGGGGGCAAAATTTTCATGAAACCGCTCAGCACAATCACATCAGGAGCAAACTTTTCCATCTCCATCGAAAGCCCCAGCCCCCAGGCCTCGCGATCCGCTCCCCTCTCCCAGCCCACCACAAAGGTGGGGATGCCCCGCTGGGTCGCATGCGCTAAACCTGCTGCCTGCTGGTCTGAGCCCACAGCGACAACGTCGGCTGGGATGCCAGAACTGGGCAGCGACTCGAGAAGAGCCTGAAGGTTCGTGCCAGAACCGGAGATGAGGACGAGAATCCGTGAGGGCACGCCTCAACCCTATCTGCGGGTCTGGGCAAGGGAACCAGCGAGCCCGCCGGAGAAAAAGCCCAGCAGTACGCCTACAAAGACTTCGATTCCCCACCACAGTGCGATGGCCGCGGGATCTGGCCCTACCTGAACAAAACGGCCAGGTCCTAACTCTCCGCTCGCCAATGCCGCGAGCAAGGCGCCACCACCAGCCGCGACAAGCGCTGCTAGGAGAGCGGAAAAAACTGATGTGAATACCGGTTGCGCAAACCACGCGGTTCCCGGCTCCCCCGCCCACAGGCCCCCTCGGGCATGCCCCAGCAACCGCGCTCGCGAGGAAAGCCCCGCCCCAAAAGCGACCACCGCGGGAAGCGCAACCACAGCAAAGCCCCATGAGGGAACTGCCTCGGGAAGAATTCCCGCCAGCGGAAGAGCCGGGACAGCTTGAAGAGAAGTTCCCAGTGGCGACACCGTGGCCCCCACGCCCAAGGCGAATCCCGGGCCAATAAGCCAGGAAAATACCCACACCACCACGGTGGGTAGGAGCGCGAGCTGGGCTATAGACAAGGCAATAATCCCGTAGGCACCGGGTTGTAGCGCTTCATAAAGAGAAATGACCGAGGAAAAGTTCACGAGCAACAAGACCGAGACGACCAGGGCGGAGAGTCCAAGCATGGCAATAACAGAACCCAAGCCGGCTGCGAACCCGGCACGAATGACGGAGGATGCGAGTTGGGGGACTCTTTCGCGGATAATTTCTCGCCCTGCTGTGTCGGGTCCAGCCCAGGTCGCCAAAGCAAGACCTGCGGCCAAAAAGAGAGCGGGGCGGACCAAGGCGTCCATGAGCACGATGGTCACCGCGCCAGCGGGCAGGAAGAACGCGAGCAGAAAACTTAACCCCACCATGGTTCCCACAGCCAAGAACCACACCAGGAAGGGGTGCGCTCTGGCCCCTTCGCGGGCGCCAATACGATATCCCCACAGCAGAGTCAACACTGCAATACCGAGAAGCGCGACGGTGACCTGGAAACTTTGCCCCATCTCTCCAAGCCCCAGCGACTGAGCCAGTTCCGCCGGAAGTTCGATGAAAAGGGGGACGGAGTGGCCCAGGAACCAGCCCTGTACCGCTACAGCCCACGAGTCAAGAAGTTGGGTAGAAAACCCGTCGCTAAAAGCCCACACCAGCGTCAAGGGCGCAAAAAAAATACCTACGCCGAGCCCCACAAGGACCACGACATCAAGGACCGTTGCGAGAAGAACGAGGCGGGCTTTCATGGCGAGATGAGCCTACTGCCAGCCACCCTCGCCGCCTCGATGATCTAGAGGGCTGCCATTACCTCGCGCATCAGTGCCGCGGCTTCGCTCGGTGTCTTTCCGACCTTCACGCCAGCCGCTTCGAGCGCTTCCTTTTTGGCTTGTGCTGTTCCCGCCGAACCCGAGACAATTGCTCCAGCGTGTCCCATGGTCTTACCCTCTGGGGCAGTAAAGCCTGCAACGTAGCCCACAACAGGCTTGGTCACGTGGGCTTTGATGAACTCGGCAGCGCGCTCTTCTGCGTCGCCTCCAATTTCACCAATCATGACAATGGCCTTGGTCTCGGGGTCGTTTTGGAACGCCTCCAGCGCATCGATGTGGGTGGTTCCCACGATCGGGTCACCACCAATACCAATGGCGGTGGAGAACCCGATATCGCGCAGCTCAAACATCATTTGGTAAGTCAAAGTGCCCGATTTCGACACCAAGCCAATCGGGCCAGACTGAGTGATGGTGGCGGGGGTAATTCCCGCAAGCGCAACACCGGGAGTAATGATTCCTGGACAGTTGGGCCCAATAATGCGGGTGCCACCAACAGCCTGGGCGTGTGACCACAGTTCGGCGGTGTCTTGGACGGGAATCCCCTCAGTGATGATGACCAACAGGGGAATGCGCGCGTCAATGGCTTCGATGGCTGCATCTTTAGAAAAAGCAGGTGGCACGAAGGCCACCGAAACATTGGCACCAGTCTTCTCCATGGCCTCCTGGACCGTGGCAAAAACGGGCAGCTCTGTGTCGCCGTGGGTAACGGTGGTTCCCGCCTTGCGGGCATTCACTCCCCCGACGACGTTGGTGCCAGCAGCGAGCATCAACGCAGTGTGCTTGCTGCCCTCACCACCGGTAATGCCTTGAACGATGACAACGGAGTCTGAATCCAAAAAAATCGACATAGTGTTCTTCCTTATTTCGCTGCCAAAGCGGCAGCTTTGTCTGCGCCTTCGTCCATGGTTTCCGCCAACGTCACCAACGGGTGGTTCGCGGCGGCGAGGATCGCGCGACCCTTTTCCACGCTGTTTCCGTCAAGGCGAACAACCAGAGGCTTCGTGGCGCCCTCCCCAATCATTTCCAGGGCCTTCACAATGCCGTTTGCGACAGCGTCGCAGGCGGTGATGCCGCCAAAAACGTTAACGAAAACGCTCTTGACCTGTGGGTCACCGAGAATAACATCGAGACCGGCAGCCATCACATCAGCAGATGCTCCCCCGCCGATGTCAAGGAAGTTTGCAGGCCTGACTCCACCGTGGTGCTCCCCGGCGTAGGCGACGACGTCGAGTGTGGACATCACCAGACCAGCACCGTTTCCGATGACTCCGACTTCACCATCGAGCTTCACGTAATTGAGATCGTGGGCTTTCGCTTTTTCTTCGAGCGGATCAGCCGATGCGGAATCAGCGAGGTCCGCGTGATGGGGCTGGCGGAACCCCGCATTTTCATCCAAGGTCACCTTGCCATCGAGTGCCAAAATCTGACCGGATTCCGTCAGCACGAGCGGGTTGACCTCCACCAGGGTGGCATCTTCTGCCGCGAAGACCGCATACAGCGATACCAGCACGGGGGCAACAGAATCAATCAGCTCGTCGGGAAAACCGCCGAGGCGGGCAATCTCTTGTGCCTTTTCGAGGTCAATTCCCTCAGCAGGATTAATGGCAACGCGGGCCAGAGCATCGGGGCGCTCCTGCGCAAGCTGCTCAATTTCCATCCCGCCCTCGTAGCTGCACAACGCCAAATAGTTTCGGTTGGCACGATCTAAGAGAACGGAGAAATAAAACTCTTTATCGATGGCGGCACCCTGGGCCACCATCACACGACGCACCACATGACCTTTGATGTCGAGGCCCAAAATTGCTTCTGCCGCAATTTTCGCATCCGCCGCGGTCGGGGCAACCTTCACGCCACCGGCTTTCCCGCGGCCCCCCACCTTGACTTGAGCTTTCACGACCGTGAGACCACCGATTTTCTCGGCGGCCGCGTGAGCTTCCTCGGGGGTGTCCGCAACGATGCCGGCTAAGACGGGAACGCCGTGGCGCTCAAACATGTCACGGGCTTGATATTCGTAAAGATCCACGCCTGGGGTCCTTCCGGGTTGTCGGCTAGGAAAGGGGAGAAAAAATTCTCGTCACTTCCGCCTGCATCAACGCAAGCGGGGAACCGGCTAAGCCTATCGTGCAGGGGAAAGCCTCGTGAACGGCTTAAAGCTTCCTGATCGGAGCGATTTTGATCAAAAGCCTTTTGGTGCCGCGGGAATCAAACTTCACTTCCGCAACCTTTTTTGCCCCATCCCCGGTAACAGAGTGCACCACCCCTGCGCCAAAGTCATCATGTTCGATGTGATCACCCGGCGCCAGGCTCAAATCCCCGTTGTCTCTCACCGACGCTGTCACCCGGTTTGCCCACTCGGTTTTCTTCGGTGCCGCAGGTAACTCATCCGAGATCCGCGGGCTTCGAGAAAACCCACCACTGGACCCTTGCCAGCCCGAACTCTTGATGGAAGATCCCAAAATATGCCCGCTACCGCCGGTAGCGGCCTGGGATTCACGCCACGTTATGAGCGCGGCCGGTATTTCGGAGAGGAATCTACTGGGGGTCGCAATTGCCGTGTCACCAAAAGTGCTGCGAGTCATCGCCAAGGACAGGTGCAACTTCTTCCGCGCGCGAGTGAGCCCGACATACAGCAGTCTGCGCTCCTCTTGAAGCCCGCCCGGTTCATTGGCGCTCATTCGGTGAGGTAGTAGGTCTTCCTCCACACCGGTCAAGAAAACAACATCAAACTCCAAACCTTTGGCCGTGTGTAACGTCATCAACGAGACGGTTCCTGATTCATCGCTCAGGTCATCCGCTGCCGCCACCAAAGAAACCTCGGTCAGGAAATCCACGAGGGTTCCATCGGGGTTGTTTCTGCCAAATTCCCGCACCACGGACACCAGCTCTTGCACGTTTTCTGCCCGGGCTTGGTCTTGGGGATCCACGCTGGCCTGCAACAAAGTGAGGTAGCCGGTGTGCTGGAGCATCATTTCGACCGTTTTGACCGGCGGGTCCTCCGTCATGGTGGCGGAGGCTGCCTCCAGGGCTGAACCCAACGACAGCATCGCCTGTGTCACCTTTGGCCCGAGACCCAATTCGGCACTTTTTGCTAAGGCTTCACGAATGGTGATTCCTTCTTTATCGGCAAGACCCACCAGAGCGGTCTCTGTTGCGGGCCCGATTCCCCGCCTCGGGGTATTCAAAATGCGCCGCAACGACAACGAGTCCGCAGGGTTGGCGATGGCGATGAGGTACGCCATGACATCTTTGATTTCCGCTCGTTCGTAAAACTTGGTTCCCCCGATGACCCGGTAGGGAATGGCGGACCGAATCAAAATGTCTTCCAGCGCGCGGGTTTGAGCGTTGGTCCGATAGAAAATGGCCATCTCGGAATAGGGCACACCCTGATGGGACAACGCCACGACTTGGTCCGCTACGAACTGGGCTTCATCGTGGGCGCTGTAGCCCGTGAAACCGATGATTTCGTCCCCGGCACCACTGTCGGTGAAAAGATTCTTGGCTTTCCGATCAAAGTTATTTCCGATGACCGCATTTGCGGCATCCAAAATGTTTTGGGTGGAGCGGTAGTTTTGCTCCAGCAATATGACGGTGGCGCCAGGAAAATCCCGTTCAAACTCGGTGATGTTGCGGATGTCGGCACCGCGGAACGCATAAATCGACTGGTCAGAATCACCCACCACCGTGAGGGATGCGCCCGCAATTTTGCCATCCTCACCCCGGGGAAGCGAAGAACCCTCCGGGACATGCTCCGGAGCGATAGCCCGGGTGAGCTCACGAATGAGCGCGTACTGTGCGTGGTTGGTGTCTTGGTATTCGTCCACCAGAACATGGCGAAAACGCGATTGGTATTTTGCTGCAACCTCGGGAAAAGCTCGAAGGAGATACACCGTTTGACCAATCAGGTCATCAAAGTCGAACGCCTGTGACCGGGTGAGTTCCCGTTGGTACCGATCCCAAATCTCGATGAACAATGCATCTGCGGGGTCCGAAGAATCTGAGGATCGTCGATACGAATCGACATCCGCTAACTCATTCTTCATTCTCGACATTTTGCTGATCACAGCGCCCGGGGTCAGACCTGAATCTGCCGTGTCAAGTTCTTTGAGGATCCGCTTAATGAGGGCCCGCTGATCCGCCGAGTCATAAATTGTGAAGGAACTTGAATAGCCGAAACGGTCATGTTCTTTGCGCAAAATGCGCACGCAAGCAGAATGAAATGTAGAAATCCACATTCCCCGAGCCGCTTCGCCGACGAGGCTTTCGACACGCTCCCGCATTTCCCCGGCAGCTTTATTGGTGAACGTAATCGCCAAAATTTGGCTTGGCCATGCATCGCGTGACGCCAAAAGTCCCGCAATTCGCGCCGTCAGGACACTCGTTTTTCCGGACCCGGCACCGGCAATGATGAGGAGGGCTGGGCCCCGATACGCCACCGCTTCACCCTGTTGAGGGTTCAGGCCCTCAACTAAGGCGGAGGGGATCTGAGTCATGACGCTTCAGTCTAAAGCCCACCACCGATAGCTTCGCTAGCCTTAGCGTGTGACTACTGAAAACCCTCATGGTTCCGAGGAGGACGCTCCTCTCATCGAGCCAGACGCCCCCGTCGCCACACCCGATCTTTCCCGCGTTGATACCGATCGTATTCTTCGCGAAACAGGAACAATTTCTGTGCCCGCGGAGCGGGAAGAGGTCGCGCCGGAATCTGACGGAACCGAGGACACCGGTGAGACGGTTCAAGAAACCCCAGAAAAAGTGGAAGAACCAGCACGAACCGGTATCAACGTGTTGTCGGTTATTTCCTTGATCCTGGCCCTCACGCTCAGCCCTTTCACCGTGATTTTCGGGTATCTGGCAGTCGGTCAGGCCCGCCGCTCCCACCAACGGGGGGAAGTTTTAGCCTGGGTTGCCACGGGCTTTGGGTGGCTATGGCTGGTCGGATACGTCGTGATTGGCGCAATCCTGTTCGCCGGATGGCAACAGGTGTCCTAAAGCAAATGCTCAGCAAAAACACAGAGCACGCTCTAAAATAGAACCAGTTCGTGACCCAACGAAAGGCCACCATGTCAAACTCCAATCCTGCTTTCAGTCGCTCGCTGGCCTTCAGCGATAGCGCTGTGAGGACCCCCGACGCTGCCGCGTTGGATGCCCTTTACGCGAAGCCTTCCGCTACCGGCTCTGACACGGGTCGGATGACGTATGAAGACACCGTGATGAAGACCCTCATCGCTTTTGGTGTTCTTTTGGTGGGTGCCGTCGTGGGCTGGGTCTTCCCCGTCCTCGCGATTCCCGGTCTCATCATCGGACTGGTGCTGGCCCTGGTGAACATTTTCAAGAAACAGCCCTCGCGCGGACTCATCCTCGCCTACGCAGGATTCGAAGGCCTCTTTGTGGGGGGTATCTCGAACATCTTCAACACCATGTGGAACGGCATTGTTACCCAAGCTGTCTTTGGAACATTGGCCGTTATCGGTGTGACCTTGTTCCTATTCCTCAGCGGACGCTTCCGCACCTCACCGCGCATGAACCGCATCGTGATGGTGGGAATGGTCGGCTACCTGGTCTTTTCCCTTACCAACTTTGGGTTGATGGCTTTCGGAGCAACCGAGGGAATGTTCGGACTGAGAAGCTACGAAATCTTTGGAATTCCTCTCGGTGTCTTCATTGGGATCTTCGTTGTATTCCTTGCGGCGTACTCCTTGGTGATGGATTTTGAATCCATCAAAGCTGGCGTCGAAAAGGGCGCCCCACGGGTGTATGGCTGGCAGGGTGCCTTCGGCATCATGGTGACCGTAGTGTGGCTCTACGTCGAAATTTTGCGCCTCCTCGCCATCCTTCGAGGCGAGTAAAACTACTCCCACTCGATAGTGCCGGGAGGCTTCGACGTGACATCGAGGACAACTCGATTCACTTCGGAGACTTCGTTGGTGATGCGAGTCGAAATGACCGCTAGTACGTCGTAGGGCAACCTGGTCCAGTCTGCTGTCATCGCATCTTCGCTCGACACAGGTCGCAAGACAATCGGGTGGCCATATGTTCTGCCATCGCCTTGGACGCCGACAGAGCGAACATCGGCGAGCAGCACAACCGGGCACTGCCAAATTTCTTCGTCCAAACCAGCTTTCGTCAACTCTTCTCGCACAATGGCGTCTGCGGCACGGAGAATTTCGAGGCGTGACGCCGTTACCTCCCCCACAATTCGGATGCCCAGTCCTGGGCCTGGGAACGGGTGACGTCCCACAATCGCCTCCGGGAGGCCCAGTTGGCGTCCGATAGCGCGAACCTCGTCTTTGAACAGTGCGCGAAGGGGCTCCACCAGAGAGAATTCCATATCTTCGGGAAGTCCCCCCACATTGTGGTGACTCTTGATTACCGCTGTTCCCGAACCGCCGCCACTTTCCACCACATCGGGATACAGGGTTCCCTGCACCAGGAATTTCACCTGGGCGCCAGCGCCCTCGGCCCGCTCCACAACTTGGGCGGAAGCTGTCTCAAAACTTCTGATGAACTCACGGCCAATGATTTTGCGTTTTGTTTCAGGGTCCGTCACTCCCGAAAGTGCACCCACAAATTGGTCCGCCACATCGAGAGTCACTAACTTAACTCCGGTGGCGGCCACAAAGTCTTCCTCAACCTGTCGTCGCTCGCCTTCTCGCAACAAGCCGTGATCAACAAATACGCAGGTCAGCTGATCCCCGATGGCTTCCTGCACAAGTGCGGCCGCTACGGCGGAATCCACCCCGCCCGAAAGGCCGCAGATTACTAGGTCATCCCCAACCTGGTGTCGAATTGCGTCAATCTGTCCTGCAATAACATTTTCGCTGTTCCAGGAGTGGTCAAGTTGTGCAATGTTGTGCAAAAAATTCTCCAGAACTTCTTGCCCGTGGGGCGAATGTTTCACCTCAGGATGCCATTGCACACCAAAGAGTGAACGTTCCAGAGAACCAAACGCCGCTACCGCGGTTGCTTCGGTGGTGGCAAGAACGTCAAATCCGGGCGGGGCCTGCTGAACCTGGTCGCCGTGAGACATCCAGGTTGTCTGGGTCTCGGGCTGGCCGGCAAAAAGCGGTGTGAGGGAAGGATTGACAGTGGCCTGTGTTGCCCCATATTCCCGAAGCCCGGTGTTCCCCACAACCCCACCAAGTTCACGCGCCATCACCTGAAAGCCATAACAAATTCCTAGTACCGGCAGCCCAAGATCTAAGATTCCTGGTTGCAAGGCGGGAGATCCCTCTTCATAAACGCTCGAGGGCCCACCGCTCAGCACCAAGGCCACCGGATTCTTCGCCAAAATCTCGTCGGCGGTGGCACTGTGCGGCATGATTTCTGAATACACGCCCGCTTCACGAACCCGGCGAGCAATCAGTTGCGCATACTGCGCACCAAAATCAATGACCACCACCGGTCTGGGTGTGGTCTGGGGTTCACTCACTGCGCGCCACGAATTTCCTGCAACACACCACGGACAATGGAGGTGGCGTGCCTCTCAATGGGGAAAGACAAGAAGGGCACAAGTCCACCGGAGGCCAACCATAAGAAACGCCATAGCGGCCAGCGCAGAATCGACCAGACCCGGAAACAGGTGAAGAGGTACACGACATAGAACCAACCATGGACAATCAAAATTAGCGATGACAGGTTGAGGGCTTGAACGGTGCCATCGGGCACAAAAACGAGGAACCCTTGGGAGCCATTCATCTCTAGTTCCGACCCAAAGCCGTATTTAGCGATCATTTCAACACTCAACAAGATCAACAAAATGCCGGTGATGTACGCCGCGACCCGATACCAGGACAAGGCGCTCTGAAGTCGGTCAGGGACAAGATTTTGCGGGGGAAGAGGGGCGGCCATTATCCAAGTTTAGGGGCAAGGGCTGAAGGCTCATCGAGCTCCCGCTCCCACTGGTCCCTCACCAAACGGAACCACAAGTAAAGAGCAAAGACCCCGAATATCGCCCACTCCAGCGCATAAAAAAGGTTCAACAGGTTGAGTTCGGTCTCCGATTGCGGAACCACAGTCGATACGGTGTCGAGCCCCACCGGTGCACTCGCCATCACCAGGTACCCGCCGTAGACGGGGCCTGGCTCGGCCCATAAATTCAGCAACTCTGCCACCGCAACCGCTTCGCGCTGGCCAGCACGCAGGTCAGATTGTTGGGGAGATTCGGTGGGCACATAACGGCCCACCACTTCACCGGTGGCGGAGGGAATCGTCCCGTTAGCGGGAGCCCAGCCGGCAACCACCGCGAGGGAATATCCGTCGTCACTACGACAGTGTCGAACAAGCCATGAACCACTGCGGTCCATGGCCTGACGGTTTGTGACCATGACATCGTCGCTCGCATCAAAGGAGCAGTTCACACTCACCATTCGACCACTGCCCTCGGTGGTGATGGTGGATTGCGGGGTCTCCAGCGAACTCAAAGCAACTACCGTCTCAGTGTCGCGTTCAATCACGGTCGCCGAGGCAATACTGCGCTCTAGCTGCCACTGTCCCAAAGCAGCAAAAACACTCGCCACCACCAGTGCCAATGCCAATGCGGCCAACCAGCGGGGGCGGATGGCGACGCGCCACAGAGACAGACGTTTGGTCATGATGTTGTCAGACTAAAGCGCGGGGCTGAAGGTGAGATGGGTATCTAGGACTGGATCACAACATCGACGCGCTGGAATTCTTTAAGATCGGAGTAACCACAGGTCGCCATCGAGTGTCGCAGCGCCCCCATCAGGTTGGTCCGACCATCCGCCGAGTGGGCTGGGCCATGCAGGACTTCCTCCAAGCTTCCCCCTTCGCCCACATAGGCGCGGTAGCCCCGGGGCATGGTCGAGTGGTGTGCCTCTGGTCCCCAATGCCATCCCAACCCCGGTGCTTGGGAAGCCCTGGCAAGCGTCGATCCGAGCATCACGGCGTCAGCACCGGTAGCAATTGCTGCGACGATATCGCCACTGCGACCGAGGCCACCATCCGCGATGACGTGGACATAACGGCCGCCAGATTCTTCCAGGTGGTCGCGCCTGGCACTGGCCACATCGGAGATGGCGCTCGCCATCGGCGCGTGGATGCCAAGCGATGCCCTGGTGCTGGAGGCGGCACCGCCGCCAAAGCCCACCAATACCCCGGCAGCGCCAGTTCGCATGAGGTGCAGCGCGGCTGTGTAGGTGGCAGCTCCCCCCACAATTACCGGAACATCCAATTCATATATGAACTCTTTGAGGTTCAAGGGTTCACGATTTTTACTGACATGTTCCGCGCTCACCGTGGTTCCCCGGATCACAAAAAGGTCAACACCCGCTTTCACCACTGTTTCGTGAAACTCTTTGGTGCGTTGTGGACTGAGGGCTCCCGCCACGGGAACGCCGCTTTCGCGGATTTCCTGCAAGCGCTCCGTAATCAGTTCCGCCTTAATCGGCTCGGCATAGATTCTTTGCAGGCCTCTGGTGACTTCACCCTCTGCGAAGGAGGCAATTTCTTGATAGACCGCCTCGGGGTTGGAATACCGGGTCCACAAACCTTCGAGGTTCAGTACTCCCAGTCCTCCCTGGTGCCCCAGCGCAATCGCGGTGGCGGGGGACATCACCGAATCCATGGGTGCCGCAATCACGGGGGTGTCAAACGTAAACGCATCAATCGTCCAGGCGAGGCTCACATCTTCGGGGTCCCGTGTTCGCCGAGAGGGGATCACCGCGACATCATCCAAAGAATAACCTCGGGTGGCTCGCTTGGTCAGACCAATTTCTACTTCATTCACGGCATACGCCTTTCGCGCCCTCTAACGGCGATAATTGGGGGCCTCCACCACCATTTGGATGTCATGGGGGTGTGACTCTTTGAGGCCGGCCGGTGTGATGCGAACAAATTTGCCGCGTTTTTTGAGCTCTTCAATAGTGGCTGCCCCGGTATAGAACATGGACTGGCGCAGACCACCCATGAGTTGATACACGACCGAAGACACCGGACCTCGGTAGGGAACTTGGCCTTCAATACCTTCGGCAATTAGCTGCTCATCGCTCGGGACATCCGCTTGGAAGTAGCGATCCCTCGAATAGGACGTCTTGGTGCCCCGAGTTTGGAGGGCGCCAAGTGACCCCATACCCCGGTAGCTCTTGAACTGTTTTCCGTTCACAAAGATGAGGTCCCCCGGGCTCTCATCAGTGCCCGCCAACAGTGACCCCAGCATGACCGTGTCGGCACCGGCAACGAGAGCTTTTGCGATGTCTCCGGAGTACTGCAAACCACCATCCGCGATGACGGGAACTCCGGCGTCCTTCGCAGCGAGGGAAGCCTCATAGACGGCGGTAATTTGAGGGACACCCACCCCAGCAACAACCCGGGTGGTGCAAATTGATCCTGGACCAACCCCCACCTTGATGGCATCCGCACCGGCGTCGATGATGGCCTGTGCACCCGACCGGGTGGCAATGTTTCCCCCGATGACGTCAATGGCAGAGAAGGCTTTATCTTTCTTCAGCGCTCGGATGATATCGAGCACCCCTTTCGAGTCACCATTGGCGGTGTCCACCACCAGAACATCAACTCCCGCGTCCCGCAGAGCGCCGGCTCGATCAAGCGCGTCGCCAAAGAACCCCATGGCCGCTCCCACCCGAAGACGGCCTCCAGCATCCTTGGTGGCGTGTGGATACTTTTCACTCTTGTCAAAATCCTTGACCGTAATTAACCCCGTGAGTCGGCCCTGCTGATCCACGAGAGGAAGTTTCTCAATCTTGTGTTTGGCAAAAATGGCCAGGGCTTCCTCGCCGGGCATCCCTTCCACCCCTGTAATGAGCCCTTCATGGGTCATCACATCTTTCACCAGAGTGGTGCTGGCTTTCTCGCGGGGAACAAATCTCATATCCCTATTGGTGATAATTCCCACCAACAGTCCATTCCCGGTGACCACGGGAACACCGGACACCCGGAAGGTGGCACACAGCGCATCGACATCTGCGACCGTTGCCTCTGGGGTGATCGTTACAGGGTTGGTGATCATGCCCGATTCGCTGCGTTTCACTTTGTCAACCGCGGTGGCTTGATCCTCAATCGAGAGATTACGGTGCAGGATTCCGAGCCCACCCTGGCGCGCCATCGCGATCGCCATCCGCTCCTCGGTAACCGTGTCCATCGCCGAAGACACCACCGGGGTCGCCACAGAAATTCTTTTGGTCAGCTGGGAAGAAGTATTGGCACTGCTCGGAATAACATCGGTGTGGCCGGGCAACAACATCACATCGTCGTAGGTCAATCCGATGAATCCAAACGGATTTTCTTCTGCCATCAAAATCTCCACTTTTCAGCCTTTTCAGGCCCGTTGAACCTCACAATTGTGTTGCGTTATATCGTAACCGGTTAGACCTGGTGGCCACACCTGGGCATAATGGGGGCACTGGCTAAAACCCCCCTCTTCTGTGAAGTGAAAAAATGAATAAACTGAGCGTCAAGGAAGATGCGAAGGTGAGAACCTCCACCAGACCCCGTTCCGATAATCCGGAGGCCCTGTGAACACAACGAGCTCCCTTCATTTTGCCGGGGGGAAACGCATCATGATGTCGTTTCTCATTGTGGTCTTAGCGTTCTTCGGCGTTTTTGCTGCTCAGCCCGCACTCGCTGACACGGTGGGGGACGAATTTTCCGACACCATCGTGGGAAATATCAAAAACGAGGGTGATGCTCTCGCCAATGTTCAGATCGTTGTCGAAGGCAACGGCTATCAAGCCGAGGTCGTCACCGACGCTGAAGGAAAATGGGCCGTTGGCGTCCCCGAAAAAGGCACTTACACGGTCACCCTCATCGAAGACACGTTGCCCGAAGGTATCTCTGTCCTCGAGGGCGGAGCCCAACAGGACGTGACGTTTGGGCAAACCGGGACTGTAGTTAAGAACTTCTTCATCGGTGAGGGTCCCCGAAATACCATCAGTGTTTTTGACCAGTTCATGATGAGACTTTTTGATGGCTTGAACTTCGGGTTGCTCCTCGGTCTTGCCTCCATCGGACTCTCCCTGGTCTTTGGTACCACCGCTCTCCCCAACTTTGCCCACGGTGAAATGGTGACCTTTGGCGCAATCATGGCGCTGATGTTGGTGAGCTTTGGAGTGCCGTTCTGGCTCGCCATTCCCGGTGCTGTCTTGTTGGGTGGCGCATCCGGTTGGGCGATGGATTCTGGACTGTGGAAACCCCTTCGCGATCGTCGAATGGGAATTGTCCAACTCATGATTGTCAGTATTGGACTCTCATTGAGTGTCCGATACATGTTCCAATTCTTTATTGGCGGTGACACCGCCCAGCTTCCCTACTCGAGCGGGACAGGTGAGATTCAGCTCTTTAGGACTGTGTCGCTCGGCATTGTCGACCTCATCAGTATGGGAATAAGTTTGATCGTCATCATCATTTTTGCGTGGTGGTTGACGAACACAAAGATTGGTAAAGCCACCCGCGCAGTCTCCGATAACGCCGCGCTTGCCTCGGCTTCAGGTATCGACGTCGACAAAGTAATTCGCGTCGTGTGGATTGCCGCTTCTGGTCTCGCAGCCCTCGCCGGTGTGATGTGGGCCTACTTCCGTCCGGGAATCCGCTGGGATATGGGAACACAGATTTTGTTGTTCATTTTTGCCGCCGGCGTTTTAGGTGGTCTCGGAACAGCGTTTGGAGCCCTTGTTGGAGCAATCATCGTGGGCGTGCTGATTGAAACTTCGGCGCTTTTCATCCCCTCAGACTTGAAGTATGTGGGCGCTTTGGTCGTCATGATTGTGATTCTGATGTTCCGTCCCCAAGGCATCTTGGGTCGGAAAGAGCGAATAGGTTAAGGGGCAAAACCATGGACTGGGGATCAATCTTCACCAACACGGCGGCGTCAATGCTGAGCCCCGCCACAATGGCTTTTGCCTTGGCGGCTCTGGGGCTTGCGATGCACTTTGGTTTTGTGGGCTTGCTGAACTTCGGTATCGCGGGGTTCATGGCTGTTGGCGCTTATGGGTACGCCATCTCAACGTTGACCTTCGGGTTCCCGTGGTGGGCGGCGATGATCGCGGGAATTGTTGCCTCCATTCTTTTCGCGATACTGCTGGGAATTCCGACGCTGCGGCTGAGGGGTGACTACCTAGCGATTGTGACAATTGGGTCTGCAGAAATTGCTCGGCTACTGTTCACCTCACAAGCGTGGCAACCCGTAACGGGCTCTGCTGATGGATTGTCCGGGTTCCAGGACAGTTTCCGCTCCATCAACCCCTTTCCGGACGGTGACTATGGTTTTGGCCCGTGGCAGTACACGGCTAATCAGCTCTGGGTCCTGGTCTTTGGGGCGATACTCCTAGCACTCTGCGCACTGTTGCTCTGGAGGCTGATTAACAGTCCGTGGGGTCGCGTCATCAAAGGTATCCGCGAGGACGAGGACGCTGTCCGTGCGTTGGGTAAAAACGTCTTCGCCTACAAAATGCAGGCCTTGATTGTGGGTGGCGTATTTGGTGGGCTTGCCGGCATTGTTTATGTGCTCCCCTCCTCCACTAACCCCGGGGTGTTCATCACCTCGCTGACCTTCTTTGTGTGGACGGCCCTCCTACTGGGTGGTGCTGCCACAGTATTTGGCCCCCTCCTTGGAGCTCTCATCTTTTGGGTGCTTCAAGCTTTCCTCGGGTCCTTCCTCCCCGGTTTGGTGGCGATTGGCGCTCTTGGTGACTTCACCTCCGCACAGGCGGGCGCCTTGCGGTTCGTCCTCGTCGGCATAGGTCTCATGTTGATTGTGATTTTCCGTCCGCAAGGAATCCTCGGCGACAAAAAGGAGTTGACCTTTGTCAAGTAGTAGCTCAGCACTCCCCACGCCGGAGAAAACCACAGGGCTTCATGTTGGTGAGGCCACTCCCGGTGTTGCCAAAGTTGACCCCATCATGGTGATTGACCACGTTTCTCGGACTTTTGGTGGACTAACGGCCGTGAACGTGGAGCACCTAGAAATTCCGCGCGGCGCCATCACCGCGCTCATCGGTCCCAACGGTGCCGGGAAAACCACGCTCTTTAACCTCATGACCGGTTTTGATACGCCCGACACCGGGACTTGGTCTTTCGATGGTGAAAGGCTTGCCGGCGTCCCGGCCTTCAAAGTGGCGCAGATGGGTCAGGTTCGCACTTTCCAGTTGACGAAGGCCCTCGGTCTACTCACGGTCATGGACAACATGAAGTTGGGGGCAAAGGACCAGCGCGGTGAGAAGATTCTGCCCTCTCTGTTTCCCTTCCTCTGGAAGAAACAGGATGCGGAGATTGAATCCCGCGCTCTGGAGTTATTGGAGCGGTTCAAACTCGTGAAGCTGAAGGACGAGTTTGCCGCAAGCCTTTCAGGTGGGCAACGGAAACTTTTGGAAATGGCCCGTGCCCTGATGTCTGTCCCCACGCTGGTGATGCTCGATGAACCTATGGCCGGAGTGAACCCCGCCCTCACAGAGTCGCTGCTGGGGCACATTCTTGATTTGAAGACCCAAGGCATGACCGTGCTTTTTGTCGAGCACGACATGCATATGGTTCGCCACATCGCGGACTGGGTCGTCGTCATGGCCGAAGGTGCTGTCATTGCTGAAGGGCCACCCAACGATGTCATGAAGAACCCTGCGGTGGTCGACGCTTACTTGGGAAGTCACCAAGAAGTTGATCTCGGCGTGGTCACCGGCCGCATTGAAGGCGATGCTGCCGCGGCCGCCGCTGCACTCTTTGACAAACTCCACGGTGACGAATCTGGAAAGGGCAGCAAGTAATGGCCGATACAACCCCCGTCATCGAGGTCAAAGATGTTTACGCCGGTTACCTCCCCGGCGTAAACATTCTCAACGGATGTAACTTGGTGGCCAACAAAGGCGAATTGATCGGAATTATTGGCCCCAACGGTGCCGGTAAGTCAACGCTTCTTAAAGCAATTTTTGGCCAGGTGAATGTCCGCGAAGGCGGAATTTTCTTGAATGGCGAAGATATTACCGGACTCAAAGCTAACAAGCTTGTCGCCAAAGGTGTGGGGTTTGTCCCCCAAAACGACAATGTTTTCCCCAGCCTGACAATTGAAGAAAACCTCCAAATGGGGGTTTTTCAAAAACCTGAAATGTTCAAAGAGGGTTTGGAGCTTGTCACCGGGCTCTTCTCGGAGCTTGGCGCCCGTCTCAAACAGCGCGCGGGGTCGCTCTCCGGCGGTGAACGCCAAATGGTGGCCATGGGGCGGGCACTCATGATGAACCCCTCAATTCTTCTCTTAGACGAGCCCTCCGCGGGTCTCTCCCCGGTTCGTCAGGATGAGGCTTTCATCCGGGTATCCGAAATCAACCAGGCCGGCGTGACCACCATCATGGTGGAGCAGAACGCACGGCGTTGCCTGCAGATTTGCGACCGAGGCTACGTTCTCGATCAGGGTACTGACGCTTACACCGGTTCCGGGCGTGAACTCTTGAACGACGAGAAAGTCATCAGCCTCTACCTGGGTAACCTCGGCGCCGACTAGGCCACACCAGAAGCTTCCTAACGCCCTCAGCGCCCGCTGGGGGCGTTATCTGTTGGTGTGCGAGGTGTTAGAGGGGTAAGCGTGCCTCAGTGCCACCGCTCACTGGTGGGACGGATGAGAGAAGAGTGCGTTAAACGGCTGTGGGGCCCGAGCTAATGCTCGAGCCCCACAGTGTCGTAACAGACGTTACGCGCTGATCGTTCTTAGCCCTGGTAGGTCTGAGGACGGTTGTCAGCGTCGAACTGGTAGATACCGATTGCGGTCTCCGTGGGGTCACCGGCCTCGTTGAGGGCGATTCCACCGGAAAGACCGTCATAGTCAGCAACTCCGCCGCCGTTGATGATTTCTGCACACTCAGCGAAGGTGCCACACTTGGTGCCACCGCCGGTGTATCCAGAAACCTCAGACATCTTGGCAGCCATTGCAGCGGAGTCCGTGGACCCTGCAGCCAAAGCAGCAAGTGCGAGGAGAACAACCGCGTCATACGACTCGGTGCTGTATGCCCATGAGGTCAGCTCTTCGCCACCGTTAGCGATCCACAATTCGTTTGCACGAGTCTTGTAGTCATCGGAAATGGTGTCGGCAGGAGGACCGGGGAGAGTTCCCTTGGAACCTTCGATGAGTCCGGCTTCAAAGTCAGCCGAGTAGTCAGCGAGGTTACCGTCGGTGAAGTACAGGCCAGAGTTGCTGAAGCCTGCATCGATCAGCGCGGGAACGATGGTCTTGGTCTCGTCGAAGGCCAAGACGACAATGGCGTCGGGGTCTTCAGCGAGCATCTCGTTGATCTGCGAGGTGAAGTTGGTGTCACCCACGTTGTAAGACGGGATTGCCACAACAGATCCACCTGCTGCTTCGAACGCCAAAGTGGCGTAGTCGCGGAGTCCGGTGCCGTAAGCGTCGTTGATGACGATCATGGCGACAGTCTCGTGACCATCAGCAGCGAGCAAGTTTCCGAGAACTTCACCCTGCAAGACGTCAGAAGGAGCGGTCCGGAAGTACAGCCCATCGTCGTCGTAGTCAGTGAAGGTGGGGGAGGTGTTGGCGGGCGAAATCTGAATCACGCCAGCTTCCTTGGTCACCTGATCGATGAACTGAAGGGACACACCAGACGAAGCAGCACCGACAATTGCGGAGACGCCTTCGTTCAGCAGACGAGGAATTTCGGTCTCGTAAGCCTTGTTGTCTGTGTCACCGGAGTCTCCGAGGACAACTTCCAGGTCGATTCCAGCAGCGGCAGCATTAATGTCTGCCTGTGCCAAAAGCACACCAGCTTCTTCGGGGGGGCCGAGGAATGCGAGGTTACCGGTGACGGGCAGAGCCGTACCGATCTTGAGAGCCAAGGACTCAACAACGGCCGACGTAGTGTCGTCCTCTGCGGGAGTCGCGGCCTCATCGTCAGCGGCTGCACAGCCGCTGAGCACTAGCGCTGAGGCAGCAAGAATGGCAAAACCACTCCCTGCCTTCGAAAGTACGCTCATGATGCTCCTTTTATGATTATGTGTATGGAAAAAGTGGCCACGCTGACGCACAGCCACAAAGACCTAATCTAGGCGCAAATTGTTTCGGT
>Ga0222648_1000110_pt1 | contig 36927 bp, 41 predicted proteins | sample AntAcemetagen335_FD_181021 | JGI IMG/M metagenome (GOLD analysis project Ga0222648, IMG submission 181021) | Saline water microbial communities from Ace Lake, Antarctica - #335 | ecosystem: Environmental > Aquatic > Non-marine Saline and Alkaline > Saline | place: Antarctica: Ace Lake... | reverse complement strand
GGTATCCTTGTACGCGAGGACCTGGGTCCCATCGACGGTCACCGTGAAGTATTGCTTCTCGTAGGTCAGGTAGACCTTCCCGTAGGTCGCGTCCAGGTTGGGGATGGTCGCGGTCGTGAGTGTCCCATCACCGTACTTGAGGGTCAACGTTGTCCCATTGAAGTCTAGGGTATACCCTGTCGTCGCGGTACCAACCGATGTATTCTGAAAGTTAAACGAGGAGTTGGCTCCCTGAATCTCGAAGGTGGCGACGAACACGTTAGGCATTTTAAGGCCCCATCGGTTGTTCTCGGTATATTCCGTAACATCTTCCAAAAGTACAGTATTCGTCGAGATACTATTTAACACCGTATCGAAACCGGCTGTACTGTCAATTTCCAATTTCCCAACACGGAGGGTCGCATTCGGAATATTCAAAATGCCCCGATGTGGTTGTATCGACATTTAATATAGGTGGGGAAAAAAGAATTCACCCGCGAACGACGAAGTCGTTCATCACGAGTGAGACTGGGCGACGAACTTTAGAAACTCTGTTCAGTTTGTAAAGTTTGTTGGGAAAGAGGGTCAGTCGCGAAGCGACTGGGACGAGTCCTATGGACTCGGGTGGTTAGCCACAGTGATACGTACACCCCACGAAGGCTGCTATGTGCACCGCATTCGCAGAATCTGTTTGGGTACCTGAAACATCCAAGTACCTGATTTTGTATGCCTTCTCAGTCTCTGTGGAGTGATCCTCCCATTGGATCTGACCATGTGCGTCCAGTTCATTCTCAATCACATCAGTCACCCGTGTATGGGTAGTTGCCCCCGTGTAATCTGAGGCTACCTCTTCTTCCACTGATTGGTAATAGACCTCATTATAGAGAGACTGTGTGTTGGATTCAAGAGCCGACCATGCACCGGGGGTTTTCGTGTCTGTAGTTGTTTTTGTGAATGTTAAACTGTAGGAACTTTGAGTGTTTGCCTCAAGGTTCGAGTACTCTGCGTAGGTTACACCCGGAGGGTCGATGGAGACCCGATCCCACGCGTCACTTTCTGTGACATTCGCGGTCGTCGTGAGCGTGTATTTGGTATCGTATACCACATTACTGGTCTGTGTGTATGTCAAAGTGTATGTATTTTGAGTATTGGCTTCCAGGTTGGACCATTCCGCGTAGGTCGCATCCGAAGGCTCAACCGAAACATTGGACCAGGTATCATCCGCACCCACCGTGGTCGTCACGAATTCGTGTGGAACAGACTTCACTTTGTGAACATCCCCCAAATAATAGGTCTGAATGACATTGGACCGAAGAATCTGTTGGATAGGTTGGGTCGCTGGGTTGAAATCACAATCCATGGTGATTTTGGCGACCGTATAGTTCATGAGACCGGCACCTTCCTGCTTTTGACCGTACCCTGCTACGTTAGATGTTGTGATGTAATCACCAGACTCGAGGGATCCGCCTATATTCGAGACCCAAATGGCACCTTCACCGACCGAGTTGATGAAGACGCGGGTATCACCCTTTTCTTTGTCGAAAATAGATGTTAGGATTCCGTGAGTATCCTCGCGAGTTTCTGGATCTTCAGACGCTGAGATAACACCAAAACACTTTTTATCCACCACAACGTTCGAGAGGGAGACGACTGGAAGAGACTCATTTGTGGTAATAGCATTCGAACCCGCTTCAATACCACCACTCATTTTGATATATTTGTTTTGATCAGATGAGACGATGAGACCTTCTAGGTCCTTCGCTTGGGAAAAGGGAACATCCTTAATAAAAGTTCTGTGTTGACCGGTGAAGTTCTGAACTTGAGAATTGGGTCCGGATGAAGCAAAATAACCCGAATCGGAGCCATTGTAGTTAAAGTAATAGTGATTCGATGTGTTTATCCAGTTTTTCCAGTAATTACCTCCTTCACCACCCTTTCGCATACGCACCACACTCACAGCATTGTTATTATCCGTGCTTCTCTGATCAAAAAGTATATCTCTAAAAATACCCTGTCCCCTCACATCCAAAGCCCCCCTCGGAGCCTCCCCATCCCCTAAGCCGATCCCGACCCGAGTCTTCGAGAAATTCACCACGTGGTGGCCCTCGTCGCACCGACCCATATCGTAGAGGGTCTTGACCTCTTCGGCGGTGAGGGCTGTGTCGTAGTACTTGAAGTTCGAAAGTTTTATAACACCAGTTCCAGTTGTACCCGCCACCCCATTCATTAAAACGAAAGGGTGTCCATTTTCTAATTGTAATATACCCGCATTGAACGAACCACCAGTCCAACCTTTATCAACTCCATCGATATATAATTTGTATACAGCGGAACCATCACTTAGAGATGATCCTATCGAACCACCTGAGAAAACAACTGACACGTGTTGCCACTGACCAAGTGTTAAACACGCCGCGTTTTGAATGTAGTTACCGGATATAGCAAAAAATAGACCTACACCAGACTGGTCTACACTAAATGAAATCCGCCTACCTGTGGCTTCATAGCCATGATATAGTAACGGCGAGTTACCAGTTGGATTTATCCAAAAACTGAACGACAATTGTGTAATAGTTGTAGTAGGTAAACTACCTAAGCGAATTTCTCCAGTTGTACCCGAACTTGATAAACTTTTGTCCGTAGCACTATAACTAGATCCAACCATAACCCCATCATTCCCCCTCCCACTCGTGTCCCTAACAGCCCCCTCGAAGGTGGGGTTGGTCGAGGTATTGTATTCCACGACGAGTCTGTCCCGACGGGGTGTATCGTCCGCGTCGAGAGGCGGCCCAATTCGGGGAACATTTAACGATTTCGTGAGGGTCAGTTGGCCATCGTGGAGGACGGATTGACCCTGCTCACGGGTGCCGAAGAGACGCCATTCTACGATACGCACCACAGTATCTGCACCCGTGATCTTTGTCGTTATGAAGGCATAGTATGAATAATAATTCGTATTTCCCGACACCGTCTCATTATTTTTAACATCCGCGACACCACCAGTGAACGTGTGAACGTGTGACCAGGTAGTGCCATTGGTACTTCCCCAAATTTGCCCTTCTTTAGGAGATTTTGTACCGGGACCTGTGAACTCGTAACTTTTAAGACATATTTCATAGGGTAATTTTAATGTTACCCAAGATCCATACGGTTCATTAGACGCTAACCTTTTCGAACCACTCGTAGACACAGCTGGACTACCACCCGATGTAGATGTATACGTATTGGCGGCCGATTCCCAATAATCGGTTAACGTGGTATTTTTATTAAATAGATTATAAGCTTCTTGACCCACTAACTCAATTGATTGGGGTTCTTTCTGTCCAATTGCTTCGTACGTGGTGGAAGTCACTCTTTTAATCCATACCTGTGTGGCGTTCGGAAAAGCCCCTGCATTCAGTATACCGTATGCATGGTACTGAGTCTCAGTGAAATTAGTTAGATCTGCAGAAGCGTAATACCGAATCCCACCATTGGAAGCACTGTCGGCGATTCCACTATTAAGACGATAAAACATTCGTACCGTCGAACTAAGCGAACCGTTGCTGGCGTTTGCTGCTAAAGCCTCTGCCTGAGTCATCGCACCCAATGTAGTAGGCGCACTCACACTCGCACAAAACACCCCATGCCCCTCAAAGTAGTTCTTGTACCCGGTCATAGCCCTAGGAGGAAACTCTTCCAAGTTGTGGGGTTCATCCAAGACCGCCAACCTTCCTTGGGGTTCCGTGGTCCCCAAGCCTAGGCGACCTTTCTGTAAAGTCATCGAGGATTTGGCCCTCCCGAAATAGTCCTTTTGGGCATCCCAAATCTCGAGGGCTTGGTCCTCCCCCACGAACTTATCGTAGACCCTAAAGTTCGCCACCTTATCGATGTTCCCGCCACCGATCTGGATGGGGATGGAGATGTCTTCTTCTGTGCCGAATAATTGAAATTGATAAAGGATAATCACATCAGTAGCGTGAGTTGCTCGTACGACTAACCTGTGGTATTTGTAAGCAGAAGTATTTGAAAAGGATACAGTCGTGTGATGATCCGCACCACTCCCCACATATGTGGGTAGTAATACTTCACCAGCTGGATCGATTGAAACCCAGTCTGTACCACCTGTATTACTACCCAAAAGTATTACCTTTTTGGGCCCAAAATCTGTTGTTTGAGTAGAAGAATAAATTTTATATTTCGTAACATTTAACTTATGAGGTGATTCGAGTTGTATATAATTTCCTCTTTTTATTGAGGTATCCGCTAGAGTTGTAGTCCCACCACCCGTTGTATCGGCACCAGCAGTTCCGTAGACGCCGGTGTCTGTTTGCCATCTTAACTCAGATTGGCCACTAACCCAAAAATTGTTATCGAACGCTTTCCATGCCACCCTATTGTCGGGTGTATATTCGTCATCTGCACTCGCCACATACCCCCTCTGTGCCGGACCAGTCATCGCAATGTGCGGATACTTGAGGACGTTGGTGGGATCGGGAAGGCGGACCAGGTCGTTCTCTCGGTGGCCGTAATAGGAAATTTCACCCATAACACAATCACTCAACGTCGTCGCTTGTATTCTAGTCACCAAAAAGGCTATGTATTTATACCCTTTAGTGGCATCGACCGCGTGACTTTCACCGGTCATAGAATATGAAACACTCGTAAAACTCTCCAGTATGTCCCAATTTACGTCATCATTCGATCCCAAGATTTTGAAATCTTTTGGGCTTTGAGTAGAGGCCAGGCTGGTTCCTCGTGATTTTACATTAACATAACCAACCACGAGTTTATGTGGCATCTCTAATTTTATCCAATCACCGAGATTTCCGCTAAGAGGTGAACTTGTTCCCCCAGATAAAGATGCATCATATACGGAACCACCCGCATTGGCGGCGAAGTGGATTGTAGCCCCATTACCCGTTCCGCCATGCCAACCCTCATTACCCTGAACATCATTAAACGCCTTATAAGCATAAAACCCAGTCGATGAATAAGTATCGGAACTCGCACTCACCACATACCCACCCTGTGCGTACCCCGTCATCGCGAATGGTGGGTAGTCCCCGAAGGTATCTTCGGCTTGGTCCTCGGCCACCTTACGTCCATCCAGGTAGGTTACTCGCGAGCCACCTTCACCTTGGTACGCGTAGGTCAGGTTGTGCCACGTGTTCGACTGGAGGTCCAAGTTGAGGGAGTCCAACTTCTCTTCTGACGCGATCGAAAAAACGCAGGTATTAGACACATTCGCCTCCAAATTAGAAGAATTGAACCACATAGAGATGGAGTGTGGGGCATCACCCGAAAGGAATGTATTGGCTTCGAGGGTCACGTTCGAGGTGAGTTCACCGGTGAGTTCCCAGTATTTATTGGTATTGTCGTGAGTGGTACTGGTCCCAACTGGTGTGGGTCCCGTGACACGGTTCGTGAAGGTCTCACCTAAGCTCCCATCGACATACACCTGGGCCCCAGTCGTTTGGGGGGTGTTCATTATGGAGGTGAAGGTGGTATCGATGGAGGTGTCTCCTAGTGTAGCGAGGTCTTCGTAGCCGTTATACCGAATATCACTTATAAATAAGTATGTCGATGCCCCATTTATTTTATACACTGAAAGTGCGTAGTATTTATAATACTCTGTCGCATTAACCTCGAACGTTTTATATGAAAAGGTCCATGCACCATCCACGACTGCATTAGTCACATTCAATAATTCATTCCAATTTGTATCATTATTGCTCCCAAGAACTCTAAATTGTAAGGGTGAATATGTTTCGTACCAATTACCACTAGTGGGTTTTCGTGGAAGTATCTGCACGTTGTCGAGCTTAAATTTATTCGGAGATTCTAGCTTAATCCATTCACCAGAATACCCTCCTAATGTTTCTTCTACATTATCCGAACGAGGATATGTTCCATCTGAATTGTATCTCGCCAATGTATGCCATCCAGTTTCACTATTTTTTTGTGGGGTGGGACCGAATGCGGCGGATGGGTCATAATTATCGAGACCGGAGGTTGGATACTGACTACTCGCCGTCACAGTATACCCCGCTTGAACATAGGTATTCGTCGACACATTCCTATCAAACTTCCCCTCTTCAAAAATGATTTCGGGATACTTCTTCAACTTGGCTTCCCCCCTCCCATGAGGCCCCGTATATTCGGCGACAACATTGGAGTCTACATGAATGGATGTGGGTTTCGTATAGAAAGTGTTTCCATATACTGTCAGATCGTCCCCCACCTCTAATGTTGTAGATGTATAGACATTCCCAACAACGTGGAGGGACGCATTAGGTGATGCCGTGTTCACACCGACTCTTGATGTTGAAGTGTCTACAAAGAGGTCGTCAGTGTTCACTGTCATGTTTCCCGTGGATGTCACAGATCCTGCAGTCACTAAACCGGTGGATGTCACAGATCCTGCAGTCACTAAACCAGTTGATGTCACTGTTCCCGCAGTCACTAAACCAGTGGATGTCACTGTTCCCGCAGTCACTAAACCAGTGACATTCACCGCACCCACTACATCTAGGGGAACTGTTGGGTCCGCCTTCCCAATCCCGACCCTAGAGTTCGTCGTATCCACGAAGAGGGTGTTCGTATCCACCACCAAGTTTGAGGAAATGGCGACGTCTCCCACAACATCGAGGGCTGACCCAGGTTCGGTCGTTCCCACCCCCACTCGTCCCGTCGTCGTGTCCACAAACAGGTTCGCGGTCCCTACCTCGAGGTTCGACGAAACTGTTAGGGTCCCGTCAGCCTTGATGGCCGAGGAGACTATGAGCTCCGAAATAAACACACTAACCACGTATACCTGGGCCGACCCGGTGTCGGTCGCCACGGTGTCATCGAGGTATACCCCAACCAGGGCGTAGGGCCCGTCCCCTGAGATGGCGACCGAGTAGCCGAAAAAGTCGCCCGCCGCCGGGTTCGGGTGGACGAGCGCCGCATGCCACGCCCACGAGGTTCCGGTCCTCTTGAAAACCTGGGCCGACCCGGCGTCGGTCGCCCCGGTGTCATCGCCGTATGCCCCAACGAGGGCGTAGAGCCCATCCGCGGAGATGGAGACCGAGTAGCCGAATTCGTCGCCCGCCGCCGGGGTCGGGTGGAGGAGCTGCGCCTGGTGGCTCCACGAGGTTCCGGTCCGCACGTAAACCTGGGCCGACCCGGCGTTGGACCCCCCGGTGTCATCGTATGCTACCCCAACGAGGGCGTAGAGCCCATCCGCGGAGATGGAGACCGAGCCGCCGAAAAAGTCGTTCGCCGTCCGGGTCGGGTGGAAGAGCTCCGCCTGCCGCGCCCACGAGGTTCCGGTCCGCACGTAAACCTGGGCCGACCCGGCGTCGGTCGCCCCGGTGTCATCGTATGCTACCCCAACGAGGGCGTAGAGCCCGTCCCCTGAGATGGAGACCGAGTAGCCGAAATAGTCGTTCGCCGCCGGGTTCGGGTGGAGGAGCTGCGCCTGATGGCTCCACGAGGTTCCGGTCCGCACGTAAACCTGGGCCGACCCGGCGCCGGACGCCCCGGTGTCATCGTATGCTACCCCAATGAGGGCGTAGAGCCCGTCCCCTGAGATGGAGACCGAGCGGCCGAAAAAGTCGTTCGCCGCCAGGTTCGGGTGGAGGAGCTCCTTCTGGTGGCTCCACGAGGTTCCGGTCCGCACGTAAACATGGGCCGACCCGACGTTGTTCCCCTCCGCCACGGTGTCATCGCCGTATGCCCCAACGAGGGCGTAGAGCCCATCCGCGGAGATGGAGACCGAGCCGCCGAAAAAGTCGTTCGCCGCCGGGTTCGGGTGGAGGAGCTGCGCCTGCCACACCCACGAGGTCCCAACCCGGATGTATACCTGGGCCGACCCGGCGTTGGTCACGTCGTCACTTCGTACCCCAACGAGGGCGTAGAGCCCATCCGCGGAGATGGAGACCGAGTGGCCGAAGTTGTCGCCCACCGCCGGACTCGGGTGGAGGAGCGCCGCCTGCCATATGGGGTCACCTATCGTGGGTGTCGTCTCTATACTGAAATCCACGACATTACCGAGTCCATCCCCCAGTCGCATATTTCCGGCGATATCCAAGGTGGCCCCCGGGTTGGTCTTGCCGATGCCGACGTTGCCCGTCACCGTGTCCACAAACAGGTTCGCGGTCCCCACCTCGACGTTCCCCGAGACCTCGAGGGTCGACCCGAGACGTAATTGGGTGATGGTGGTGTACCCCCCATCGATGGAGAAGGATTCGGTGAAGAGGCGGAGTTCCCCGATTTCTACAGCACTTCTACCGGATGTTGAGTTCGTGACTTGGATGATGAACCCATAGGTCTTGTATTCGGCGATGGCATCCACGACGATCGCGTGCGTGTTCCCAGTCAAACCCGTCACACTCTTTAGAGTCGTCCACGTGACTCCATCCGCCCCGAGACCCACGATCGTAAGATCTTCGACGGAACTGTTCGTCGATTCACACTTGATGTGGCGAAGGATGGTGGCGTAAGGTAACGTAATCTTCACCCATTCACCGAGGGGGCCCGTACTAGTGAGATCAGCAGACCCTATATAATCACCTAATGTACCGTCATTGGTGGTGCTATACGTAGCGGTCGATACCCACTTCGTCCCAATATCCTTATCGAAAAGGTTCCCAACCGTCCCCTCTTCACTGGACGCTTCGATAGCCGTCGGTGGTTGTTCCGAGACGACCGCCAATTTGTTCGAGATGAGACCCGCAGAGTCTAGGAGTTCCCCGGTGGTCGCGTCATAGGTCACCAGGTTCGCGGCGAGGTCCGCCGTTCGGAGGGAATCCACAAACACGTTCGCACCAAAGACGAGGCGGCCCCCCACGTTGATGTTCGAGGTGGTGACCAACCCTGTCGTGGCGTTCGTGAATTGAATCGTGTTCGAGGTCGCGTTCCCTTGACCTGTGACCTGCTCCAGGTTATACGCCGGTTTAATAGTCACCGTCCCCAAAGTCATTTTCTCGGCGAAGACGTTCCCACCCACCGTCAATACATTGGAGCTATAGACGTTCACGAAGAGGTTTGATCCAACCCCGAACTGAAATTCACCCGTGGCGTTCGTGTTCGAGACACTGATACACACACCCTCTTTCGTGACCAGACCTATGTTGGAAACAGGGTCCGCCCCAGATTCTAAAATGATCGTATTGGAAACCGTATTTCCCTGGTCGACGATATCATCTAGGGTCGCGGCGATACCCGTGAGTTGACTCCCGTCACCGATGAAATACGAGGCGTTCACGTTCCCATACACTTCGATCACGTTCGCCCCTGTATCGTCGATCGCGACGTTCGATCCAATCTGTAGCGTCACCGTGACAGGCACCGTGTTCGCGATACCCACGTTACTCGTATAATAAATAGGGTCCCCTGGTAACCCTTCCCACTGACTGCTGACGATATTTTCAATGTTACTGCCGTCACCATGTAAAAACGTCGAGTACAAGACCCCGACGTTCGCGTCACCATGAACATCGAGCGTGAACTCTGGATTCGTGGTACCTATACCGACGTTACTCGTCTCGGTATTCGCATACAATTGTGCGTTTCCAACATTCAAAATACCTCCGTCGATGGTAACGTCTCCTGTCAACCCATAAAAGTTCTTGGAGGACATGTTACCTTATAAAGAGAAAATTAATAGTCAAACGTGACCCCACTCACGTCATTCTGATCGATGCGCACGACACCGCCCGTACCCAGGTACTCGACGAACACGCCGTACGTTCCATCGCTCAGGAGTTCCACAGAAGGTTTTAACGTGACCGTCGTGGGTGTCGTCGCGATGTCCGAGTCCCAGTGTTTCGAATTCTGGTCCCCCACGATACTCAAGAACCCTTTCCCGATGTCCCGACCAGTGCCACCCGTGACATCCAGAGTGAGGACACTGATGTTACTCGTGGGTTCCACGAGATGGGCGGTAATTTTGGCGGAGAAGAGTTGGGAATCAAAAACCACATTTATTTCTGGTATGGTCGAAGCGGTGATCGTACCATCCGAGTACCCATACGTTTTCTTGGTGAGTCCCCCTAGGTTTGTGATGAGACCACCGACCACTCGTATTTCCGAAGATACGAACACGTTCCCGGTGACACTCAATTCGTGGTCAGGGGCTGTGTTGGCGATACCGACTTTACCTGTCGTGACCAGGGCAGTAGCCCCATCAAATTGTACAGTGTTCGTGGTGACGTTCCCGTTGGTCGTGATCTCTTGGAGGTTCGAGGCGATGTTTTCCAGAAAGGCTCCGTCACCGATGAATCTGGTCGCATAGACATTTCCTGTGACATGTAGCACGTTGGAACCCGTGTCATCCACGTAGAGGTTTGAACCCACAGTCAGATCATTTGCGAAGGTCACGGCACCACTGACATCCAATGTTTCACTTACAATTAAATTATTTTGTGTGATGAGATTACCCAAAATTTCCACAGTTATCAGGTTGGAATCATTGAAAATATGATTGTCGGTAACGGTATTTTGTGTGTACCCAATCGTAAACGTGTGATCATGTGGATCGCCTTCGACGGCTTCTCCGTGATGGACCAGTGCTATATTCTTACCGGGGTGTTGTAGGATGATACCAATATCGAGTTGGTGAGATACGTTATTATTAGCGATTCCAATAATACGATCATTAATTACGAGTGAATTTGATTCGATCGTATAGGAGTTCCCACCGACGAGAATATCTCCTATAATTTCCACATCCGACGAAATAATCAATTTTCCATCTACTTTCGATATGAAAGAGTCTTCGAGAAAGTGACCAGCTCCTACGATCGGTATTTTGTTTATAGATAAACCAGCTACTGAGATGTTCGAACCCACCTCAACATTGGCGACAGTCACGAGACCTGTGGTCACGTTCCTGAATTCCATAACATTCGAAACCACATTCCCAGCTGCTGAAACTTGTTCGAACGTTTGGAGTTGTGTGAGAAGGTTCGAGGGTTCAATCTTTTTGAAATCGTTGTTCACACCATTCACATATACGTAATTGATGGCGCTTTCATCGGGAACTATTTGCGCATTTGGGACATCGTTCGCGCGACCGATACCGGTGACGAAAACAGTACCATTACTCTCGTGCACCTTCGTGATCACACCGACATTCTGGATGAGGTCGTTGGGTCCGTAGGGTTTGACATTAGAGAGACCACCTGGGATAGTGTTACTCACATATACAGTTTCACCCGTTAAGAATGTATCTGTGACAACACTGAGAGCCTTACCGTAAGCGACCGCAGTTCCTTGTTGACCGGGTATGAGTAGTTGGTTGGAGAGACCGATACAAGGCATCGTAGATGGATCATCCGATTTCGCGAGACCGACGTCCAGTATGTTTGAATTATGGGTCCCTATGACATAGACAGCATCACCCGCTTTGATATTTACACCGTTGAGAGCGTTTCGGATTTTGATATAGGTGTGTACGGGATACTCATTGACCCAATCCGTCCCATCGTATATGAGTATCTGATCAGAGGCGGGATCTGAAATCTGAACACTATTGAGTTGGTCGAGTTTGACTTCAACATTGGAGGTGAGGTCAGTCGTCAAAGCGGTCGTGGGATTTGTAAACTGAATCGTATTAGAAGTTGTGTTTCCGTGGTCGGAAACGACTTGGAGCGTGACATTCGAGAGGAGACCACCATCACCATAATAGGTTGCGGCATACGCGTTCCCGGTAACATTTATGTCTGTTTGAATTTCAACATTTCCAGAGACGTACGCGTTCCCTTCGACGTGAAAGTCTGTGGTTGGGTTCAACGTGTTGATCCCCACGCGGTCATTGACTGTATCCACATGGAACGTATCTGTATCTACAGTCAAGTTCGAGGACACGTACACATTCCCTTCGACGTGAAGGTTGGCTGTGGGGGTCACAGTCCCGATTCCAACAGAGTCATTCACCGCATCGACATGGAATGTGTTCGTGTTGACCGTCAGATTAGAAGATATAGCAACTTTACCGACGACATCAAAATCAGTCTGAGGGGTCAACGTGTTGATACCGACGCGGTTTCCGATCGCGTCTACGTAAAAGGTATCCCCGTCTACAGCCAAATTCGAATTCACATGTAGACGCCCGTGTACACGAACATCGATGAGTTCTGAAGAAGGGACGATGGTAGAACTGGTCGCACTACTGTCGGTATACGCGATGATGAATTCATCCACACCTTCTCTGTACCCCAAACCGACGTTGGTTCCCGGGCGGTCCATGATGATCCCCATATCAGAGTCGACGTTCCCTTTCCCAATCTCGATTATAGCATCTTTGATTGTCGTATTTTCAGTATTAATGGAGGTGAGTGTCCCTCTCACTTCTAAATCACCACCGATGACGACATTATCTTGTACGAAAGTGTTCCCTAAAACGGTGAGGACGTTCGAATCATTTTCGTCGACATAAAACTTCGTACCCACATCGAGGGTGTGTATGGGTGCACCATTCGAGATACCAACGTTGGAGAGAGTGGTGACGGACGTGATCGCGTTATTGAACGACACGGTATTAGAAGTCACGTTACCATTAATGATGACATCTTCGAGAGTCATGTTGAGGACCTCCTCGGCTGTCACGTTTGAATCTGTAATTTCTTTCGTGGCTTGATTATATGTCAATATGGTGATACTTTGATCAGAAAAGTCACTTATTTTGCGTACAGGGGTCATGTACACCGACCCAGGTTGTGTCGTGTCTATTTGAACATTACTCGCATTGAACACGATCGTGTTTTCTCCCTGGTCATCGGTACAATTTTTACCGAACCGAATCTTGGTAGACCTCTCTACCGTCGGTAAATTCTTGACCATTTAATATAATGATCTATTTTAATTTGCGTAGAGGAGACCAGCCATACCGTTCTCGATACGGAGGATGTTATAGTTGACCGCGTAGATAGGGTCTGTGATAGGCATGGTCTCACTCATGATTTTGGCTGACGTGAGTCGACTGAAATTGAGGGTACCCGTGGGCTGAAGGGAACTCGTGGAGAGACAGAAGCAATACAAAAAGAAATCTGGGGACGTCACAAAACTCGTGTGATAGTAACTCATGATATCGATAAAATGGGGTTTTCCCCATTTATAATTACTCACATCCATGCCGTTGATGTTTAATTTGATTTTATTCGTTGGAGAAGTGAGTGCGCCGTCTGTAGTCGTATCCGACGATGCGAGGTACTTCACGGGGTGACTGAACGTGAGATCCTGAACGATACCCCCCGAAGCGATGTTTTTCTGGACCTGTGTGATGAGAAGATCGTGTTTTCGAGAAGCGATGTTCCCACGCTCCTCGTTATCGAGGTAATAATAATTGGCGTAGCACTCCACATTATAATTCGAAGCCGCGGTGGCCCAATGAATACGAATATCGACGTTATGATAGTTCAACGCCACGAGGGGGAGGGCACACTGGGGTCCCTCACAAAAGAAGAAACGAAGTGGGTAAAAAAAGGAACGCGCGCTCACACCTGGATGTGTTCCGTTTGAACTCTTGGAAACGTTTTGTGCGAACGTATCGATCGCAATCTTTTCCGTGAAGATCGAATCCTGTGAATCAATCAGAGACCCTCCGATGTAGAGTTCCACTTTCTCGATGATCGTGTCCCATCGCTGAATGTCGAGGGCTTGGGTGGTATCGTCGATCGTGAAATAGACATAGCCGAGAAGATCGCCAGCACGTTCGAATTGAATGCTGGACATTGAATTGTTTTTCACCGCTCCATGGATCGTTTGTTTTTCGATGGATTGTGAAAAATTAGCATGTCGTTTGAACGTTGAACTAAAGAACGAAATTTCAGGATTACCCATGATGTATTCATCCTGGGCGCCGATCGCGATCAATTGAACAATGCCCGCAGACATGGTATACTATACTAAAAGGAGAAAATTACAGGTTGGGTTTTCTACACACGAATCGAATGACGAAAAAGTTATTCGCACTCGCACCGGGGACGATCGGTACACCACTCTGGTTTCTAATCGTGACCGTAAATCGGTCGATACTACGAATGGGATCAATATATTGAGTGACTATCGGGTAGTCATCCCTGAATCCAATAATACCAGTACCATCACTCACGATACTCGCGAACGAGTTACGAACGATACTCTCAGACGCTTGACCGTTGGGTACATCGGAGGCACGATCAGAAAAGATGGTATCCAATTCCCTGATGGACACGTGACAGTGTTCCGTCGCAGACGTTGTATTAATTCGAGCAGCCAACAGTCTCGCCTGAACGACATTCTTCAATGGATGTTGAAGATAGCATGTGAACGTGTTGGCGCTACTCTGTCCGAGCGTATCGAGAGTCACAGTATGATATTCATGTTGAAGATCTGGAATCATCCCAGTGAGTGCTGTGATGAGAGCCATTTATATTAGCTTAGATTAAAGATCCACCGATTCCATCGGTAATCTCATACCCGGCGTGTGCGCTGACCAATTCCTGGGCACCGCAGACACCACCTGGGGTCATACCTCTGGAATATGGGCTGTCTTTCTTTCCTGATCCGGATGTGCATTCCAACCCGACTGGGAGATCGAAAATGGAACCGTCACTCACCGTCTTGACAGTAATTGGTTTGGGCTGGTAGTTACTGATGGTGCTGTTCCTGAATGCGGTGAGAGCGGAGATTATCACGAGTAGGATGACAATCATCGTGAGCGCATTTCGGCTGGTACGATTAAGGGTGAACATTTATAATGTACAAATATTTTTTTAAACTGCGTTAAAGGTAATTTTTTTAGTTTCTACATAAAGAGTAGATGGACGAAGAAATCGTACTCGATCGAAGAAATACCACCATAATGAAATTGGATGCTGATGAACAGGCCATCATGGATGAGATTGAAATCTCTGCTCCTCGCCCCCAGCAGCGTGTCCCTAGACCAACCAGACCCACACCTGCTCCCCCACAAATGCACCAACAACAGGAAAGTATGGATGCTTTCGTGAATCCCAACAAACAAACCGCTCCTGTACGTTCTCAACCAGATGAAGAGATTGATTACGGGGAAGAGGAAGAGGACTATTTTGAAGAACAGGGTCCCACACACCAAGAGGAGGCACCGACAAAGGGATACACATCGATCGACGAAGAAAAGGCTGACCTGATTAATAAACTCGGGCGTCTCGAAAAGAAGGGGTTCGCCGTGAACAAGCGACTGAACGCTTACTCCAACGTGGAGGAACTTCGTTCGGAAGTGAAGCGAATCACGTACAGCATCGACGTGGAACAGTCTGTTCGATTCTCTAGACGAATGCTCGTCGCCTGTGTGACTGGCCTCGAGTTTCTCAACAAGAGGTACAATCCCTTTGAGATTCAGCTCGAGGGTTGGTCGGAGTCGGTGATGGAAGGCGTCGACGATTATGATGGTGTTTTCGAGGAGTTGTACGTGAAGTACAGGTCGAAGGTCAGCGTCGCACCCGAAATCAAACTGATCATGATGTTGGGTGGTTCGGCGATGATGTTCCACTTGACCAATAGTATGTTCAAGTCAGTGATGCCCAACATGAACGATGTGATGAAACAAAACCCAGACTTGGTGAAGAACATGATGTCCGCCGTCCAGAACACGGTACGCGGTACATCTGGTCCCGCGACGGACGCACCGGTCGGTGGATCAGGTGACTATCAAATGCAGGGGCCTGGTATCGATATCTCGAGTCTGATGGGTGGTATCATGATGCCCCCCGCACCTCCGATGAACACCATGGTACGCCCTCCTCCCGAACTCCAGGATGAAGACGATGACATCTCGGATATCATCTCAATCTCGGGTGATTCGACTGGAGGTGAGGTCAAGCAGGTGAACGTCTCCAATTCAAAAACCAAACGTACCAGGCAGAAGAAGACGAAAAAGGAAATTAATCTCTAAACATATATAAATGATAGCGTACTATCCACTGGAGGAACTGGAACCTCCTAAGCAGCCGCCGCCGATGATGGTGGAGGCTCCTACACAGGTTGGAATAGAAGAGAGTGAATTGAATTACGTCGTGATCGCTTTTATCGTCGGTGTGATCGCTTTAGCGGTCTCCGATGCCATCAGGACATAAATGTTGAATCTACCGTGAGGTCTCCCTCATAGTACGTTTAATTTCCGAATAATACACCCGCTAACCCATCTTTTATCCGTAAGACGTTGTAGTTGACCGCGTATACGTACATAGGATCACCACTCCTACTTGATGCTACATTCGCACCACGAATGACCATTTTAGCGTTATCGAGGCGACTGAAGTTACATGAACCAGAGGGGTTATATTGTGACGCGTTCGTACAAAAGTGATACGCGTAGTACCTCGTGTAGAAGAGTATATTTCTCACGTTGTCGAATTCAGATGTACCGTATTCGGAATTGTAATAATTCTGAATCGTGTGGAAATACATGGGTTTCATGTTATCGAAAATGGGTGTACCGTTCACGTAAAGGTCAATTCCAGAAAAAGTGAAAAAATCATTGATGTACGCATCCGTCCTCGATTCAAACCCGAAAAATAAAGACTTTACGGGGTGATTGAATTGACTTATGTCGATAGTGTTGTACCCATCCTCGGAATTGAGTGGATGTTCTAAACGCTGAACCTGTGTGATGACAAAGTCCATCGAACGTTTTACCATACTCTCTCGCTCTTCCTTATCCAAAAAGATATAGTTTCCATAGACTTCAACCTTCTTTTCTTCGTCGGTTAATCCGGTTAGACTACTCTCTTCAATCGAAATGCGTATCTCGACTTGGTGACTCTGGAGTGCGACGAGAGGTAAAAATGCTTTGTGGTTACAGAAAAAAAAATGAAGGGGTATGAACCCCGAGTTTGCCGTACTCGTCTTGTTATTCAGTTCTTTCGTTTTACTGTAGGTATCCGCTAAGTAGTTTGGCCATATATCAGCGTAGTAATCAAAATGTTGGGAGTCCACCTTTTGACCTCCAATAAATAAATCAATCGTGGAATTGAAAAACATATTCATCAATTTACTGGAACCCTGAAACCACAAAGCATTAATCACATCTCCGAGAACGGGAATAATAATCGATGAATCATTCGGATCGATGGTTTTAATAAACTTTGGAGCTTGAGAAAAGTTTGTGTGTCGCATAAACTTTGTTCGAAAGAAGGAGTGTCCCTCTTCGCTTATGATGTATGCGTCTTGAACACCCTTGGAGACGAGTTGTATCAATGCACCAGACATTTAATAGATGTTCAGATTATAAAAACAAACATTTTCCTGAAGGAAACTCCTCCACGACCTTTCCATGTACTTTGAATCCACCTTGGCGGTACACTTTCATTCGTTTGTAATACATAGACGTGAAGATTGACCACGGATCGTGTACGTCGTAGATATGTGGTTCATTCTTCTTCCCCTTCGTCTCTCGCATGATTCTTCCGATACTTTGAGTGATATCCGACTTGGGGCTGGCGAGGATGACCGTATCGAGGGTTGGGATATCCAGACCCTCGTGCGCCTGACTGAACGTCGCGAAGATGATTTTCTTCTTGGAGGATTCCTGGAGCGCGGCTTCTTTCATACCACCCATGTATAGTCCAGATGTTTTGGGGAAACACTGGTGAAGAAATTCACAGTGTTGTCTTCGGTCACTCAGAACGAGAAGCTGTCTCGTCCCCGCGGAAGCCTTCTTCACGAGTTCCACCAACATCTTGTTTCTCGTCCTGTCCTCAACAATCTGGGTGATCATGTTGGGCATAGAAATCTTCCCGTTTCGCATGGACGGTGGTGGGTTCATGTAGGTACCCGAATCGAAAGTCACGGGAAACACTTCAACTTGTTCCTGATTTTTTCTCTCGATCGCGAAGAATGTTGGACCCATGAACCAGTGAAGGACCTTCGTGAGTCCATCTTTTCGTTCTGGAGTCGCTGAGAGTCCGAAGATGTGTCGGGGACACATCTTGAAGAGAGACTGACTGAATACCTTCGCACAAATATGGTGTGCCTCATCTACGATGAGTGTTCCCACAGTATCAAAATCTGTGAATGAGTATTCCTTGAGGGAAAGGGACTGGAGCATCGCGATCACAAAGTCGCATTCCATTTCCTTTTTGTTTTGCTGGACGACACCAATAGTGGCCCCGGGACAAAACTGTTGGATGCGCTCACGCCACTGGTCCGCCAGGAACTGTTTGTGGACCACGATCATCGTTCTATACCCGAGCTTACAGGCTATAGCCAGGGATACCGTCGTCTTGCCGTAGCCGCATGGTAAAGAAAGGACACCATGGCCTGCTTGAATTGCTGCTGCGAGTGCCTCGTTCTGATGGGTAGCATCTCTGAGTTGGCCGACGAACTTGGTCTGGATTCGGGTGGGCTCGGGTCGTTTGTCTTCTCGGGGTTCTCCAATCTTAGAAGTTCCATAGAATCTTGGAACGCACACTCCATTCTTAGCTGGTCTGAAAACTTTGAAAGGTGGTGGAGGAAACCCATAATCCCCGTTGACTACTGGTCTTACTGTGAGTTCCTTTTTAATTTCTTGAATTGGACCTTCGGTTACTATGTATCCGGTTCTGGTAAGCATACTCATTTAAAGGGGATAAACTTTAAATGAGTACAAGATGCCTACCGTAGACGTTGAAGAGAACATTAAGAAGCTCCGCATGAACATCGAGCAGTTGACCCAGGAAGTGTTTAGACTTCAGGGTATGCTCCAGACATTCGAGGGATTTAAGAAAGGTGGTCTCACCCAAATTGAACTCCCAAAGGATCCCAATCAGTCTGAGTCCACTGAAGAACTCGAGAGTATCCAAGAAAATCCCGAATAATCTCCCACATTCCAAATGCCTTTGAAGTCCACGTCGACTTCAACTTCATCACCCCGTATAAGAGACTGCACAGGTCGTCCTCGGACTTCACACATCACTCTCCTATATCGGAATGGAACCTTCACTTTTAGAACCCGACCGTCGAGTGGGTCACTCACACTCTTATTCGTGAGGAGGTGTAGCCTGTTCGCATGCATACGCTCTATCATTTCTGAAACTTTTTGGGGAACTACAAGACGGATATACTTCTTTTCGTTGTGCTCGTACATGGGTTCATGTACTTTGGCGACGAACTTCATATACGATACACTAGAGCTAAAACTATAAGTAGCACGAGTGCGAATACTAAAACTTGAGACAGTAACAATGGTTTCAGCGGCTCCCTCGTCCCGAAACACATGTGACTCAAGGCTCGAGAAACTTCGGTCGCCGCCTCGACACTCGAATACGGTGTGTGTCGCGGTGACATCATACCACACATGGCCACCTTGGGACATCGCCCAAAGAACGGGAGTTGTCCGTGAAGACTGAGAACCCCCGAAGACTGTGAAAAAACCCACTTACCTTCTTTCCATTCAGCACCCCACCCGATTCTCGCAGACTTTGGTGTGGGAACCCCGAGTTGTTTGATGACCTCAGCCTTCAGACGCTCCGGATCAGTGCCTACGATTTCATCGGTGAGATCACAAATCACACACGAGAGTGTTTTACAATCGGAGAGGATTTTGGGTTGTAGATTCCATTTCGTGGTTGTGGAAATTTCTATGTCCGTCTTTATTTTGATCGGTGTATCATAATCGAGAAGGACGTTTATAGCACCGTACGTACTCGCTCGGAGTTTTTTATCTGCGTCGGGCCCCCAGTTATCCCCTAAGAACTTGAGGGCTGGACTGTTATCGAGACACAAAAAGAGTAATCCATCTTTGATGACTCGATCATCTGAAAAGGTTGCGACGAAATCATTTTTACCGTACTTGACTCCTACCAGTTCTGTCCCGAACACAAAGTTCGCACCCGCGCCCATCACCGCTTTTTCCATGGCGTCACACATCACTTTACCAGAAACCCTCTGTGTGTAAATACCCGAGAGTCCCACGTGATCAAAACTTTTCACGAATTCGTAGGCGGACATGATATCCCAAGTGACTCCATCCATGATCAGGGGCATGTGTTCCACGTACTTTTTACCACTCATACTCAGTGGACCGACAGCATCTTTTAGAGATGTGCCTTTGTATTTTTCACTTTGTGTGTACACTTTCGTGAATAGAAGTGCGAGTGTGATGTAATCACCCGGACTCAACGAACGAAGCATGAAGCCAAGATATTTCTTTTTGTCGACGGGTAAGAACAGATCATGCCAGTCCATACCCATCTCAGTGATGAGAGATGTAAAGTTGGCGAACGCGTGATCAAACAAAATCCTGTGTGCGTGAAGGTCCCGCACCTCTACGTCAGGTTCCCACCAAGACCCACCCGCCGCTATTTTCCTATCGTATATCGTAACATCGTGTTCGCCTGAGTGTAAAATTTCCCATGCGAGAGAGAGACCTGTTGGTCCGGCTCCGACGATATGAACCTTCATTCTACTTTTAGTTCACAATTTAAATCAGACCTGTCTTTCTACGCTCCTCGGGTGTCTTGAGAGTGTAGATGGTAGTTATGAAAATCAAGGTGGAAAGTAGGGCATACTCGATATCTTTCGTCGCACTGAAGGCGATGAGCATGAGAGACATGAGACGAAATGCTTTGTTTTCGAAGAGGAGCTTGAGTCTCGCGGGAATTTCGATCGCGTTACCGGCGAAGAGACCCTGGTACAAGATGATGAGGGAGAATAGGATGGGCTGTGATTGGATCAACGATTCAGCGGGTCCTGTGATGGGTTTGAACAGATTGGACAACATTTATATATATATTCAGAAAATAAAAAATGTATACAGAGTGGGATAGCGCACATCATCATTGTATAAGGTACTCATTTTGGAGGTGTATCCGTTCAAATCTTTAATAGAGACACTCCTCGTCCATCGGGACCTCTCCGCAGAAATCATAGAGCAATTCTCTCGTCTTTTCAATCTCTATCTTCGTCTCAGTCATAACATCTATGGCATCATCGATGAGTTCCAAGAACGTATCCAGTTCATCGAGGGCCACACGATGTGTATTCCTCAGAGGTTTCTTGGAGTGGAGGGCAGCCTTGAGACGCTTGTTACTCTTGATGACCTTGTCCAAGTTGGGCTTGTTCACGGCACACATGCGGATGGTGAGACTCATTTGGTTACCACTGACCTCAAATCTTTAAGGAACATTTCATAAAATGGAGCAAAACTACTTCTGAACTTTAGAGTGAGTACGAAAGAGAGTGTGTGTTACGGTGTGGAGCGATGGTTATCTAAATTGGAATATGAAATCAAGAGAAAACCTGATAAATATAAAAACCTAAAAAGACTATTGACAGCTGGGTGGAGAGACGATGAGTATGTGTATACACGTACACGACAGAACATCATCACAAAATATAAACATTCGAATAAGCTTCCAAAATATGAAATCATGGTGAAATACAATATAAGTCGTGGAGAACTAATTTAAAAATTAAATCTCATTCCAATATAGAATGCCTCACAAGGATCCAGAAGTAAAAAGAGCGTATCAAAAGAAGTATGAAGTTGATAATAAAGATCGACTAAAAGAGAAACAGAAGCAGTATTATGAAGCAAATAAGGAAAAGCGTAGAGAGTACGCTCGTGAGTATAATAAAACTCGCTATGCAGTCCTAAAAGAGTTTCTGGGTGACAAAAAACTCATCGTCAATCTTCCAGAGCCTTCTTCAACTCCTCGATGTCCCGATAGTACCTCTTCAGATCTTTCATGAATCTTTTATTATTTTCGAGGACTTCACATTCAACTTTATTTACATAAATCCAAGCTAAATTTGATTTGGAATACTTTGTCATTTTTTGATTTTCGTTTGGTTTTCGAGCCACTAACTTTGTCGTCTTTTTCTTTTGTGACGCGGGAGTGACTTCAATTCTGTTCACGAAGGAGAGTGCCTGCATCACGGTATCTGCGAGGTCATCCTTCTTCTTGGATTTGATAAAAGTATGGAGCCAGTGTGCGTTCGTTGGACAGCTGCGAATGAAGGCTTCACACCTCTCGATGGACACCTTCTTCCTCTTGTTATATTGGGCCTTCCCAGGACCCGCGACATCAGGAATCTTGTGACGGGCGTCGTACAGGATCGTCTCAGCTTTGGGACACTTGATGATGAAATAGGCATGTAAGAAGTGCATTACGGAAACCATCTTCTTGTTTCGCTCGGGTTGTTTCTCGATGAGAATGGTCTCCGCGCCGAGTACCCAAGGCCTCGCGTCCAAATGGTCACGCATCGACACGTAGACACCATCCGCGTGTTGTGGTGGAATCCCATCGACGTCCCACTCCCGCACGAGGTTTCCAGTCTTCTCGTCGAGGAGACACAACGCCAAATTCCTTATACCAACATCAATAGAGAGTATCATTAGTATAAAGGAAAGACACCTCTTTAAGTTAAGAGCTTAAAGGGTTAATTTTTCATAAGACCATGTGGTGTTGGTGGTGTTGTCACACTTTTGAGGGATTACCTTTAAGTATGCCTGTGAGACACGATGATAGGAGAAATACATTCTCGACGTACGGACAGTACTGTTCATGGAGTTGTATGAAATCCCATGCGATAGATAAATATGGATGTAATAGAGGTGGTATCATATGTGGAAATATCATAATGATGCGTCGCAAGATGTATAATCAATTGGGAAGTGTAAAGCCTGCACCGAATCGGTTTAAATTACAAACGTTTGGCGGAGACATGACCATAGAACAATTTCGAGAAAACCAAACGGTCGACGTTTCACCGTGTAAAGAGATTGATGCGAAACCTATAGTCAACATCGTTATACCCTTTGTGTCGAACACCAAAAAGATGGACGAAATAAAGAATGCTTCTTCGAATAATAACGCACTAAAACTAAAGAGAAATAAACCACTGAAACGAGACTATAATAATTTAGAATCCGCTCTGGGACTCATAATAACACCCAAACCCTAAGAGTCTTTTTTGTTTGGGTGTGGGTGTAGATGTTGGTAAGGTTACAGTTTTTTTACTGTGAACCCACCCTTCACCATCGTGTGCGACCCAACAGATGGCGTATCGTTCTATCATTTTCCTGCATAAAACACATGGTAATGATATGGCGTCCCCGAACATCGTTTTACGAGTCACTATTAAATGACCGTATTTCCTGTGTATCCATTCAGGAAATTGATGTGGTTTATGACCCTTCTTCAAACACTCGACGTATAACCGTCGAATGAGTCGTCTCTCTGCGCACATGTGATTGTTACTCATCATCTCGGGTCCTTTCGACATGCGACTTTTCACTGTACAATATTTCATGACGGGCAGTTAAGACATACTTTACCCGAATACACAAAATCACAGCGTTTACATTCACTTAGGCAGACGACCTTCTTCTTTGAGACGAGACCCTTAGAGAACCGTTCGAGTTCTTTCACTGTGTATATTCCATACGTTATCATAGTTTCAAGAGTTGGAAATCTCATCCTGATAAATATATGCCCATACCCCTTATGTTAGTTTAGGCACGCCAAACACTTTTTCAATCCCTGCTTCGCTTTCAACATGTTGGCGAACGCGTCGACCATGGGAGGTACGAGGGCCTTGAGAACAACCTCGAACTCAGAGTCCTTCTCACCTTCGTCGATCTGTTCGATGAGGTGATTGAGCACACCGATGACCAACTTTTTCTTCTGGGGTCCAGGGAGGTGTTTGAATTTTGTCGTTTCCATCATGAGACGACCGAGAATAGGGGGGATATCTTCTTTCGTGAACCCGTCATCGATGTATTCTATTTTGATGTCCTCGACAGTTTTCACCAAACTCTTAGCATCAATCTTTCCAGCAAATTTTTGTAAGATCACGTCCATTTTATATGTTTATATACATTAAGAATACAAATGAAATTTAACGATCTCATCGCATTCACCGCAGTTGGGACTGGGGTTGTCCAAATGTATTTAGATTTTGAAAATTCAGATGAAGTCAACGTGAAATTCAAGAATTCAATCATTTTCGGTGTGATCGGAACCACGACATGGCTCATTTATTACATGAACGATACTGGAATGAGTCCAATCGTGATGTACACGCTTATCAGTTTAGTGTTACAGTTGTACGTGCTGAACAAGATTTTACTTAAGGAGAAGGATCTCAAGTAAATCAGTAATGAGTTCTTCTCTCATCTGTGCGTCGGTCAGCCCCATGCGCCGCGTGCGCCGCGTGCGTCGAAATGCGTTTATGATTCGTGCCTCTGCTGCCCCCAACCCCAAAGTTCGTTTCGCGGAGGTGCTCAATGGTCGTGCGGCGATGCAGGGGTTCCTTTGGGGTTCCATGGATTGGGTACTGTCTGGAGAAAACCTGATTCAACAGGTTGAAGACCCCGTGTACGCGATCGCTGCGACGGGTGTTGTCACTACACTGGCGCTCGCGTCACTCATCACGGCGGAGAGTTTCGCTACGGAAGAATTCACAGTCTTCACCCCTGACGCTGAGCTCAAGAACGGAAGGTTGGCTATGCTCGGGTTCACCACTTTGTTGGGGTTGAGTGCCATGTGAGTTAAAAATTCAATCATCTTCACCTTATCTTCCATCGAAAATGTCCCTGTCCTACGCATCACGTACGACAAGAACATGAGAAGCATATACACATTCACCGCTATGGGCTTCATACTTAAAGGTGTCTTTATTTTAATATGTATGAATATTCTCGTATTAGGATCAGAAGGGGTAATAGGGACTGCGTTATGTAAAGTCCTGGAGGACCACGGTCATCGTGTCATGCGTTGGGATATCAAATTGAGGAACGAACATGACATGAGTAATTCTCTCAATGTGTATAGATTAAAGTCCGCCATAGATGTGAGTGACTTTGTCTTCTTCTTGGCGTACGACGTCGGTGGTGCGAAGTACATATGGGATGTTGATTTAGATTTCATTAACCAAAACAACATGATCATGATAAACACGTTCAATCTTCTGGCGAACAAGAAGTTTATATTCGCTTCGAGTACGATGTTCAATATGGATAATGTGTACGGAACCCTAAAATATATAGGTGAACATTACACCCGAAAATTGGGTGGTTTGTCTGCGCGATTTTGGAATGTATACGGACCCGAAATTGTTTCTGAAAAGTCACATGTCATCACAGATATGATCCACAAGTACAAAACAAATGGGTACATAGACTTGATGACAGATGGGGAGGAGGAGCGACAGTTTCTACACACGAGTGACTGCGCGAAGTGTCTCAAGAATGTTATGGAGAGGTACGAGGAGATTTTAAAAGAAACGGATTCGGTGGACATAACGAGCTTCGAGTCTATCAAGATCAAAGATGTCGCGCGATACATATGTGAGGATGTACGTCCAAGTGAAAAGAAAAGGAACACACACACCAAGTTCAACGAACCGAGGGACTTTATTTTACGGTATTGGAAACCCGAGGTGAGTCTGAAGGAGGGAATAGCATCTCTTCTATAAGATCTTCGAGTGTATACTTTCTGACCCACTCGATAGATTCCATTTTGGATGGGTTACCTACGAGTGTTTTGGTATCATTTGGTCTACAAAACTCTTCGGAAACGTTCACCACCACTTTACCGTCTATACGACCCTCGTTCCCTGACCATACGATTTTCTTACCCATCTTGTGTACGGCGATATCTATGAATTCTCGTACAGAGTGTGTTTTACCCGTCGCGATCACATAGTCATCTGGGTGTTCTTGTTGGAGTGTGAGCCACATCGCCTCTACGTAGTCCTTCGCGTGTCCCCAATCTCTTATGGATTCCAAGTTTCCGAGGGTGAAGGGCTCTCCCGACTGTAGACCCTTTATGATTTTCTGTGTGACGAATGTGTCAGGTCTCCTCGGTGACTCGTGATTATAGAGGATACCTGAGCACACGAATAGACCGTGGACATCCCTATAATGTTTAACGAGTAGATCGGCGGAGAGTTTAGAGACTCCATAAAGTGACGTAGGGTTAACTGACTCTGATGAAGATGCTTGGAAAATCTTACACTTGGTTCCCGATTGTTTCACAGATTCGAGGATATTCAAGAGACCCATCGTGTTCAACTCGAATGTCATCTTACTATGTGTACCGACACGACTCTGTGCCGCGAGATTATAAATTTCAACTTCATCGTGTCCCGAAATACACGCGTGAACGTTAGAATAGTTTAAAATGTCATCTTCGTGCGTAAAACACTTGATAGAGTAGCCTTTATTCTTTAGGAATTCCTGTAGGTAGTATCCATCTTGACCGTTCGCCCCGGTTATGATGGCTACTTTCGTGGATAGTACATCTTTAATGACTTTAACAGTTCCCTCTTCGTCCACTTCCCACCAGTTTCCATAAAATACTTTGTGTAGGAAGGGTGGAACATCTGTGAGATTTATCGGAACCTTCTTCCACGGTAGAGGTATGATGTACACACCTAAATCCCTAAACACACCACCATCGTGACTGATTATAGGTTTTCCAAAGTAGGCGCCTTCTAAGTGTAAAAGACTCACACCTTCCCCTCGTGTACAAGTGATACAGTAGTCACATATATTGAACAGGGATGCGAGTTTTTGTGTAGATACCCGTTCTGTTATGACCTTGATATTCTTACTTCGTGTTAAACCATCATCCGTATTCGTTTTTACGATGAGTGTATGATTCGTTCCTTCACAGGCTCGCGCGAAGGCTTTTGTGAGAGTGGTGACATTTTTACGGACGTCGTTGGTTCCATTGTATAGAAACACGAGACGTTTTGGGTCACGTTCCTTTTTGAGTACTTCGGGTTTGGAGCGAATCAGTTCGGATGTCCAATACTTCAAGGATTCGCATGGAATGTCATGACGGTCTAAGATTTCTTTGAGAGAGTCGAATGGGACGATCACCTTGTCGAAATGTTTCATACATTCTATAATATCTGGGTGTACGTCGTCCGTCTCGAACATCGTGAATAACTGAACCTTTTCATACTTTTGACGCGCATCTTTTGTAAAAGTTTCCCAGTGATCGTACGTTTCGATGAGTTCAGAAAGTGTCGCGGTACCCACTTGATCATCACGTGTGAGACCGAGGTACTGACCTAAGAAAAAACGTCCATAAATCGTACCGAACATGTTTAAAGATATTTATGATACTATCTTTAACATGCACCGAACGTATGAAATGAATCAAGAAACGTATTTCGATCTCGTGATACAGTCCACACCCGAACCGTCACCCGATTCGATGCGATGGGCTACACACTCTACATTGGGGTTGTTGTTCATAGAGTTCCGTCCGATGGATATCATAAAGTATAATCTATGGAACATCGCGAATGTGTACGGTGGTGGTGATACTGCGTTGACTATCGTTCATAGCGGTGAGAACAAAGACATGATCATGGAAACCACCAAGGATTGGAAAAATGTCAGGTACGTTCAGGCTTTCGAGAATAATAAAGACGTGAACACCTACAGTAAACTATTAGCGAGTTATGCGTTTTGGGATACCTTTTCGGAATTTGAATACATTCTCATCAATCAATGGGACTCGTATATATTCAAGAAAATCCCTGAGCAGTTTTTTGAATACGATTTCGTCGGTGCACCAACCAGTCACTTCTATGTTCCATTGAATGGGGGTATCATGAATATATGCTCGCTCAAATGTAAATGTGACAGATGTATCGCGGGTGATCATCCGTACAAGGAGAATACTTTTATTACACACCCGAACAAAATATTCATGTTCAACGGGGGGTTCTCTCTAAGAAAGGTTTCTACGATGAAAAGTATGTGCAAAGATAAGCCGTGGAGGGGTGAACCGGAGGATGTGTATTTTATGCTTTCCAATATATCGAGACCTACACGCGATTTGGGACGTTCCTTCAGTGTTCAAGACTTCAAGTGTGAAGGTGTACCAGTTGGATGTCATCAAATATGGTTATGTCAAGGTGAAGACTACATACGAAATTTATTTAAAAAATATTCACAATAAACATGTACTATGGAAGAGTTCAAAGACAAATGTCAGGGTCTTGAAGTGCGTCTGGATGAGATCGCCGTAGATCTCCGAGATCTTCACACAGATTATAAGCTTGCTGAACGGTACGTCGAAATCGATCAGGAAGTCTATGAGTTGTTGGAATGGTACGAAAGGGTCGAGAAGGAGAGAAAGAAAATGGAGGAACGGGTAAAACGTATCGACACAGACATCAAACACCTGAACAATGAGGTGCAGAGCCTCAAATTACAAGAGTTTTCTCGTGTCCAACACGGAGGGTCGTATTCACGATCACATCAAAACCGGCATCCTTGAGGTTCTTACAGAACGCGACATCCTCGGAACACATATCGCGTAAGAGTTTCCCATCTTCAGCTTCAATCTCGATGAGTGGGTAGCTAAAGTATGGATATTTCAATTTTTCTAGGACTTCTTTGCGACACGCGAAGAAACCCATGCCGTTGTACGCCACAGAAACATATTTACCCTCCTTCTCGAGTTCTCCAACCTTTATGAATTGGAAGGATCCAGTTTTCTTGAAATAGTCCAAGTCCCAATCCTTGACACACGCGTAATGGACCATGTCCTGCATTCGGTACAGTCCCGAGACGACTGGGTGGATCTTCGTATCTTCGATGAGTTCTATGATTTGTTCGGGTTTGAACATGATATCCGAATCGATGGTGAGCCATACATCATATTCGACTTCACCAGCGAAGGGTTTTTGGTCCGCACCCCTCAAGACATCGAGACCGAGCGTCTTCATTCATGAAAAAGGAACAAAACTCGAAAACTCGTTGGTGACGACGAAATCGTATCCCTTCTTGGTGAGGGTCATCAGGGTCTGTGACCAGTTCATGAGAAACGTTCCAGAATAGGATCGACCGGGAAGCGCGAGGACGACTCTCATTTTTTTAAAATACTGAGCACCTCTTTAACCGCGAGGTGTCGTACGATATCTCCATCCTCCATCTCCACGTGTACGATGTACTCGAGGTCCTGACACTGCATGTTATAGATGAGATCCGCGAGACCGTTATCGGGTCCGAGATCCGATTGTTCCAAGTCCCCCGTGACGATGAGTTTTGTACCTTCACCGACCCGGGTCAAGAGCATCTTCATTTGACTCGGTGTCGTGTTCTGCATCTCATCCGCGATGATGAGTGTGTTACTAAACGTTCGACCACGCATGTATCCTAGAGGCTCGATGGTGACGTACCGTTCGATTTGATTATACGAAAAGTATTCAAACATTGGTTTGATCCACGGTTCCATCTTCTCGTTCATATCTCCTGGGAGGTACCCTATATCTTCATCTGCGGCGACGATGGGTCGGGTCAAGACAATCCTGGGACGCTGCTGTTTCTGTACGTGGTCGAGGGCAATCAGACACGCCAACATCGTTTTTCCTGATCCCGCTGGTCCTGTGCCTATCACGATGGGTTTGGGAGACCTGAGGGCGAGCATATATTTACATTGACCAGGGGTCTTGGGGAAGTTCATATATATATACTATTTAAAGTTTTTTCCTTAATATAAGTAAATGGAGTTCCACTTTGTAAAATTAAACGTGAACGGAACCTACTTGAGTTTAGTGGACCCATCACAGAAGTCGAGGTTCATCTGTTTTTCCGACAAGGGAAAGGCTCGAGACTGTGTAGACTATGTAGCATCATTTAGATCAAGACACGGTGTCTGGCCATGCTTCGACATGTCCAAGGGTAAGCGAAAATTCGAAAGTAAGTCCAATGTAAAAATACGAACCCCCGAGCAGATAAAACGGTACATCGATATCGAGACCTACGATTTAGGTACGATCGATAGAATCGCGAGTCGGACGAATTCATCGTTCTATTGTATATTATATTTTGAGACGGAAGACCTTGGAAGTACCGAATCTATATCTATGTCTGGACAGGAGATGGATGCGGTCGTCGATGATAAGTCCTATAGAGACTTACTCGAATACAGCTTAAAAATAACTTAACTTGTACCAGTAATGTGTGGTATCCTTACCCTCTTCGGTGAAGAAGTAGAAGCGTCGTCTCACAAACTTTCTCACCGAGGTCCAGACGAGTATCGGACAGAAACACTCGGAAAATGTCGTATGGATTTTTATAGACTCGCGATTAACGATTTGACTGAGGCTGGTATGCAACCTTTTCACCACGAAAAGGAGATGCTCGTCTGTAACGGTGAAATCTACAACCACAGAGAATTTCGAGACGGAACAGAAAAGAGTACGAGTGACTGTGAAGTGCTTCTCCCCATGATTAAGAAACATGGAATCGTGGAAACTGTGAATAGGATCAACGGTGACTTCGCATTCGTGTGGACGGATGGTAAGCGTGTCATGGCTGCCCGAGACCCCGTGGGTGTGCGCCCTCTCTTCTACACGAGATACGCTGAAAACTCGATCGCCTTCGCGAGTGAAGTCAAGGCGCTCTTATTCTTGAATTCTACGATTGATATCTTCCCACCTGGTCACGTATACGATTCGTACGTGAACGATTTCGTGTGTTACTCTAACGGCTACTGGAAAGTGAACACATTGGAAAAAACACATATGATTCGCGAAGTACTCGAACATGCCGTGAACATGCGCATCGACAATACAGAGAGAGATATTGGATTTCTCCTCTCGGGTGGTCTCGACAGTAGTCTCATCGCTTCTATCGCGTCACGAAAGTTGGGAAAGATTCGAACCTTTTCGATCGGACTAGAAGGAAGTCCCGATCTCGAGGCGGCGAGAGTCGTGGCCAAGTATCTCGACACGGAGCATACAGAAGTGAAGTTTACGTCACAAGAGGGTATTTCGCATCTCGAGGATGTGATTCGTAGTTTGGAATCGTACGATACGACGACAGTGCGAGCGAGTACACCGATGTGGCTTCTCTGTAAATACATCAACGAACACACTCCGTGTCGATACATATTTTCGGGTGAAGGGAGTGATGAAATTTTGGGTGGGTACCTCTATTTCCATAACGCACCGAATGTGGATGAATTCGCATGCGAAAACATGCGTCGTCTGAGACTGATTCATCAGTTCGATGGGTTGAGGGCGGATAGGTGTGCGGGGGCACACGGTCTCGATCTCATCGTTCCGTTTCTCGATAAAAACTTTATCGAAACATGTATGACGATGAACCAGAATGAAAAGATTGGAAAGATCGAGAAGAACATACTCAGGAAAGCGTTCGAGGGGTATCTCCCAGATGAGATTCTGTGGAGACAAAAAGATGGAATGAGTGATGCGGTGGGAACGAATTGGGTGGATGACATCAAGAAGTATGCGAATGAAAACGTATCGGACACCACATTCGAGGAAACGAGGACCGGAGCACACGGACACAACACGTCGATGACGAAGGAAGAGGTGCTGTATCGAACGATGTTTTGGAAGTTGTACGGAAGAGACAATGATCATGTAATCACAGAAATCTGGCGACCCAGGTGGACGAGTGTGACTGACCCAAGTGCGCGTCTACTTATAGAAAAGAATCCCAAATAATATAAATGGCGAATTTTGTTAAAAGTTTTGATTGTAAGGATGAGAAACATGCTCTGTGGCTGAAACACATCGGTAGTGTCATGGCCAGGTCTATAAGCGGTGATCGCGTAGACCTCATGAGTGTCGTGAATGCCAATCCATTACCTGGAAATCCCAAGATTGAAAACCCCATGGATTTCGCGTACGTACACTTTCAGTTATGTATGAAGTACGCCAACGCAGTTCTAAACTGCGACGCGTTCGTCCCCGTTTCCAAGTAACAGGTATTCCTCCAACGTGAAATCTTGGGGTTCTGAATGTTCATCCATTCGTATGAGTAGTATCTTACCTTTCACCTCTTCTTCGCGGAAAGGGTGAGGTAATGTATTTTCATTCTCTATCAGGCCGTGTTCGGGTTTCATGATGACCACATCTATATCAGGCCACTGGCCGATGAACGTAGCCCTCCCAGCTAAGATCTTGAAAATTTCATTCTTTGACCGTTCAATGTCAATCTCGATTTCTTCTATGTTGTTTTTATTCTCATGAATGATAACGGCTCTTGTCATCTTACCCACAACGCATAAAAAAATATTTATGAAATGTATATAACAATGCAGCGCGTGACAATGCTACTCATGGCACTCGCGCTTTTGGTTGTGATATACGTCGCCATGGGAATGTTCTCTAAGGAACGAGATCCCAGGTTTCTCTTCACTGAGAAGTACCGCCCTGAACAATCTGCGTACAAATACAGTCTGGTCGACACGAACCCTTCTCGTCGCGTGGGTGCCTTTTTCGACACCTGCTCACCAGAAAATATGGGGGATTGTAAGCGTAATGATCCTTATGTCGGTCTACCCAAGCCCTAAGTTGCTATAGTTTCACTGAGAATATTCATTTCTCACTAAAATTGTAAGATGGAGAACCCAACCCGTCAATTTGTGATTGAGCGGTTATCACATTTATTGGAGTTACCACTGGATGATGTCATATGTATAAATCTCGAAAAAAACATTTTGAATCATTCGATCAGTCGATGTGACGACGCAGCTTGGGAAAATTATAAGTTTACGAATATTTATAAACATAAATTTTTACAACTTCAGTATAACATCAAGAATTCTCCAGAACTCAAGAGAGATATTTTACGAAAAGTGTTCAAAACGAAAGAGATTATCGACATGAAACCCGAACAGTTATGGTTCGATGGACCACATGCTAAGACTATAGAAGAGAAGATTCACAAAGACTTGAGAAAGGATTTCTTGAAGAAAGAGATTCAAGACCAAGACGGAATTTTCAAGTGTGACCGATGTAAATCCATGAAGACGACGTATTATCAGATGCAGACCAGATCAGCGGATGAACCCATGACGGTGTTTGTGAGTTGTGTCAGTTGTGGTAAAAATTGGAAGTGTTGAGTACATGTTTAGAATCTGTGAGATCTGTATTTAAATCACCGACGGACAAAACGAATGTATACGGTAATTGTTGTTTCATCAAGGTTTTAGTTCTCGCACTCGTAAATCCTAAATAGTCGTATGTAATATTAAACGTGCGCAGTTGTTGTATCGTCCAACGTATAACTGGTGTGAAACCAGGTCTCGCCGTGATGATGACTATACTGTATCCCAAATTCTTGGCTATGTGTAAAAGTTCAATCATGGGACTATTCGGGGTTCCGTTTGTAAAGATGAGTGTGTCGTCTATATCGAACATGACGGCATCATCTGGTCGCACGATACGTTGTGATATATGTTTAATACCGTGTCTCTTTAGAGTATCCATTAATATTATTAAAGATTTAAATTTCAGTTACAACAGATATGATCATCGACGTCCAATGCGATGATGATACCATTCAAATAGCACGCATCGTCGAGGAGAGGGAAGACTCGTACATCATACAATTTCTCGAAAAGAACACACACCACGTGTATGATTTCGCGGATGAAGAAGTGACAATCTCCAAAGACTCTGTTTCTGGATTTTACGATACTGATGACCTCGGGGCGACTGATTTGTACATGAAGGTTCAGCATGGCTACGAACTTCTGGACGACAGTGAAGATGAAGATTACCAGGAAGAAAGTGAAAGTGAGAGCGAAGGAAACATAAGTCTGGTGGATGAAGACGAAGAGGAAGCCTAAGTAGAATTAAAAAGAGTATAAATATACAATGGAGTATAAAGAACCGAACAAGCGTGTGACTAAGAACGATAAGAAAAACAAAGAGCAAATATATTCACAAAAACACGTGAGAAACATACTTAAACAAAAAGAGCATTCAATACTCAAGAGAAACGATGGCCCCGTACAGTCCTCCAAGCACCCACTACTCCCAAATGGACGTGTCGGACTACGATGAAGAGCGTCTATTCGCATTCATCGGTAAGACGGGAAAGAAGTTTTATTGGTTGACGCACACACTCGGTCTTGATTATTTATGGTACGATAAGAAACGTAAAGTGATTGAGATTTGGGGGCCCATCTACACACACATGCATAAACAATCTGAACATGTGATTCGGTGCGAACTTGATTATTTTATTAAACCTAAGTTAGAAGAGACGCGCACCGAAAAACAAGATGAGTTTATACAAACGTCCCTCGCAGCGTGTTAGATGTACACAACCTCTGTACACGGCGAGACTAGATGAGGGAACATTCATCTGTTCTATAATGAATCCCAAACCGACGGTTGTGTATACATACAATAAGGAGCCGATATATAAGTATGTGACGTACTTGAAGGCGCTCGAAAAAAACAATAATGATTTGGGTATCCCATATGTTGACCCCAACTTACCCGTCGTCGTACAAGCTCAAAAACCCAAAAAAATACCTGAACCCGAGATTGATTTTCCTGATCGTGTACAAGCCACTCTCAAAGTATTGAAGAATGGTGCCGTCCGCGCGAAGTTGAATTGTGCCGTCGCGGACATGTACGAGAAGTATTACAGACGTGCGAAGAAGCCACCGTTTAAAGTTGTTTTACAGGCATATAAGACGCATGGATTTAGTAAAGCGTTTCTTGAAAAACTCAAGAAGAATAACGATAAACAACTCCTATTAGCGACTAAAATATCGAGTATCATCCAAAAAATATTTGAAAAGGAACCAGTGAAGAAACCTAAAAAGAAGAAAGAAAAGAAGGATACTGAGGAGGATGAAGAACCAGAACCCGAAGTGGAGGAGGATGATATTCCCGCCGAAGACGGAGAATTAGATGTAGAACCCGATGACCCTGAAGAAGTCGTGGAAGAAGAGGAGTATATGTCCGATCTAGAAACCTAAGTAGAACGTGATAGTATTTTAATTTAAAAATGTTTGTGACCAACGTTGTCCTCGCCAACCAAATTCTCGATCGTGGCTTCTTCTATTCCCTGAAGGAAGCGACGTATCACGCCAACCAACAATCAAAAGAGAAAATCTGGAAACTTCCCAGTGGCTCTGTATTTTTCGGGGACGTCGAAGTGCGTGTCTACGATACGAACGACTATAAGCATGAACATTTTCTTTCTTTCGTTGATACCGATGGAAATCGCACACAGGTCATGTGACCAACATGTGGTAAAGATTCAATTGGAGATTTGTCAGATGCTGTACACGGCGTGGTTCTTTTCGAATGAGGAAGATGTTGTCAGTAGACTCGCGCCATTCACCAAGGATGGGAAACGGAGAGGGTATCGTCCCGCACACCCGAAACACCCCATGACCATGTGGGTTGGCTCGAGTCTCGAAAACTATATCTATGTATGTGAGATTGGAATCGCTTTGACCCTCGAGTATACGCGTAGATATGGTAAGGTACACACGTGTGCCGAACACCTGGTGTGGTTGAGAAATAATCATCCCTCCCATTTTGAGGAGAGGCGGAGTGAGACGGCGTATTACTCTAAGGAGGGCATCCCCGAGTGTATGCCGGATATGTACCGAGGCGAAAGTATTATGGATGCCTACCAGATGTATTACATGATGGAGAAGATGGGGTTTGCTCGATATAAAATAGTGGACAGTAGTAAATGACAACCTTCTTCAATCACCCAAATATCAAGGGAACTGTCGAGTTTGAGGAGAAGGGTACCAAAGTTGTAATCAAAGGAACTCTAAAGTCGAATAAATACAAGAATAGCACTCACGGGATCCACATCCATGAATCGGGTGATCTCTCGAATGGATGTATGGGAGCAGGTGGCCACTTTAATCCCTATGGAAAGAAACACGGTGGTCCCAATTCCAAAGAGCGTCACGTCGGTGATCTTGGGAACATTCGTTTTGATTCTAAAGGTGTTGCGAAATTTAGGATGGAAGACTCGCTCGTTAAATTGAGAGGCACGAAGGCCAATGTTATCGGAAGGTCCCTCGTGATCCATGAGGATCCAGATGACCTGGGTCTCGGTGGTCACAACGATAGTTTAACGACTGGACACGCGGGAAAACGAATCACGTGTGCGGTTATTGGGTACGCTTAGTTTTCATTAAGCGCTTTCTCCGCTTATTCTTGTTTATGCGTCGTCGGTTATTCATCCGATTGGCCGCGACATTGGGGTTCGCTTTGTTCTGGATACAGGTGGGGCGAACGACATTTACTATGACATAACAAAAAAATCTCATGTGATACTATATATGAGTTTATCAGATCAGAATATAGAGAATCTCAAGAAAAAGTTGAATGATAACACGACTTTATCTATCAAATCAAAGGCTAATTTGAATGCATTTATAAATAATAGGAAAAATACAATTGGTCGCGCCGAATTTATGCAGCTGTATAATGCGAGAACTAAAAATTTAAGAAATGGGGATAAAGGTACGCGTAAAAGGTCACGGAACAATCTAAACTCCGCGATGGAAATAAACAACGGAAATGTATCTGGTGGGTCCGTGAACCCTACTAAGAAGGGTAGAATGTCACCTAGAGGTGTATTAAGTGGTGTAAGTGGTACAAGTAACAATACATCGAATAATGGAAATAATATTTCATCTGGTCCAATTCAAAAAAGGCCTCGTTTAGAGACCGCTGCAGTAGGAGCTCAACGCGCGATAGCTGCCAAGGCCGCTGCCAATAAGGCCGCTGCCAATAAGGCCGCTGCCAATAAGGCCGCTGCCAATAAGGCCGCTGCCAATAAGGCTGCTGCGAACGCCAAGGCTGCTGCGAACGCCAAGGCTGCTGCTAATAAGGCTAACGCAAACGCTAAGGAAAAGGCTGCTGCTAATAAGGCTAACGCAAACGCTAAGGAAAAGGCTGCTGCCAATAGGGCTGCAGCGAGTGCCGTCGTCAAAAATGTTACTCCTGGACGCCGCCCACGACCATGGAATGCGAGGGTTAATGAGCAACGGCGGGCTGCTGCGAACGCTAAGGCTGCTGCCAATAAGGCTAACGCAAACGCTAAGGCTACTGCCAATAAGGCTAACGCAAACGCTAAGGCTGCTGCCAATAAGGCTAAGGCTGCCCTAATGATAAATAATTGGACAAATCTACTAGATATAATAGATTTACAACTAACCAAAGATCAATTCATTGAAATCGCCAAAAATCTTGAAATAAAGT
>Ga0222648_1000106_pt1 | contig 37987 bp, 41 predicted proteins | sample AntAcemetagen335_FD_181021 | JGI IMG/M metagenome (GOLD analysis project Ga0222648, IMG submission 181021) | Saline water microbial communities from Ace Lake, Antarctica - #335 | ecosystem: Environmental > Aquatic > Non-marine Saline and Alkaline > Saline | place: Antarctica: Ace Lake... | reverse complement strand
TGAAACATTGCCGCAAGTCACGCAGAAACGCACCTTTTCCTTGGCCTCTCGAATCACGTCCGCGAGCTCCAGAGCCACTTCGCTGTCGGTCTCTATAAGGTGAAAAGCAATGCGCTGTGCAGACTTTGGGCCAACTCCGGGAAGCCGACCCAGCTGATCAATTAGCTCTTGAATCACTCCGTCATACATTAGCTAGCCTCGCCCTTTATTGGCTTGGCTCCAAGCACTTCACGAAGCACGAACTCTCCAGCTTGCTCAGCCTCAGGTTCAGAAGCGTGGGCAACTTCTTCGGGTGCGTCTTGCGCTTCTATTTCTTCTTCAGTTGTGAATTCTTCGGCCGCTGTCGGTTCAACCGTGTTTTTTGTTTCTGGTTTTACTGGCGCCTCGGCAACCTTGGCACGATATTTGACGACAACACCTAATTGCTCACGAATAACCTGGCGAAGAACTTCGGCAGCTCCCTGCGAACTCTTGAACGCGTCCACATCGTTCTGGCTCTGGAACAAAAGGGTTAGAACTTCGTCTTTAAAATCAATCACCTTGGTTGTGAAGGCAACGGCCCAAGCGGATCTGGACTGTTTCGCAAGTGTCTCCAGAATCATCGGCCACGCAGCCTTAACAGTCGCTGTGGTGATGTCTTGGATTGGAAAAACCGGCTGCTTTGGCTCAGTAATGACTGACTTTGCCTCAGGCTCGTCTCGGGTCATCTTTACTTCTGGTGCCAAAGCGATCTTTTCGGCTACGGGTTTTGCAAGCTCTGCCGTTTTTTCTAGCTTGACTTCTTGAGTGGCTAGTGCCGCAGCGGCTGGTGCCTTGGCCGGATCAACCTGAGCAACCGGAGCAGTAACCGGTATTGCAACCGCCGCCGGCTCCTGTTGGATGGCGGCCAGTGATCGCTGACTTACCGGGGCTAGCACTCTTGCGCACAGTAGCTCCAACTGCAACCTCGGGTTCGAAGCTGCGCTGGTGTCAGAAAGAGCTTTAGAAGTCGCTTCCGCGGCCGCGGTCAAGTCGGACAAGCCAAACCGGTTTGCTTGAATTGTAAGAATGTCGAACTGCTCGGGCCCAATGCCGCGCAAGATGGCCTTGGCGTCGTTTCCAAGTGAGCTGACAAGCATTAGGTCTCTTAGGCGCTCAAGCAAGTCCTCGAGAAACCTCCTGGCGTCTTGGCCAGACTGAATTACCTTGTCCACCGCGCTAAAGGCTTTAGCCGCATCAATTTCAGCGAAGGCCTCAATTACCTCGCTCATAAGTTCGTCGTGAGTGAAGCCCAGCAGGTTAACGGCTCGCTGATAAGCAACCTCTTTGGTTTCACTGCCAGCGATCAACTGATCAAGCAATGACAAAGCGTCTCGAACGCTGCCTCCGGATGCCCGAACCACAAGCGGCATCACGCCGGCTTCAGCGCTAAAACCCTCAGACTCCAAAATAGTGCCCAGGTATTCCAACAGCTCTCCCGGAGGGACCAAACGGAAGGGGTAGTGGTGAGTTCTAGAGCGAATGGTTCCGATGACCTTCTCAGGCTCTGTGGTTGCGAAGATGAACTTCACATGCTCGGGAGGTTCTTCAACGATCTTCAGCAGAGCATTGAAGCCCTGCGGGGTGACCATGTGAGCCTCGTCGAGGATGAAAATCTTGTAGCGATCTCTGGCTGGAGCAAAGATTGCTCTTTCTCTTAGGTCCCTTGCATCATCAACACCGTTGTGGCTAGCGGCATCGATTTCGACCACGTCTAGCGAACCGGGTCCACCGCGGGAAAGCTCAATGCAGCTGTCGCATTTGCCACATGGAGTGTCGGTTGGACCCTCTTTGCAATTTAGGCACCTAGCCAAAATTCGTGCGCTAGTTGTTTTTCCACAGCCCCTTGGACCGGAAAACAAATAAGCGTGATTAACCCGGTCTGCCTTGAGAGCGGAGCGTAACGGATCGGTTACCTGAGTTTGGCCAATTAGCTCGGCAAAACTCTCGGGTCGATAGCGTCTATATAGGGCTGTGGTCACGCGCCAAGCCTAACCGAGCCTGCAGACAAGCAAGGACAATTCCACAGCCTTGCAAGCGTTTCCTAGCTGAGTACTGAAGACCAGGTTGCCGCCGCGCCAGAGTGACCAATAAGAATGATCATCACAACCACGGCGATGGCTACTGAGATGCCAATGAAGCTAAGTGCGTAGATCAATGGCTTTGGCAAATTCCTCTTGACGGCAAGCCAGTAAACAACCGCCACCGCGAACATGCCAACCGAAAGCGCCATCATCGAGTCCCCCAGCTGCGCGTGCACACCGGGGTCGCCCACTACTTCTTGAAACGCCTGGCCGGATTGTGAGGCTATGTACACAGCTGGCAATGAAACACCGAGCCCGACAAGGGAGCTGAAAAGGAATTTGCCTCGAAATTTAGGCCAGCAAACCGCAACAACAAAAACAATCGCGCTAAGCGGCAATAGCACCACTGCGAAGTGCACTGCAAGTGGGTGAAGTGGCAGGTCACCGAAGCGCAAAAATAGTTCGTCCATTGGTTACAAATCTTAGGCTTACCAGAGCAATACCGAGGTGACAGGGCACTGTCAAGATGCTGATAATAAAAAGGACCCCCCGTGCACCCATCAGAGCTCAGTTACCCTTGCTATCTTTCGATCCTGGGGGATTTAGCCAAGGTGACGCCACACGAGGAGTCGATTCCAATACTAAACCCAGAAAGAGCCAATTTCCAGACCGCAAATAATGCAGCTAGAATCAGGGCTCTGGAGAATTCGCCTAGTGGCCTATGGCGCACGCTTGGAAAGCGTGTTGGGTGCAAGCCCTCAGGGGTTCGAATCCCCTATTCTCCGCCAGAAAAAAGCCAGTTGTTCTGAGTCGGTAAATTGAATTGCTTTCAGCCAGCTGAAAGCTAGTTCTTGTTCACCAACCCATGGTTCCCTGGGCACCTTTAAAGGGTCCCTTTATGTTGGAGGTTATCCAGCCGCCATAGAAATCACCCTCTTGGGACTGAACCAGCTCTTCACCCACGTAACACTCATCAACCTTCGAGGCGTAAATCGCGATCTTGCCCAAAAGCTTTTCAAAGCCCCGATTTGGTTTTTTATAGGTCCATGCAGCCCTTGGAATAAGGCGACCATCAATCAGTAAATCAAAGTAGCTGGCAACACCCTTGAACTCGCAATAAGTTTCGTCAGGTCTTTGAATAAGTAACCCAGGTACGAAGTCACTTATGGCTAAGTAATAAGTTGGTGGGTGTGAGGTCTCCAGCACTCGAACCGACTCATTGGTCGAGGCTATGGTCTTGCCGGAATGGCGAACACTTAGGTGCTGCGAGACTTCTTCGAGTCGTGGAGGTCTTGGGTAATCCCAAACCGACTCGAGTTCTGACTTTTTTCCCATCAGTTCCTCCTTCGAACTAGTTCAACTAGCTAAACCAATGCCCTGGTTAATCCTTCCAGAACTCCCTGAGCTTGAACCCTAAGCTCTTGTGGATCAGAGAACCCAATAAGCCAATGCACGTGCCGGCTCATAAGGTGGTGTTTCTTGAACTCATCTTTATCTCTATCCAGGAAATCCAAGTACAAAGTTATGGATGGGCAGGACAAGCAGCAAAATCTCCGACAAGCGAACGGTAGAACAAAATATTTTCAGAGCTGGCGCTCATAAAACTGCCTCACCGGCCAGAGGATGTAAGCGAAATGTGTGGCTTCATCGAGAAAGGCTTCGTAGTCCCCATTTCCCCTCCCGACCGTTTTGAAAGCCTCGCGAGCAAGCGAATGAGGACCGACTGGGTCGCCAAATAGAAGATCAATGCTTACAGTCCTTTTCGACTTCTGAGGAACCGCGCAAACGCACGAATCCGCTCAGGCGACCAACTTAGCCACGGAAGGTCCTCTAGTTGGTGCTCCTAAATCGAGATCGACTCTTACTTGATATCCAGCTGCGCCTGCCAAGGTTTCGCTGCCAAGTACCCCTTACGTTTGAAAAAAGTTTCGCCATAAGCAATGCTCGGGTTGATTCAGTCAGCCCAGCCAAACATTGCTTCTATTCCGCTGAAATGACCTTCGGTGATGGCCCATATGTGTTTTCGCCCGGGAGAGAACTTTGGACAGTGAAAACTACTAAGACGATGCCACCAGCCAGAGGAACAAACCCAATTAGTGCCCACCAACCACTTCTGCTGGTGTCGTGAAGTCGTCGAACCAGAACTGATATGGCTGGCACGATTGTCGCGAGTAGCCAGATAAGGCCCACCAACCCGCCTCCGCCATTGGCGACAAAACGATCTGCGTCACTGCCCAAGAGCACAAAATCAACAACTGCTGCTACAAGGTTGGTGAGAAAGAGAAAGAGTGAGATAAACCAGTACTCGGATCGACGAGCACGTCCTCTAAACTTTGCGTAGTTGGTCCAAAAAGACTTGACTGCTTCTCCAAAACCCATGAGGGAATCCTTCCTGCGAGGCTACTATTCACTTTACCTCTTGCTTAGTGAGCGCGCTGGCGACTTCGAACACATGAATCAGGGCAGTCGGGTACAGGCAGGACTGTGAGTATGTATCTGCGTACAAGGAAAATCGAGAAGAACTTTCGTGAGCATTTCGTGTGCAGCTGGTGTGACGAAAGTGATCTAAGAGGACCCGAAGAGGCCTTCAATACCCAGTAAGGACAAGTGCATTGCGTTGTTCAAATCCCCAGAAAATACCGTCCGGTTCAAGTTTTGGAGAATTCCTGCATGCCGTTTACTCGTCAGCGCTTGCGGATTCTCCCAGTTGTGCTTAACTTGAAGCCTCGGAGCACACTGGAGTACATTGAAAAAGTTTTTGATAGTGGCTACTGTGGTGTTTTTTCTCTCAGCCCTCTTTGTACCCAGCTCTAACGCGCAAAATGCTCCAAGAAGCGTGGACCAGTCTTGACTGCCGAAGTTTCAGGGTAATTCAACTCAACTGAATGAAGGTCATAAAGCAAGTATCTTCAAAAGGGTCGCGGAATTTTCAAAAGCGGATAAGTACATCTGCACTGGAGTTACATCTCCGAAAGCATCCAGCAAGGAGCGACTGAAAATTCGCATTAGAGCGAAAGCAGCGTGTGACTACGCCTCTAGCTTGAATCCGTTTCTATCAACCTGGTTCCAGTCCAAGAATTCCAGCGCTAAGCAATACCAGGGCCGCGTTCTCATTTCCATAAAGACGCGCGTCCAAGATCAAAACTCTGGCTTGCGAAGCCACAGCGGGATAGATTCTCCTGACGTCATCACAGGTTTTCAAATTAAGCCTATTTACCTTCTCCCCGCTGATGTGGCGGATGACGGAGCAGAAATCAACGGCATAATTTCTGCCTCTTTGCGCGAAGGAAATGAGTTCCTGAAAAAAACCATTGGGGTGGAGTTTCCCTTAGATATGAACTCCAAGGGTGAAATAGACATCGGATTCATAAAAAGCGCCATGCCTTCGGGGAAGATAGAGACCCTGCTGGCCCAGGGCGGCCAATTAGATAGTTTGCTTGTGGGCACTTCGTTTGAACAGCCCACGACCTCGCGAAAACTATATGTTTTATTTGCACCGGTGCAAGAGTCAGGAGGTGTTTGTGGTCGCGGTGTTGTCTCCGGAACGCTCTCGCTGGTGGCAATAAAAGGGGGCTGCGGAAGCAGTTCCAGAGAATTTGGAAGAGTGTTTTCCAAAGTCTGGATACATGAGGCCTTACACAACTTGGGTGTCGAGCATGTGCCGGAAAATTGTGATCTGATGAGTTCGCGTATCGACTATCCGGCCACCGAATGCCCACCAAACCAAAAGACAGAAATGGACCAAAGGGCATTTATTACCTTGGGACTAATTCAACGGGAATCAATATTTTGGCTCAGAAAGTGTGGGTTGAAGGTAACACCCTAAATGTTCTAGATCGCGGAAACTGCAAGCCCATATATGATCAATCACGCAAAGCTATTAACGGGAGTTGGGTTTGCACCATTGGGCAGTTAACCCTTGGGCCCAGGGATTTTTGCTGGAGTCGAATCAGCGCCTCAAGCTTGCAACAGTGGAGTGTGAGTAAGTGGGTCACGCTAGAAAACGGAACCGCTTCGACTCAACCCTGGGGCAGCAAGGACGTATGGAGTTGTAAGTCTGGGTTTAAGGCGCCGAGCCTTGAGGTTCGAATCACCGAAGCTGCAGAACGTTGGTATCGCTGGAAAGTTAACGGAGAAACACAGGAGCCCTTCAGGGTTACATTTCAAAATTAGCAAGGGAAAATTTTTCTGCCCAAGCCCGCCTGCCGAGTGATAACTGAGGCTGCGAAAAGCGATTTTCTAGTCCGGTAAGAATGCTCCACCAAAAGCCTTGCTGCCACGATCACTATTTTGGAAACTTCGTCGATAACCGCAACGTTATGGCACTCCGTCTCACTTGGCACCATCTCCCGCCACACAAAATTTTATGATTCGCCGCTATTACTGTTTGCGATCGAATACTCCCCTACAATTCTTTGCAACGCCCACCAAGGTATGTGATTACGCTTTCGGCAATGCAATCGGCTTAGTGGATACCTGCTGATTTAGGTATTTGTGCCTGTGCTCAAAATTTTTAGTCGCCGCCAAGGGTGACTGAGGCTATTTTGACAAAGTGAAGGATGTTCTTCAATGGAGTATTTGACGATATCCGCTGGCAAGTCCAGCGCGAGTATTGACTGCCGTGGTTCGGCACTGCGGTCTCTAATTTTGGAGGGCCATGCGGTGATTCCAGAGCCAGCAGCAGAGGCCCATCCATACCACGGGGTCATGTTGGCCCCTTGGCCTAACCGAATTGCGGCGGGGACTTACTCATTCGAAGGGGTTGAATATCAGGCAGAGATTAACGAGCATCATGGAAACGCGCTCCACGGGCTACTGTTCGATTTTCCAGCTAAGGTCCAATCTCAGGAACCTGACCGGCTGACCTTGGTTAGCAATCTCGAGCCGAGACCTGGGTTCCCTTGGGACATGGAAGTTACAATCAGTTTCAGCATTTCTGAGGCCGGTCTTGAAATTGAAACAACGGCAACTAACACTGGAGACGCTTCTGCACCGGTTGGGCTCGGTACTCACCCGTTCTTCGTCTTCGATTCAAACTCGACTCTCGAGGTTCGGGCCAACAGGGCTGCAATTCACGGCTCAGACATGCTTCCTATTTCTGAGGTTCCCGCGACGCAACTTGGCTTTGGTGAAGGAATACAGACCTCGATTGAATCGCTTTCAATAGATCTACAGTTTTCTGGCATGGCCGAAGTAGCTGCCGTTCTCAGAACGCAGGACTTCAGCATTGAGGTTTGGCAAAAGCGAGCTGATTGGCTGATGGTGTACACGACAGAATCATATAACTGGGCAGATAGTCGCGTGCGAGCCGTTGCAATCGAGCCGCAAACTTGCGCTGCCGATGCTTTTAACACTGGTGCCGGACTGAAGATCCTCTCACCTGGGCAGAGCTTCAGTTATACCTGGGGAGTGAGGTCTGCCTAAAAACGCGCGTTTCAGCAAAACCGTGTCCCCCTTGCCGGAGACTGGGCTATCTGGTTGATCCGTAGTCGGTCATTGCAGTACGAATAGTAAATAGCTAGCGGTAAAACTATGCTGGAGCTTATGCCTGAAATTCGGACTGCCTAACTAAGGAGTATTCATGAGCAAGTACCAAGCAACAGCGGAAGACAAATTCACATTCGGTCTTTGGACAGTGGGGTGGACCGGATCGGATCCGTTCGGATCCGCCACAAGAAGTGAACTTGATGTAGTTGAGGCAGTGCACAGGCTTAAAGAGATTGGTGCATATGGCCTGACCTTCCACGATGACGATCTTTTTCCATTCGGTGCAGACGACAAGACCCGTGATGGCCAAATTTCCAGACTAACCGCCGCTTGCGAGGAAACCGGTATGAAGGTGCCAATGGTAACCACCAATCTGTTCTCACACCCAGTTTTCAAAGATGGCGGATTCACGAGTAACGACCGTGATGTGAGGCGATTTGCGCTTAGAAAAGTGCTCCGCAACATTGACCTGGCTGCACAAATGAATGCGGAAACTTTCGTTATGTGGGGAGGTCGTGAGGGGGGCGAGTACGATTTTTCAAAAAATTACTCTGATGCCCTGGATCGATATCGCGAAGCAATCAACCTTTTAACTCAATACGTCATCGACATGGGTTACAGCATGCGCTTTGCCATTGAACCTAAACCAAATGAACCCCGAGGCGATATCCTTCTTCCAACTGTGGGGCACGCGCTTGCATTCATTGAGACTCTTGACCACCCGGGTTTGGTTGGCGTCAACCCCGAGGTTGGCCACGAACAGATGGCAGGGCTAAATTTCACCACCTCAATTGCCCAGGTGCTGAATGCGGGAAAGCTCTTTCACATTGACCTAAACGGCCAGCGTGGAATCAAATACGACCAGGACTTAGTCTTTGGCCACGGCGACCTTATAAACGCCTTTTCTTTGGTCTACCTATTGGAGTTCAGCAAAAATGGTTCCCGTGCCTATGACGGCCCCTTGCACTTCGACTACAAACCATCTCGAACCGAGGACTATAACGGCGTTTGGGAGTCTGCCAAGGCAAACATCGAGACTTACTTGATGCTCAAGGAGCGAGCCGAGAATTTCCATGCGGATTCCGAAGTTCAGCAGGCAATGCAGAACAGTGGCTGGGGCTCGCTTGCTAAGCCAACTTTGAACCCAGGTGAGAGCATTGCTCAGCTTCGGGCTGAAGATCTGTTTGATCCGGAGCCATACTTCAACGGAAAAGGTTTTGGCTTCGTGAAGCTGCAGCAGCTTGCTGTCAGTCATCTCATGGGAGCAAGGTAGGAGCAGTGCCCCAACTAGTACTTGGAGTCGACTCCTCAACCCAGAGTTGCAAAGTTATTGCTTACGATCTTGCGACTGGCGATGTTGTGAGACAAGGAAGGGCTCCTCACCCCGTTGGAACTGAAGTTGACCCCGAGGATTGGTGGAAGGCCCTTCTGAGCGCAATCGAGAATGCCGGTGGCTTTGTCGACGTTTTGGCTATTTCCATTGCAGGTCAACAGCACGGAATGGTGCTGTTGGACGACATGGGCCGAGTGCTACGTCCGGCTTTGCTCTGGAATGACGTCCGCAGTGGCCCGCAAGCAGCGGAACTCGTCGAACACTTCGGGGCAGAGTCTTTAGCCGAGCTCACCGGGTCGGTGCCGGTGGCATCATTCACCGCGACAAAGGTGCTTTGGGTAAAGCAAAATGAGCCTCAAATTGCCAAGCAAGTTGCTGCAGTTTGTCTGCCTCACGACTATCTAAGTTGGCGCTTGTCCGAGAACTACCCAGATATAAAGAAGATCTTTACTGACCGATCTGACGCTTCCGGCACTGGCTATTTCGATCCCAAAAACAATGTTTATCTAGATGAAGTCTTTGAGTATTGCCTAGGTCACAGGGCAATTTTGCCGACCGTGCTGGGTGCGGAGGAGTCGGTGGCAAACGTCCAGTTCGAGCTTGCCCCCGGCGGAGCAAGAATTGGTGCTGGCATGGGAGACAACGCTGGGGCGGCCAGAGGTCTTGACCTTGAGCCTGGAATGTTCGCCGTTTCAATAGGAACCAGCGGAACAGTCTTTGGTTCATCAAGCAAAACATCGGCCGACTCATCTGGAACGATCTCGGGCTTTGCCGACGCCGATGGGCAGTTTCTACCTCTTGTGTGCACTCTCAATGCAGCAAGAGTGATCGAATGGGGGGCATCTCTCTTGGGAGTCACTCTTGACGAGTTTGGCGAATTGGCACTCAAGGCTCAAAAGCACTCAGGAGGCATGCGGGTGGTCCCCTATCTCGAAGGTGAGCGAACTCCGAATTTGCCGAACGCGACTGCTAGCGTGGAGGGGATAAATCTTTCTAATGGCACTCGAGAAAACTTCGCAAGAGCGTGCATCGAAGGTATGTTAGGGGGTTTAGCTCACGGAGCCTCTGTAGTAGCGGGTGCCGGTCACCTTATCCAAAGCATTTCGTTCGTAGGCGGAGCGGCAGCCAACAAAGCAGTGCAAAAGATTGCCGGTGAGATTTTTAACTTCAAAATTAACTTCCCCAAGCCTCAAGAGTATGTTGCCCTCGGAGCAGCAAAGCAGGCAGCGAAACTAATTAGGCCCTGAATCCCAAAGTCTTCGGGTATTCACCACTGAACTTCTCAGTTGAGTCAGTTGAGTCCAAGACGGCTAGAACTTCGGGCAACTTTTCATGCTAAATTCCCCCCAAAGTACATCCCAGTGAACGTGAAGGAATGAAAATGACGAATTCTGGAAAGAGCAACACAAGAACATCACCAATCATCATGATTATAGTTTTCACTTTTGTCCTTGTGGCCCTGGTTCCCTTTGCCGTATTTGCTGCACGAGACAACAACATATTTGTCTTGGCGACCACAATTCCAGCGATGCTTGTTCTGTTGGTATTGGATGGCATCTTTATAGGGCTATTGCTCAAGGCAAGGGGCAAGAAGTAACCGACACTGCAACGAACTTGGATTCAATTGGGCCTCGCTTCAGTCACTTCCCGAAGAAAACGAGCCCTGCCGTCCTGACCTGCTTTAGTCCAACCATATGCCACCAAAATCGCAACAGTCCGACCGATCTGACAGCCCAAACATGGCTTGGCTGATCTTTTGACCACTTGCCTTGACCAAAAAACCGGTAACTTGCGAGTAGGCGCCCCTTTCTAACCCTCTGCGATAACCGGAAGCTCTTTGCGCAGGTTGGGGCAACAGTCAGGCCGGCAAAAGCCCGGCCATGGACCCAGCGGAGAGAGCGCCTTGGCCGGCAGGCCGGCAGTACGCTCCTTTATTAGATCGACAATGCCCTCAACAAAGGCCACATGGGTGCCGGCCGTCGCTACGCGCTCGAACTCAAGGCCAAGCTCTTCAGAGGTTTCTTTTGCCTCGTTATCCAAATCCCAAATCACTTCAACATGATCACTAACAAAGCCAATTGGAACAATGACGATAGCCTTTTTGCCGGCGGCCTTGGCAGTTCGAATTGCATCGTTTACGTCTGGTTCGAGCCAGGGCGTGCTCGGTGCACCGCTACGAGACTGGTAAACCAGCTCCCAGCTCGGCAAGTCATCCTGGGTAACAAGCCCAGCCATCGCCAAGGTAGCAGCCGCCAGGTGTTGCGCGGCATAAGTGCCTCCCGGCTTTTCAAATCCTTCACGAACCCCGGGAGGACCACTAGATTCAGTCATTGATTCTGGAATCGAATGGGTTGCAAACATAACCTGGGTGTCTGAAACCGCGATGCCCTTTGCCGCTAGCTGGCCTAGGGCTCTGTTCAAATCTTCAATAATTGGAGCCAAAAAGCCACGGTGATCAAAGTAATGCCTAACTTTATCGATGGTCATCTTGCCCTCGAGCTCTATAAGAAGCGGTGCCAAGCCTTCATCCCAAACCAGGTAGGGCAAGAAGTCAATATCGGCTATTGGGTAAGGGTCATCCGGGAGCCAGGCGTTTACGCGGAAACGCGCACCCCCAATTGACTGCAAGCCATAGAACTCTTCTGTGGTGCCAATGTCTGTGACCAGTGCCACTGTTCCAAGATCAAAGCGCTTTTCCTTGCCTTGCTCATCTTCACCGCGGCCGTTTAGCACAACGCCAAACTCTGGGTTTTCATCCCCCAGTAAATCCCCCAGCAGCTTAAGGTAACGCTCTTCAAAGATTCTTAGATCAAGGGGCATGTGGGGCATGAGTACTAGACCCAATGGAAACATCGGCATTACTGGCATCTGGCACCATCCTCAACGTTCAGCTTTAACAGAAGCAATTCATCTCGCTTTTTCTCAATCTTCTGAATCCAATCGCATTTGCTCCGATTCAGTAAAACAACAGAAAACTGATTAAATTTCGACGCCACCCATAGCTACTCGGTAGTTGTGCCCTCATCAAACTCTTTGCCTGGCTAAAGTTCATCATGAGGACGGTAACGATGAGCAATCTAAATGAAATAGGTCAAAGAGATAACTGGCGCTGTTGGCTATGCGATGAACAGGTAGACCCAGACGGCTCAGTGAATTCGGATCAAGGACCAAGTGCCGACAGCTACGCAGCCTCAAAGGCCAAAAAAGGAACCCCGACTATCGAGCGGCTAGCCCATAGATCCTGCAACACAATGCGAGGCAAGATCGCTCCTGTTGTCCCGTGGTCAAAAGATCTCTTTGTATTTGACCCAGCCCCAATATTTGAGTCAGTTGAGCGCCTTGCCAAAAAAGGTGGCCGCGAGGCAGTCGGCCGCTGCTCAACCAAAGATGATGCCGAACAGGCATCGGAGTGGTTATTAGCACGACTCGCAAGACTCTCCCCAACCACGAAATTTTCGACCGAAATAACGCCGGGTGCTGGACAGTTTTTGCTGAAGCTCAGCGCAAACTAGATCGAACCATTACTCAGTCCGGTCAGCACTTCTTTGGCCCTAACCCTCAGTTCCGGCAGATCAGATAGCCGGTTGAGGCCAAACACCTGCTGGCTCATGCAGTGGTCGTTCTTTCATCCACAACTGAGCCCCATGCTTAATTTAGTTTGGAAAGAGGAGCCTTTTTTTATAAAGAGTCACCCATTGTCCGGCGGTAGCTCTTCATCTTTTTTAATACCTGGTCAATGGTGCCTGAATTATGGCTAGTTATCCAAGAATCAGGAAGGAAGAGGAGTAACGACCGCATGCCATTTCGTATAGGATTTAGGAAGAATCTGAGAAGAGGTATGAAAATTGCGACTAATGCGAATAGGGAACCCCGGTGAAGAGAGGCCGGCGGTAGCTGTCGGTGAGGATAAGTACGTTGATGTCTTCAACCTGACGCCAGATTTCAATGAAAAGTTTTTTGGCTCAGACGGTATTGAGCGAATTGCAGCAGAGGTTGAAAAACGAATTGCCGCCGGGCAGGTCCTCGAAATCGCTGGGCAAAGAATTGGTGCGCCTTTTGCAAGGCCGCATCAGATCATCTGCATCGGATTGAATTACCGCGATCACGCCGAAGAAACTGGTGCCCAGGTTCCACCAGAACCTATCATTTTCACCAAGAGTCCAAACACTCTCATCGGCCCAAATGACACGGTATTGATTCCACGCAAATCCCAAAAGACCGACTGGGAGGTTGAACTGGGTGTTGTGGTTTCTAAGCGGGCAAGGTACGTCGAAAGTCCGGAGGCTGCTAAAGGATTCATTGCCGGCTACGTCCTAGTCAACGATGTAAGTGAACGAGAGTTTCAGCTAGAGCGCCAAGGTCAGTGGTCTAAAGGTAAAAGCTCGGAGACTTTCAACCCTGCTGGCCCCTGGCTTGCAACCAAAGACGAAATCACGGACCCTTCGAACCTTGGAATGACCCTAAGCTTGAATGGTGAACTGAAACAAAACAGTTCGACCAAGCAGATGGTTTTCACTCCAGAGTTTCTAATTTACTATCTCAGCCAATTCATGGTGTTAGAGCCTGGCGACTTGATCAATACCGGAACCCCTCCCGGAGTCGGGATGGGGCACAAGCCCGAGCTCTACCTCAAAGCTGGCGATGTAATGCGTCTTACAATCGAAGGGCTCGGCGTAGCGGAGCAGAAAGTATCAAACGCTGGATAGATTTCAGCTAATCAACATTTACGCGCCAGGTTTTTGAGAAGCTATTTTCTGTATGGTTGCAAAGTCCAGGAAAAAGCGACAGACCTACGTTGTTACCCGAATAGATAATTTGATGAGGGACGGCTCGCGAGCAGTCACACGGGATAATCCTCAAAAGAGAAACCCTCGTCAAGACTGTAACTCAGCTAATTTTGCCAGATTCTCAAATCCCGGAGCAACGATTTCTATCTGAACACTTTTCCTTGCAGACAGACTCTAAAATCGTGTATCCTACAGTAAATAGATTTTGGGCTAGGCGATATTGCCCTTACGTGATGAGCATCAAGAACTGGAGTCAAGGCCATGGCAGCTGAATTTGAAGGACTGGTCGCAATAGTTACCGGCAGTGGCTCAGGGATAGGCTTGGCCACCGCAAAACTCTTGAAGAGTCGGGGTGCTAGGGTCTTTGGGCTTGATCTGGAACAAGGGGAACTTGGCGAAGTCGCAACATGGATTCAATGTGACGTGTCTGAGTCTGGTTCGGTTTCAGCTGCATTTTCCGAACTTGCTAAACACACAAGCCAGCTGGACATTGTCGTGAACAATGCGGGAATCGGAGCTACTGGATCAATCGAACAGGCGACCTTAGCTGAGTGGGATCAGGTTTACCGAGTAAACGTAGTTGGCACTGCCCAGGTGTCCTCCGCCGCCCTTCCCTTACTACGCAAAAGCAACCATGCATCGATTGTGAACATGGGTTCTATTGCTGCAACTGTCGGATTGCCATCTCGGGCCGTCTATAGCGCGAGCAAGGGGGCTGTTTACTCCTTGACGCTCGCCATGGCAGCTGACCACGTGGGGGACAAAATACGAGTCAACTGCATCAACCCTGGCACCGCAGACACCCCCTGGGTTCAAAGGCTCCTTCAAACGGCTGATGACCCTGAGGCGGAGAGAGCCTCCCTAACTGCCAGGCAGCCCATTCGTAGGCTCATCACACCCGATGAAGTCGCTCAGGCAGTGTGTTTTCTTGCCTCACCACTGCAAGGATCAACGACTGGAATATCCTTAGCTGTCGATGGAGGGATGGCAACCTTGAGGCTCAAGGTCTAGATTTCAAACCACTACCCGGTTGAGCGCATAAGGTTCCCAGTGAAGTAAACTTAGGATATAGTATTTTCGCTTGCTAGGAGAAGAATGACTGTCCGTCAACCATACGCCAAAAAATCTATCCGCCCTCAACGCATGATACTTGGCGATGAAACATACGAAACCATTAGGCTCATGGTGCTCACTCACGATATTGCGCCAGGGGAAAGAATCAAAATTGATGGGCTCGCCCGGCACTTAGACGTATCGCAGACACCGGTCCGCGAAGCGCTGGCGAGGCTCGAGTCCGAAGACTTGGTTTTGAAAGTTCCCCTCAAGGGATACGCGGCAACTAAGTTGCTAAGCGTAGAACAACTCGATGATTTATTTAGATTTCGCGCACTCATAGAGCCTTGGGCTGCCGCGGCAGCCGCGCAGCATAGATCGGAAGCCGACATCAAGGCCCTTAGGGGTGAACTTCTAGAGGGGAAAGCGGCTGGAGAACTGAACCTAGACGATGCATACGCCGCGATGAGTGATCATGACGCAAGGTTTCACGAACTGGTCGCGACTATTTCTGGTAACGGTGAACTGCGAAACGCTTTTGTAAGGACTCACTGCCACCTGCACCTGTTCCGCTTATATCAAGTCCTGAAGAGTTTTATGAACGAAAACCGAGAAGAGGCTGAGTTGGTTAGCGAAATATTCAAGCTTTACTACCAACCCTCCGGTGGCTTTCTTGCCTTCAAGGAGCATGAGGCGATTACTGAAGCAATAATTGCCGGAAAATCCAATCAAGCTGAAGAGCTGATGCGCCAACATATTGAGTCATCCCGCCAGCGATTTGGACCAACTATGAGTGCTATCCACGAAGGCAAAAACGCTTCTCGAAAGAGCTAAGGGCTTCCAACTTATTTCAAGCTGCTTGAAGGTCAAATTTCCAGGCTCAATTCTGGCAAGGCCGGCTGAGTTATAACCCTCAACTTTCATCTTTTGAGAACCCATCTTTATCAACTCGAAAAACTACCAGGCCTGCGTGCCGAAAGCACACTCGCAATACTAAAGCGGCGGGATTTAGCTCGGTTGACTATTTTCTAGATTTGGAATTTGAAACGAGGTTACTTAGATGTGCAAGGCGAGAAGGCTCCAACTCCGATATTTGATTCGCTCCTAACAAACGCATCGTGCGAGCTATCTGGCCTTCAAGAATGTTGATTGCCTTGTCAACACCGGGGCGACCTCCAGCCATGAGTCCATAAAGGTAGGCGCGACCGATAAACGTGAACTTGGCTCCAGCAGCAAATGATGCAACGATGTCCGCCCCGTGAGTGATGCCCGTGTCTAGGTAAACTTCGGTGTCACCAATCTCCTTGACCGCCTGCGGGAGGATCTCAAATGGGACTGGCGCTCGATCAGGTTGCCGACCTCCGTGGTTTGAAAGCTGAATCGCAGTGGCGCCGGCCTTCACGCTCTGGACAGCATTCTCCACCGTTTGAATACCTTTGACAACAACCGGACCATCCCATTGCTTTGCGATCCAACTCAAATCATCAAAGCTCACAGTTGGATCAAAAATCTCTTCCAAGAGTTCCGCAACTGTCCCATTCCAGCTATCCAAGGAAGAAATTTCAAGGGTTCTGTGGTTAGAAAGTTAACCCACCAAGAAGGTCTGGGAAGGTCTACCTCCTCAAGCTCAGCGCTCAGCTGGGCAGACCAGCCGTCTTCGAGAAGCAGCCTTGCGGTCGCGAGTCCAATTCCCGATGACGATCCAGTTATCAGAGCAAATCTGGAGCTCGTATTATTAGCTATTACTGACATTGAAGAATCATAAAGCCTACGGGGTGGATAAAAACTATAGGATGTATTGAAATTGCTAATTTCTATATTCTGAAGGGCCAAAGTGAACGATTCAAATCTAAACATGACTAATTTCTCGCCCAAGAACATAAGTACAGTGCCAGATTGGGCAATCAGCCAGAGGTCGCTATTTGAACGACTCAATGCTGGGGCGGAAGAATTCGTTGCCCGCTACACCAGAACGGATGGCAGCCTAATCTGGCGAGAAGAGTGGCCTGGAATGGATGGGTCGGATGATCCATATGAAGGTTTTCAGTATCTTGCCCTGCTCTATGCACTTGGTGGTAGCGAGAAAGTTGACCAATTAGCCAGAAGAATGTGGGATGCAATCACTTGGCAGTGGAGCCAATATGGCCAAATTGATCGAGAATTTGATGGTTATTACGACTGGATGCATCACGGTGAAGCGAACCTATACCACTACTTTTTTGGCCTAACAAAGCCCGAATCGGTAGTTGAGCGGGGGAGGGCAGATCGATTCGCGCGCATGTATACCGGCGAGGACCCGCTAGCAGAAAACTACGATCCCGAGCTTAAGCTCATTCGGGCCCCTCAAGCCGGTAGTCGGGGTCCGCGTTTCCAGGTCACCAAAGAGGACCTTGGCACCCATCGTGGGGTGTTGGATGGCTATCACGCACCATTTGAGGACATGACAACCTCTCCTTTTGAAGAGGGCAAAAGAATGTGCGACTGGAGCGATCCTGAGGTGTTCGAAGAGGTTGTAAGACTCATGAATCAACGCACCACCAAAGGTGATGTTCCGCTAAACATGAATGCGTCTGGTCAGATGACTCACGCCTTCATGTATTCCGGGGATGACTCTCTCAAGAAATGGGTCCTTGAGTACATGGCGGTCTGGCAGAAGCGCGCAAAAGCCAACGGTGGAATCATGCCCGATAACGTCGGACTAAATGGCGAAGTTGGAGAATACCTTGACGGGAAGTGGTGGGGCGGGCACTACGGTTGGCGCTGGCCACACGGTTTCTTCACAATTATCGAACCGATTATCAATACCTCCATAAACGCTTACCTGCTAACTGGAGATGTTGGGCACGTGGAGATGGCACGCGAACAACTCGACATCAACTTCAACTTGGGGAAACAAATCGAGGGGATTTGGCAAACTCCAAATAAGCACTTTGACTCAGGCTGGGCTGACTACCGTCCTGCAAACCCAGTTCATGCAATCCACCTTTGGGCCCGAACCCTTGATGAAGACGACAAGCAAAGAGTGGAGCGTACCCGAGGTAACCTAGATTGGAAGACAGTGACCATCGCCGAAAAGCCATTCAGCGTGAAGCATTACAACAGCAACACTCTGCCCTGGTATGAGTTTATTAATGGCACGCTACCGAATTACCCACAGGAACTTCTGGCGGCGAACCACAAATTGATAGACCAGCAACTGACCAGACTCAGATCCCACGATGGAGACCCCAGAAATTGGCCTGATGTTGACCAAATTATGGACTACCCAAACTCCCTGAGCATGCAGGTGGATGGATATGCGATACACGCATGGCAGGAATTCAACCCAGTCTATTTTGAGTCGCTTATCCAGCTGATGCTGGGAGCCCCCGCTCACATATCTCACGGGGGTCTTCAGCACAGTACGATTCGATACTTCGACGCCGACCTAAAACGCTGCGGTGTTCCAGAAGACGTTGCAGCGATGGTACATAAAATCACTAAGACTAGCGTTAGTGTCGATTTGGCAAACACCGGCAGTAAAGAGCGCAGGGTTGTGATTCAAGCCGGAGCCTTCCAAGAGCACAGTTTCACCTCCGTGTCAGAGACCGGTGCCGACGCCTCGGTGGTAATAACAGGAACCTGGGTTCAAATAACCCTACCCCCCGAGAGCCACGTCGCAATAGAGCTAGGAATGAACAGGTATTGCAATCAGCCAAGCTACGAGACGCCTTGGTCGTCTCGCAAAAACTGGGATCCAATCATAAAGCCCAGGAATCTCTAGCCAAACTGAAAATAAGAAAACCGGTTACCGATCTAGATCGGTAACCGGTTTTCTCTTGACTGGGTTAGCTCTTTACTGATCCTGAGAGCACCCCACGCACCAAGAGCCTTGCTGAGCCAAGGAACACCAAAAGGATTGGAATAGCCACCATGAGCACCGCAAGCGCAATTTCGGGGCCGCGAATGAGTGAAGTGGTTGCGCCAATACCTGGGTTCAGAGCCGGAGTAGAGCTAAACAAGATACCCAAACCAACCGGCAGCGTGAGCAATTCTCCCTTATTGACAAAAATGTAGGGCAAAAAGAAATTAATCCAGTTCACCGTGAAGGCAAAGAAGCCCACCATGCCGATGAGTCCCAGGGATAATGGCATTGCGATTCGGAAGAACGTACCCCACTCTCCTGCTCCATCAATCCTCGCCGCATCATAAAGATCATGTGGGATGGAAGTCGAGAAGTAAATGTAGGACAAAAACACCCCGAAAGGAAAAAAGGAGCCGGTGAAGATGATTGCCCATGGCGAATTATAAAGCCCCATCGCCGTGATTTGAATAAACAACGGCAGAACCAAAGCCACAGGAGGCACAATCATCGCGACCAAGGTAATCAAGAGCAGCGGCTTCCGAAACGGAAGTTTAGTAGCAGCAAGCGCATAGCCTGCTAAAACGGAGCTCCCAATTGCAATGACGAGAATCACGACTGTGTACCATACGGAGTTTGCAGCCCAGTTCAGGATTCGGCCGTCCTGAAACTCCATCAGGTTATTCCAAGAAGTCAAATAACCGGAGAATGCACCGAAAGCTAATGGGTCAAGCTCGATCAGCTCACTTTGAGTTTTTGAAGGTGCAAGTATCAGCCATATCATTGGGACAAGCCTGTTGCGGAGCGAAGACTTGCGCCCGTGGAGGATAAAGAGAAGGCCAGTTGGTTCAATGACCAGTCCTGTGCGATGTTCGGATACACCGAAGATGAAATTAGAAATGGTTCAACGAAGATCTGAAGCCCAGCCGCAAAAGTAAGGATTGTCATGTAGATCAGATACTTTTTGATCATCGGAAGCTTAATTCTCAGGGCTGTCTGGAATGCGTTTGCACCATCAAGTCTTGCGGCTTCTAGGATCTCGTCTGGAATCGACTCAAGTGAGCCGTATTGGATAACAATCCAGTTTCCAGCTCCGGTAAAAAAGGCCATAAGCGCAAATACCCAAACCAAGTTGGTTTGGGCGAATACCTGGGTTCCAGAAGTTATGCCCCACTCGGTAAGGATTCTCTTGAACGGGCCCGAGGAGTCATGTCAAGATGCGCGCGAGGATGGCTTGACTGCTGGTGCTTTCTTGCTGGTCGTCAGCGTTAGCAGCTGTGCGGTGAGCGCTTGGATCTGACGCTAGATCGCGGCGGGATTCAACGGCTCGGTCTCGCTGATGAGTCTGGTTTTGACGGATTTGTGTACCGTTCCCGAATCATCGAGGACGCGCTGGAATGGTGTCTTCGGTATGTCGTAGGTTTTCGTCATCTTGGCACCGTTACGGGTCTTAGAGACGAGTTTCTGCTGCGGCCCGAAGTGGTTGGTCAGCAGTATCTGTGACGCCCAGATCTGGTTCAACAGCTCCAGCTCGCCGGCGCTGTCGTAACGGTGGTATCCGACCACTTGTCGCACGATGTGCCAGTTCTTCTGCTCGACGTGAGCACCGTCATTCTTGGTCCCCCGACCTTGACCTAGTAAACGTCAACTTGTTCTGCTCACACCACCGGAACAGCTCCCAGTTGATGAACTCCGATCCGTTGTCCGAATCGATCCCGAGTATCGGGAACGGGAACGACGCGGTGACATCCTTGATCGCTTGGAACACCCATTTCTGCGCCTTGTTCTTCACTGAGCGGGTCTCAGTCCAACCGGTCGCGATGTCAGTAATGTCAAGGGTGAAACAGAACCCACCACTGCTGTTGCCGCCCTCGTGGCGACCAAGTCGATCTCCACAAAACCCGGCACCGCCTCGTTCCAATCGGACCAGGTCCGCATCGGGATCGAGTCCTTCAGTAGTGTTCCCGGCTTGGCATGGGACCTGCCGCGCACGATCAGTTTTGCCCGATCCTCGGCCAGTCGTCGGTCAATCGTGGCCGGCGCGATCTTCAACAGCAGCGCGGCCGTGTCGTCATCGATCTTGAGCTCTCCCAACCGGCGCAGCCTGGGCACTAGGTCAGGCAACGCAGCGGCCAGTAAGCGCCCGCACGGGGTTCTCTGTGCACCGGGTTCCCTGCACCGCCGTGATCACTGCCGCCCCATAGATCGGCTTCCGCGGTGGTCTGGGTTTGACCACCTTCAGTGTCAGCGCCTGCTTCAATGCCAACTTCTTCGTTACCGCTTTGCGTTCGCTCATCGTTAGTCCCATAGAAAAGGCCTACCGACGCACATTCATCGGCACCAGCAGGCACACCGTTACGCGCGCATTTTCTATGAGTCAACGAGGTGGGTTGAATATTCTGCTGGCTTCGGTCCATGCCACTGACGGGTCGATGTGTCTTTCTTGGAGGACGGTGACTCCTCGGACCAGTGCGGGCGCGACATGCGTGTTGATGTTCTGGCCTCGATCGGCGGCGAACAGGAGAGCTTGAGCTTGTGGTCGATGTATGGCCTGCTGCGAGGATTTCGGATAGCGGATTTTATTGATTTCTTACGCTGCCGTGGTCGGCTGTTGGTAAGTGCGGCGAGCTCGTTGGGCCGTCGGTAACCCAGCGCTGAGTTGGTTACTTGGCCTCGTCGTAGCCAATGCCTGGCGCCATGGGAGCGCGCACCAGTCCGTCGCTGCCGACTTCCGAATTGCTCAGGATCGGGTTACCCATGACCAGCGCCTCGTAGAAGGTCGTGTTCGGGATCGCCATGCACAAGTGCTGATTGACGACCCCCGGCCCGTGCACCTCCGCCCGCATCTGGAAGGAGTCGGCGAGGTGGGCGATTCCCATCGCACCGGTGATACCGCCCTTCAGCGGTGTGCTGGTTCGAACGTAGGACGCGCAACCCGAGGCGATGAAGTCGGCCGTGTTCATGTGGGCACCATCGGATGTTTCCGCCACCAGAAGCGGAATCTTGACCCTTTCGGAGAGCCATTTGTGCGGTGTCACTCCGAATTCGCGCATCGGCTCTTCGTACCACAGGAATCCGGCGTCGCCGAGTGCGTGGCCGAGGTACACGGCATCCGGAAGGTCGAAACCTGCAGAGCCGTCGTACATCAGCGGGATGTCGTCACCGACATGCTCACGCAGTCGCATTGCCAGTTCGGCATCACGCCGTGCGTCACCCCAGGCGTGCAGCTTGATCGCCGGGTATCCCGCCTCCAAACACTGGTCGGCGATGTCCAGATATTCTTCAATCGATCCGTAGGTGACTGTGCTCGCGTAGGCCGGGATGGCCTCTCTGAATCCACCCAGTAGCTTCCAGACCGGCAAGCCTGCTGCCTTTCCGGCCAGATCCCAGAGGGCCACGTCGACCAGGCCCAAAACGTAGATCGGCAATTCTTCAATCCGGTCCAGTTCCCACATGCGGTGCCACAGCAGCTCACGCATGAGCGGGTCCCGTCCGAGAAGGTCCTGCCGGATGCGCCGGTCGACGAGGTCTTTGGCGATCACTCCCCGTCGCACGTTGAAGTGAACCCCAGAAGTTGGAGTTCTAATCAGGAGCCAGGGATAGGTTAGAAAGGGACTGAGTCCGGCACTGAACCGGGCTCAGTCCTTTCAACTTTAACTTGATGCGATCGTTGTTAAACCAGTTGAGATAGACATCGAGTTCAGTTTTGAACTGGCTGATGCTGGTGAAGGTTTGTGCTCGTCCATTAGAGCGTGGAATTTTTTTAGGACAGCGTTCTCCATTTCCAAATGGTAAATACGCTCTTCCAAGGATTGGCTTGAGGGATCTTTGTCCCTGGGTTTTCGACCCCTTGGTTTGTCAACTAAACCCAAAACGCCATCGGCTCGATAGGCAGCAACCCACTTATTGGGAACAGCACGACTAGTTATTCCAAATTCAGCCAAAACATCGGCCTTGACCTTTCCAGCCAGAAACTTCTCAACCGCGGCAACCTTCAAGGTGTGCGAATAACGATTATTTCCACTCATAGCCCCCAAGCCTACGAGACGACCTTGGCGATAAGAAGTTTGCCAATCCCTGATTCTGCAGCGAGAGATGCCTAGATTTGTGACGATATAAGAAACGCCGAAACCCGCATCGAAAAGCCTTTCGGCCGCAATGCGGGTTTCGGTTTGATGCTTAGCCCTTCAGTTAGAGCTCTCTATTGAGGCTCCAACTTCTGGGGTTCACTTCAACGTACGCTTAGCAGATAATGCCTTCATCGGTGTGAATGCGCAAGCTTCCGCTGATGTGGGCAGATTCTGAAACTGGCAGTCCTGCGCGCCAATCGAACTTCGGCATTGCCGGGGTTTCTCTCAGTTCAAGCTCTACCTGTTTGATTTTCATAATCGTTCCTTAGAACTTGGAATAAAAATCGTCAAAGACGATTTCGGCCGCTTCGTCGACAGTCGATGTGCCGATCATAATTGACTGCACTTGCGTCAGCAAAGTGTCCTTCCAAGCGCTCGAGCCCTGCCAGATCTCGGGAACGACACCGATGTTCATCGCTTCTATGGCGCCGTCGAACATCCGGTTCCCGGTGATCCTAGGGTCTGTTTGCGCCGCTTTTGATGCAGGGAAATAACCTGTCGACTCTAGGAAGTCGGCCTGTGCTTCCCCTGCCCCCCAGTACTCCAACCAGGCCAGGGAACTATCATAATTGTCAGGCGACGACATCCCATTGCCCAGCGGCTGAATAAAACCGAGTTCATGAACGGCCTTCGGAAGCGGAGCCGTCATCACCTCACCGGACTTGAGCGCATCAGTAATCGAGTTCAGAGAGCCGGTGTGATGAAACATCATGCCGGTTAGACCGGTCTGGAAGGACTGCATGATCTGCCCGTAACCGTCAGCCGGCGCACTCAGCGGAACCGACTTGTCCTCGAGGTAAGGAGCGGTGTACTCATACAGTGCCGTGACTACAGCCTTCTCGTCGAGTGTCGGATTCCCGTCGGCATCGACGAACGAGCCGTTGAACCCTCGTAGCATGTTCATGCACAAGAAACCGCCTCCGGATCCACCACGCATACCGAACCCATGGCGACCCTTCGCAGGATCCGTGATTGCTTTTGCCACCGAACGGAATTCATCCCAGGTTCGCGGCGGTTCGCTGATCCCCGCTTCTTCCAGCCAGTCGGCGCGATAGTACATCCAGTCCACGAAGAGAAGACAAGGAATACCCCAGTTCTTGCCGTCTTGCACGAAGGCAGACAAGATCTTCGGATCGACGTCCTTGCTCCCGGGCCAGGCTGCAATCGGCTCAGTCAGGTCGACCAAGCCATTCATTGCCACCATGTCGCCGAGATTTGCGACCGTTACCATCACCGTGTCGGGAAGGTTCCCCGACTGCGCGCCCGTGGTGAACTTCGTCATTAAGTCCGCCTGAGGCAGGGCTTCGACTTCGAGGGAGATGCCCGGATATGCCGCCGCGAAGCCGTCTGTCACGCTTTCGAAACCCTCGCGTTCGGCGTCACTGGTGAACTGGTTCCAGTAGGTAACGGTGCCCGTTAACGTTTTGGGTTCGGCTGTCACTCCCATTGATGCACCTGCTACAGGGTCGGCGGCTTCTGCCGCACAACTGGCCAGGACAAGGGTTGCCCCTCCCAAACCAACTAACCCGAGGAACCCACGCCGTTCAAGAGGAAGCATCTTGTATCCTTTCGTTTCTGAGATGTTCATGTTGTGTCCTTTCGTATCTGTTATGTGATGTGATTTGCGGTGTGCGATGTGCGATGTGCGATGTGCGATTGTGCGATGTGCGATTGTGCGATGTAGAGCTGTGGGCTAATCCTTCAACCCCCCAGCGGTAAGACCTTCGATCATTGCCCGTCCGGCGAATGCGAAGGCAATGACAACGGGAATCAGGCTGAGCACCGTGGCCGCAGCCAGCTGACCCCATGGCAGTTGGAATTCACCGACCAGCATTTTCATACCGACCGGCCAGGTGCGTGATTCCGTACTAGAGGTCAACAGCAGTGCGAACAGTATGTCGTTCCAAGACTCGATCGCGATCAAGATCGCGGTTGCCGCCAACCCAGGCCGAACCAGGGGAAGGACAATCCGGAACAGCGCGCCCAGCCGAGTGCACCCGTCGACGCGAGCAGCATTTTCCAGGTCCACGGGAAGCGAATCGAAGAAGCCCTTCATGAACCAAATTGCGGCCGGCAATGTGAACGTCGTATAGGTGAGCACGAGTGCGATTCGTGTGTCGAGCAGGTTGGCCTGCATCATGAGGATGTAAATTGGAATAAGTAACAGCACTGCGGGGATGACGCGGATGGACAGAAAGATGCTTAGAACGCTGCCACGACCGCGAAACCTAGATCGCGACATGCTGTAGGCAGCCAGCGACCCTAGCGTGAGGCTAATGGCGACAGTCCACAAGACGACTACGAGGCTGTTGAACATCAGTCGCGGGAAGTCGGTCTGACTCCAGGTTCTGATGTAGTTGTCCATCGTCACCCCGTTGGGGATGAAGCTGGCCGATCGAGAAATGATGTCGCTCTCATTGCGGAATGACGTGTACACAAACCACAGAATGGGGAAGAGGGCAAAGACAACCAGGGCGGCGAGAGCCACCCGAATCGCGATTTCACCGATGTTGAACCGACGGACCCGGGGGGCGCCTAATCTAGTGCTCGTCACGTTAGTCCTCCTTCGTAGAGTTGACTCGTATATACACGGATGCGAACCCGACCACTACGATCAGCATGGCCACGGAGATCGCGGAGGCGTACCCAAAATCGAATTTTTTGTACGCCTGCTGGAATGCATAGAGAGACAACATCTGGGTCGAATTGCCCGGACCGCCGTCGGTCAGCAGCAGGATCAATACCGGCGAGTTCGCAAGCTTGATCCCCTCGAGAAGCGTGGATACTAGAATCACTGGGCGCAGCAGTGGCCAAGTGATGTAGCGGAAGTGCTGCCACTTCGATGCACCGTCGATTGCAGTGGCTTCTGCCAACTCCTGCGGAATTGCCTTCAAGCCAGCTAGCAGAAACAGTGCGAAGAATGGGTAAGAACGCCACAGCTCGACCATCAGCACTCCCCCCAACGCCAGATCAGGATTCGCCAGAACGCCCATGCCGCCAATGTCGACCCCAAAGAATCCCAACATCTGGGTGACAACGCCATACCGAGGATCGATCATGAACGCGAACATGTACGCGGCGGCAATCGGCGGCATGAACCACGGCAGCATGACCGCCGTGCGTGGAATCCACATCCTTTTGCCGTCGCGGTTCAGCAGCAAGGCCGCGGCGAGGCCCAGGCTGAACTGACTGACCACTCCGACCACCACATAGATAACCGTGTTAATCGTGGCGATTCGGACGACCGGGTCCTGCAGCATCCGGTCGAAGTTTTCAAGACCGATGAACGGACGTCCGAGGTCGGGTCTGGTGAGTATGACATTGTGGAAACTCAGTGAGATGCCCGTGAATACCGGATAAGCGATCATGACGGTGACGAGTATCAGGCTGGGGATCAGAAGCATCCAGGCCCAGGAGACGCCTGAGTTCCCTCTCGCGCGAAATGGAAGGCGGCTCCGCGTGGCGGCTTTTCTCAGTGGGACATCATCGTTGAGATTATTCTTCCCACGTCGGATCAAGTCAATCTCCCAAGCGCTTTTTCAAAGTCGGCCACGAACGAAAGCGTAAGCACTGTTTGGGTTTTGAGGGCAGCGGTACGGAGGGACTTTGGCCATGTTGCCGCCACCGCAACCATACCGATTACAAGTTGTTTCATCGGTGCTCACTTTCCTACCTTGAAGGAACGAAAGAAAGCACCTTCGCTCCAGAAAAAATTATACTACAGGATTTTATCGAATCGTATATGCTATTTTCGAAAACTCTTGATTTACACGGCAAATCTGTCTGGAGCGACCTTCGCAGAGGCACGAAACATGCCGTGATGGAGAACAAATGTCTGCAGAACTTCACAGATGCTGGAGCCCGCGTGTTCGGCCTCGACAGCCTCGTGAAGAACGTGGGTATCGGAGCCGTCGGCTCCATCTAGGACGCGACGGATGAGAATGGACGCGCGTGGTCAACGTCACCGGCATCGCTCTGGTGAGTCGGGCGGCCCTTCCGCTGATGCGCACGAGAGCAGCGTCGGCCATCTTCAGCACTTGCTCTAGCGCTGCGACGATCGGGCTCTCACAGCGCGCAGTCTGCGCGGCGAGTAATGGCGCAGTTCAGTCGCCAACCCGCGCAACGGCAGATCATCTCCCGCATGAACTGCGTCAACCTTGGCACGACGGACATCCCCTGACGAGGATCCGACACTATTTTGAGGAATCTGACGGCACTTACGGGTATCGGCGGATCCACGAGGACCGAACCGCTGAGCAGATGCAGTGTTCCCCCGAACTCGACCGGCAGCTCATTCGCCAGGAAAACCTCTCAGCCTGCCAACCACGACCATTCCGAGTCACAACCTAGGCCGAAGCGTTAGCGGCAGCGAACATGCCCGACCTCGTCGAACGCGACTTCACCGCGGATCGTCCCGGGCGCAATTTCATCGGAAACATCACCTATATCGACACGTGGCAGGGGTTCATCTACCTGGCCACGGTCATCGACTACTACTCGAAGAAAGTCGTCGCCTGGCCCAATTCCTATTACATGCGCACCGAACTCGTCGAGGACGCCCTCAAAAATACGGCGGCAACGAGTCTGATTGCGCCTAGCGCCACATGATACTCCGATTGCGAAAGCGTCTACACCTCAACTGTCTAACGGGCCCTGACGACCAGTCTGGGTAGGCGCTCATCCATGGGCCGCACCGACGTCTGCTGGGACAACAGCATGACGGAAAGTTTCCTCTCGATGCTCAAAAACGAGCGCGTCTACCGGACCGTTTACGCGACCAAAGCCCAGGCTCGCAGTGACGTCATCCTCTAAATCGAGGGGTTTTACAACAGTCACAGGCGACACTCAGCGCTGGGTTATCGACGGCCCAACGAAGTCCACTATGGTTATCAAAATTCAGCCCTGGAAGCGTGGACTAATTCCACTGTCCGAAATACTCACAGCAGCCCAGTTTTACGCAGCAAACAAAGTCTTTGAAACGCCAGAGCCCAGAATCCAGCGGGAGTCTTCATAGGTGTGCGTCAGAAAACGGAACCCTTTGATAACCGATGAGTTTTTGAATAGGCTGAGGGCCTCTTGAGCTTCCTCCGTCCGGTCAAAAGGTAACCAGCCAACAACTGCGGCTATCGCCGAGCTTTTACTGGCTACCGAGAGAATGTAAAAAGAGTCCTCGTAAGTATCTGCCGCTTGGACCAAAACTGTGCCGGTAATACCAGCTGCCTGAACATCAACTGCCACACCCTCAGGGGTGAAGTCGCCTTAGAGCACCCCGTAATCTGGGCTTATCCAGTCGTACTTTCGTTCTGAAAGAATCTAGAGGTGTTGATGGGTGTCAATCGAATACTTCGGTTCATATATTTTGTCCACTCGGGCCTCTTTTCTTCGCCATTACATTTCTCAGTTGGCTTTGTTCACGGGGTAACTTTTTGTCATCGAGAGAACGACTTCATCTCGTTGATTGACAACCTCCACGAGGTCATCTACAAAACCAAATGACTCGGGTTTTTTGGGTGTGGCCTCAGCGCCGAAACCGCTGCTCGTGAGCGAATGGTGTCGCCGATACACACTGGCTTTAAAAATCTAACCCGCTCTTGTGCATAGCTCATAGCCGCTTCATTAATTTCACCGGATAAGAGCCCCACCCCAACAGCCAGGACTAGAGTTCCTGGGCCATCCGCTGCCCAAAGGGTTGAGTCGCACAAAACTCCACATCCATGTGGTGTGGATAGAAATCTCCAGTTTGACCAGCGTGCATAACAATGTCAGTCTCGGTGATGATTCTCCCAGAACTGATTCGGGTTTCGCCTACCCGAAACTCTTCAAAGTACCTGGTCATAGCTTCTCCCTTAGGTGTATCTCTGCGAGTGACTCAAGTTCGGTGAGTGTCGCCGGAGTTAATGTGCGCTCGACTATGACCTTGTGAAGAACCAACGAGAACGCAAGTTGATAATCTGGATAACCCAGCACTCGCGGCCGCACCCAAGCTTTTTCAAGGCTACGAAGTGTGTACCTAAAAAAATTATTGGTTAGTTCATTGAGTTCTGGTGAGAGCCAGGCCCTAAGGTTCCCAGGCTGCCCTCCGCCAGTCGTATATTCTCCTGACTGCGCGTGAGCCATCGAGAAAAATGCTGCAATCTCTGATGCAAGCTTGGGGTGATTAGTGGCACTCGAGACTGCGATTCCAGCGCCACCCAGTTGAGAGCCGCTGGCACGGCCGTCAAAGGAAACAACGTCTTCATACTGAAGCAGGCTTTTTCGATATCCGACCCTCGAGTAATTGGTATAGCCATAAAGAGCCGGGCAATATTCATAATCCGAAGTGGTGGCGAGGATTTCAGCAACATCAATCGGGTTGTAGTTCGAGCACTCGGTTGGCATGTGACTCGCCAGTTCAATTAGGGTGCCGAGAACTTCAGTTGCAGTTTCGCGGTGGAGAATTTCATCGCGTCGCAACAACGCCTTTTCCTTTTGCGCCATCATGGTGGCAAACGTGCTGTATAGGTCCACCGGCTTATGTGGCCAAATGACCTTACCCGCTCGCGCGTCCCTGAGGACATCATCCCAGTAGGGCGGAACAGGGATTCCCCCCGCTCGAGAAACCGAGACCTGCGCGGCTGCGTCTATGGCGAATGCCCAGATGTGTTCGTTATAAATGTACGAATTATGTGACTCTCCGACACTTTCGAGAGCCAGCCGTTGAATTACCGATTCGGGAAGCCACTTATCGAGCGGCAAAACAGCCTCAGCAGTCGCCGCGTCTGGAACGTGTGGGTGGTCGATGACTAGAAAATCGTAATCCGCAGCAAAGTCAGAAATATGCTGGTCTCCAAAAGCCAAAAGAGATCGGGACTCCCACGAGATTGTGACCCCAAAGGTTTTTTGAATCTCAGCACCCAAGGCCACAAGACCATCCACACCGCGGCTGTGACCCCAAGTCATTCCTCTAAGGGCTAGCGGTTCTTGGCTTGCATTCATCTCAGCCCTCATTTCAGGTTGGAGTTTCGCTAACCCTATCAGCTAATCATGTATCCTATTTTTTTATTTCTAGCGCAGTATTAGAGAAAATGCCCAACTAGACACCCTACAAAAATTCCACCAGAGACTCTGGCCTAACGAGGCCAGAGTCTCTGGTTCTTCCCACAGTGCGACTGGTATTTCCAAATCAAACAGCGCTGAGTTTCTTAACACCTGATCTCGATTTCTGGCCCCTAAGCAAATGTTCGCCACGGCCATATGGCCAAGTGGGAAGTGCGCCGCCACTGCCGGGAGTGAAGTGCCGTTAGTCTCGCAGACATCCGCGAGACGATTCACTCTTGCGATAAGCTCGTCCGACGCCTGGGCGTAGTCGTAGGTCGCATCGGCAGCGGGTCGGTTTTTTGATAGCAGGCCGGAGTTGAAGACTCCCGCTGCCACAACGCTGACGTTTCTTTCCAGAGCCAGGGCAAGAAGATCATCTAGGGGTCCCTGCTCTAGAAGGGTGTAACGCCCGGCGAGCATCACCACATCAAGATCCGTGTTTCTAACAAACTCGGTTAGCATCTCGGATTGATTCATTCCGGAACCAAAACTTTTAATGACCCCCTCATCATGCAGCTTGGAAAGTGCCGGAAAGGCTCCTTTCAGTGCCTGGTCATAGTAATGATCTGGGTCATGAACATAGACGATATCGATGTAGTCAGTATTCATTCTCCTAAGCGATGCTTCGATGGAGCCGAAGTGTTCCGGGACACAGGCGCGAATTCAAGAGTCTTGAAACGCATCGCCGCAGAAGTTATCGTTCGAGACCCGGGTACGAGAGTGCTGACAGGTGACCCAAAGATCGACGCGGAACGCCGCAGGAGCGGTTTCGGTGCGAGCTCAGGGCACCACACGGAAGGGGATCTCGCCTAGCCAACGGCGTCTTCGCCGGCGAAGGTCCCTCCGTCAATGATGAACTCTGATCCTGTTGACAAGCTCGCATCGTAGCTGGCCAAGAAAAGTACAAGCTTGGTAACTTCTTCAGGCTTTCCGAGACGGTTGATCGGGATTCCCGTGGTGTCCATTCCGAGCCCTTCGGTCATCGGCGTGACAATGCCGCCCGAATGCACGGAGTTCACTCGAACACCCTGCGCGCCCAGTTCCATTGCCACCGACTTGGTGAGGCCACGCAGGCCGAACTTCGGAGCCGTGTATCCGTGCAAGGCTGCGTACCCCTGCATGCCTGCAGTCGATGAAATATTAACGATCGATGATGATTCGTTCTTCACCAGCTCAGGAGTTGCTGCCTTGATACCCAGAAATGCGCCCGTGAGATTGATTCCGATGATGAGCGGCCAGTTTTTTCGGGTGATAGGTATCGAGTGTGCCAAAGTTCACGATGCCGGCGTTGTTGATGAGTACATTGAGGCCGTCGAAAGCGTCGACAGCAAGCTTCAAATCTGCATTCCACTCATCCTCCTTCGTTACATCCAGGTGAACGAAGACAGCGTTATCTCCAAGCTCATCGGCGAGCTTTTGGCCTTCTGCATCAAGCACGTCAGAGATGACAACCTTGCCACCGTCTGCAATAACTCCGCGAGAGTGCGATTTGCCCATACCGCGGGCTCCTCCACTAATGACAACAACTTTTCCATCGAATTTCGACATCTATTTTCCCTTTAAGTTCAAATTGGTTTTACCCAGAGGCGGCGTGCGGAAGAGTCCCAAAAGGTTCAATGTGTCAGATTAGAGACACTGCTCTGGGTCTTATTTTTTTATCTTCTTTGACCCTTTTCCTGGAGAGAGGGGTCTGTCCACACAGCTTCGGGGTGGATACTAATCATGGGCCTCGCTCCTCCATTCCAGTAATAATGAACTGAATTAAGTTGCCTAAAACAATTTCACAGCCGTCCAAAGAATCAACCTTGGGAAGAACGCCAACTGAGTCCTTAAGTCGTAGACTCAGGTGCTCAATACTTGATTGCAGCACAAAAGCATCAAAAATTGAGTTGTGGAAATTTTGAAAAATTACATTGCCGCTCTTGCTCTATTTGCAGTCGTTCTTGTTGGATACACGTCTGGGATCCTCGAACCCAAGGCACTTCCAGAAACTACCAGCACATAGCCGACTCCTTCAGAGGAGATAATTGCTGAGACAGAAAAAACTTTAGCTAGCTACCGGTTCGAAGATCCGGAACTTTCCAGGGTCTCGTGATCAGCATCAAGCTGGTCAGTGCCACCACGAACAACAGCCCGATCAATAGTCCAACGTCCCGGGTGTCCTGGGTGCTTATGAAGCCATAAACAATCGAGACCAAGCTGGCGGTTGCAAAGTTCACGACTCCTACCAGCGAGGCGGCAGTGCCGGCCTCAGAGCCGTGGTTATACAGTGCGATGGTTGGGATAGTTGTGATGCCGGCACCAAATATAAACAACTGGAGCATGAAAAACGCTTCTGCCACAACCAGTCCGGATCCAGCAGTCGCGCATAGCCCCGCACCTATCAAGACCCCGACGCTTGAGTAAATCGCCAGTAGCCACTGGCCCTTTATGTGCCGGGCGGCATAGGCCCCGATTTGGACTCCAACATAAGCAGCCAGCGAATTGGCCGCGTACCAGAACCCAAAGTCGCCGGGGCTCAGACCAAAACTGTCTTGGAACAAAAATGGCACGTTGTTGACGTAGGTAAACAGCGCTGAAACCTGGAATGCTCCGAATATCAATAGCCCGATATAGACCCTGTCTTTCAAAACCGAACGATAACCCCGGGCGAGCCCCAACAGTGTGCTGCTTCGTCGCTTGGCAACAGGCAAGGTCTCAACGAGGAATCCGGATGAAAAAAGTGCCAAGATAATGCCGCCTAGTCCGAAAATCAGAAAAATCGCTTGCCAGTTGCCCGCTTGAGTGACCTGAGCACCAACTATCGGTCCGATGATTGGCGAAAGCGATGTAATCAAAAAGATTTTGGCCAGAATTGTCTGCATGCGGTGACCACGATAAAGATCTCGCACGATTGCACGGCTGACCACATCGGCACCGGCTGCGAAGAACCCCATCGCGAACCTAAGTCCAAGGAAAGTTTCAAAGTTGGGTGCAAAAAAAGCCATCACCGCGCTCAAACCAAATCCAGCCGTTGCAAACAGGATCAAAGGTCTCCGACCAAAAGCATCTGAGAGTGGCCCGATTATCAACTGCCCGAGTGCCATACCGACTGTGACACCGGTGAGCGAAGCTTGAACGGTTCCGTTTGTCACGCCAAAGTAAGTCGCTATGTCAGGGAAGGCAGGCAGGAAGGGGTCAATCGAATATGGCACCAGGCTCATCGACAAAGCCAAAATTACGATGTAGCTAAGTAGTAATTTTTTAGAAAGCTGATCGCCAGAATCTATAACCCTGCCGCGAATGCGGTTTGGTTTGGATTCTGACACCCTAAAAACAATAGCGTCACTGAGAAGACTTCGCCCTGAGAGGCACTTCCGGCTCCGCTACCTGAGTGAGTATTGCGAAGTTATTTCTCAGCTTTCACGCTGGGGTCTTTTTGGTGGTGAAAATTACTTTACGTCCCACTCAAATAACTTTTTCGATAAATAGGCTTCCGAGCAAGATAAAAAAGTACGACCGTAGAAAAACAGATTAGACACATACGCCTTGTCCTAACACGGTAGCGGCTGCGCGTGGATTTCATTCGGGTAGCGCCCTAACAAGGCGTTTCCCGTGGATTGGGATCGGGGACTAAAAACTAGTCGTGAATGATTCTTCGACACACTAAGCCTTGCCCGGAACGCACAGCCATCGCAAGTGACGTGAAAAGATATGTTCTGCTAAGAATTTCTCTGATTCGCATCGACCGAAAAGAGAAACCGGCAACTTGTAAGTAGACGCCTCGGTCTAACCTTCTGCGATGACCGGAAGCTCTTTGCGTAGGTTGGGGCAACAGTCAGGCCGGCAAAAGCCTGGCCATGGACCCAATGGAGATAGCGCTTTGGCCGGAAGGCCGTCAGTACGCTCCTTTATTAGATCGACAATGCCCTCAAGAAAAGCCACATGGGTGCCTGCCGTTGCAACGCGCTCAAACTCAAGGCCCAGCTCTTCAGAGGTTTCTTTTGCCTCGTTATCTAGGTCCCAAACCACTTCGACGTGGTCGCTAACAAAGCCAATTGGTATCACGACAATGGCTTTCTTTCCAACCTCCTTGGCCGTTCTGATTGCATCGTTTACGTCAGGTTCTAGCCAGGGCACGCTCGGCGAACCACTGCGGGACTGGTAAACGAGCTCCCAACTGGGGGCAAGATCTGCTTGCACGGCTAGTTCAGCCATTACCAATGTGGCTGCTGCTAGATGCTGAGCGGCATAAGTGCCGCCCGGCTTCTCAAAGCCCTCTCGAACACCGGGTGGGCCACTTGTTTCACTCATGGATACCGGGATCGAGTGGGTTGCAAACATGATTTGGATATCCGTGGCTTCGACACCCTTTGCCGCTAGCTGGCCTAGGGCTCTGTTCAAATCTTCATTGATTGGAGCCAAGAAGCCCGGGTGATCAAAGTAGTGCCTAACCTTATCGATGGTCATCTTGCCCTCGAGCTCAGAGACAATAAGCGCCTGCGCCAAATTCTCGCGATATTGACGGCAACCCGAGTAAGACGAGTAGGCACTAGTGACCCATGCCAACACCTTGCGATGTCCGTCTTTATACATTTGCGCTAGGACATCAGCAAAGTATGGCTCCGAGTTTCGGTTGCCGAAATAGATAGGAATGTCCACCCCGCGCTCAGGTAAGAGGTCCTTCAGTGCCGCAAGTAGTGCACGGTTTTGCTCGTTTATTGGGCTCACTCCACCGAGGGCTAAATAGTGGTGGGAAACCTCAACTAGCCGCTCATGCGGAACGCCTCGTCCAGCCGTGACTCTTTCTAGGTATGGCATAACTTCTTCAGGACCGTCTGGACCGCCAAATGAAGTTAGTAAAATTGCGTCGTAACTCATGCGAATAGACTCCCTATCGTCTCTAATGTAAAACGCTTTCCGGTGTAGAACGGCACTTCCTCGCGAACGTGAAGTCGTGCCTTTGTGTAACGAAGATCCCTCATCATATCCACGATTTCATGTAGGTCATCTGACTCCAGAGCCAACAACCACTCGTAGTCTCCTAGGCCAAATGATGCAACCGTGTTCGACACAATCCCGGGAAACTTTCCACCGGCAATGCCGTGCTCCTTCAGCATGTCGCGGCGATCTTGGTCTGGCAACAAGTACCAATCGAACGACCGAACAAATGGATAGAAACACAACCAGTCCTTAGCGGGCTTGCCTAGCATGAAGCCCGGGACATGGCTCCGATTGAATTCTGCTGGGCGATGGATTCCCATACCTGACCAAGTGCTTCGAAATGCTGAGCCGATCTTCGTGCGCAGGAATTCGCGCAGTGCCAACTGAATCGATTCTGCCTTCGGTGCGTGCAACCAGAGCAGAAGTTCAGCATCGCCGCGGAGGGCCCGCAGGTCATAACTACCTCGAAGTTCAATGTCGTTTTCGGCAAGCATGGTGCTGAAGAATCTCATTTCCTCCTGTGACTGCAGCGAGTCATCAGTCGGGGCAATTTGCCTCAAAGCTGTCCAGTTTGTATAGCGAATCTCATCGTTGATTGCATTGACGTCTTCTTTACTCACGCGTTCCTCCGTTTGTTGTGTTCAGTTGCCAAGCCGAGTAGCCCATTCCCACTCAGAAATGCTCCGCAAAATTCGAGACCGACATCCTCAAGATCCTTGGTTACACGTTGAAAATCGCTTAGGGCTTTTTGATTCGATTGAACCAGTGCTCCCGGCCAAGCAATCAAAACCGTCTCAAGCACTCTGTACTTTGAGATTCCATAAATGCTTCCAATCTCAGAACTGGCCAAGACTTCAAGATCACCGGTGGGAATCACGCCATCCCGACCGTAACTGATTCGAATCAGGTGCTGATTTTTGGGGAGCGACTCCTGAATCCAAGACCACTTTGCGTTGGTGTGGGTGGTCGCCTTCGCAAGATAACCTTGTCCCCCAGCAATAAGGGCGCCGGTTCCTAGCGGATAACTATTTAGCTCATCACTTTCCACCAATAACCCAACGATTGCCACGTCCACAAGATTGAATTGCTCAGCCGCTGAGCCAATCTCTCCAATAAATAATTGCGCCACTGCTTGGGGGCCAGTGCAAACACTCAATTTGTCGGTAAGGATCGACCCATTTTGAGTCGCGACTTTCCAGTGATTATCCACTCGAGTTACTGATTTCACTTCACTAGCTAGCTGAACGACTACCGATTCAGATCTGAGACGCTCTGCAAGCGCATCAATCAGAGTCTTCATGCCCCCCAAAAGCCCCATGACGGCGCTGCCCGGTTTGCTCCGAGCGCCGTCTTTGTTTGACTCCGATCGGCTGTAATGAACGGCCGCTACCAGCGAGCCCAGCTCTCGTGCCTTTGGCAAGATGTTTGCGAATATGGCCTCGGCATCCAGGTTGTGAGAGCTTGAGCCGTGGACTCCCGCAATCACCGGGTCAATGAGTCTGGTGCTAAACACTTCTCCGAGCCGGCTGGATATCAAGTCAAATACGGTTCCGGTTGCGAAACTAAATGGCAGCGAATCTAATCTTTTTGCCTCAGCAATTTCTGTCTCACTAAACACTTTTCTGAGGCTTGGATCCTCGAGATCCATGGGCACACCCAGATAGCCTTGCGGAATCCTAATCCGAGAACCACCGGTTAACAGGCTTGCCCCCACCGGGTTCGGGCGAACCAGGTCTGACTCCAAGCCAAGTTCCCCTACCAGTACCTGAAGGTCATCTTTGATGATGCTGAACGATTCCGCACCTAAATCAACGTGATGATGGCCAAGGGAGCCATTGAATACAAAACCACCGAGATAATCTTTAGCTTCGATGATCAGTACTCGTTTATCTTCCCTGGCAGCACGATGAGCGGCTAGCATCCCAGAAAATCCGCCGCCAATCACAACTTGGTCAAATGTCTTCATGATGTTATTTGGTGGACGTATTCGACAAGTTTTGTCAGCACCGTCGGGTCAGTATCTTTGGGCACACCGTGACCCAAGTTCACGACGTGTCCTGGAGCTTTCTTACCCTCATCGATCACCGATTTAGTGTGCGCTTTCAGCTCTTCAAAATCTTTGTCCAAAAAGTCGGGGTTGATGTTCCCCTGCAGCGGTAATTGGAAATCGAACTCGGCGGCAGTGTCCGCCAACGATGTCAGGTAGTCAACTCCCAGAACCGTCGCTCCGACAGCCATCATCTCTTTGTGGATAGCTTTGGTGCCAACCCCAAAGTGAATTCGTGGGACTGCGATCCCAGAATCATCGGTCAAATCCTTCAGCTCATCAAACAAGGTTTTGGTGTGCGGGGCTGCGAACGTGACGTAATCGTCATGGCTGAGCTTGCCGGCCCAAGAATCAAATACTTGAAGAGCGCTGGCGCCAGAAATGACTTGCGCGCGAATGAATTGAGCGGTGATTTTGGCACACCAAGAAAGGATGTCGCTCCATAGCTCGGGATCCTCTGCCATCAGCCTGCGCGATTCAGGCAGGTCTTTGGAAGGTCCTCCTTCAATCAGATACGATGCCAGCGTGAAAGGTGCTCCGCCAAAGCCAATCAAAGGAGTTTCTCCGAGCTGTTCCACTAGGCGCTCCACCGATGTGCGGATTGGCTCCAAAGCATCCTCGCTCAGAACACCAAGTTCCTCGAACGCCAGCCGCGTGGTGATTGGATTCGCGATTTGAGGACCGATGCCCGATGCTATTTCCACTTCCAGACCTGCCAAGCGAAGTGGGATCACGATGTCTGAAAAAAGAATGGCAGCATCGACGCCGTGGCGCCGAACCGGCTGCATTGTTATCTCGACCACCAGATCCGGGGTTAGGCAGCTGTCCAGCATGCTCACGTTGGCACGAATCTCACGATATTCGGGTAGTGAACGCCCAGCTTGACGCATGAACCAGACTGGCAAGGGTGACGTGCGCTCCCCTCTGAGCGAGCGCACTAGATTCGAGTGACGAGTTCTTCCGTCATTTAGAGGATGTTCTGCATTGAGTTGCATCTCATAATCATCAGTTCGCCACTAATAACTTTGCTGACATAGTGTCAGCGACCGCCTTGTTAGCTTTGGACCTATGGCAGTACTTTTTCTTGGCACGGATTTCCGAGAGGCACGGGCTCTGGACTTGGGGCTTCTAGAGACCCACGCTAGCCAAATCCGCGTCATCCTCGCGCGCAATCAGGAGTTCAGCCTAGGTGCGGTTGTCCTAGCCACTTGCAACCGCTTTGAGATGTATTTAGACTCCGTGAATTTTCCCGATGCTGTGGCGAAAG
>Ga0222648_1000088_pt1 | contig 40898 bp, 30 predicted proteins | sample AntAcemetagen335_FD_181021 | JGI IMG/M metagenome (GOLD analysis project Ga0222648, IMG submission 181021) | Saline water microbial communities from Ace Lake, Antarctica - #335 | ecosystem: Environmental > Aquatic > Non-marine Saline and Alkaline > Saline | place: Antarctica: Ace Lake... | reverse complement strand
TTAGATAGAGCAAATTAACAAGATGGAACAACGTATTCACAACATACGAACACATTAGGCGCACAAATAACAATGACAAGCCTTACAACAAAAGCACAATCAACTAACGAATATTATTATCAATATAATATTCTATTTCCATCCAACATGAATAGCTACATATCCTCGTACTAAGGAAGTTGCATGCAATTATTTAAACAATTTATCAGATAAATGAAATGAAAATATATACTAGAACTTAGAAAGAAATGTGAAGTGCAAGCGTATTTTAATTTAAATGACTGATTTATCCAAAAAAGTCAAATGTTCCAACGCTATTTTTTGGCACTCAAGAGCTTGATCTCGTACATCTTTAACAGCACTTTTTCGGCCTGTAAAAGCGGTTTGATCAACACCTTCTCCAACATGCTTAAGTTCAAAATATTTATTACATCCAAGAATAATTAAAGATAATATATGTTCAATTTCGGAATTCCATAGAAAATATGCTTCAGGCAAATTGGGATGTAAATTACCATCCTTAATTTTAGTTTCAAATGCTTTTAATTCACCATCGATAAAGGTTAAATTCGTATTGGTCCTGGCATTTTTCACCACTCCGAGAGTCCATGATTCAGTAGCTTTAAGAAAAATATCGTACTTTAATCTAGCAGTAAAAAAACTACTACGATTTAAAAATTTTGCTCTTTCGACCTTATATTTTTCAATGAGTTCATTCTGAATGCGATCTTTTTCATGCTTGTCTTTAGCAGCATTTGCAGCATCTGCAGCATGATTTCGTGCCAACTTAGCGGTGTTAACAGCTTCAGCAACACTTTTAATAGATTGCTGTTTATTGTATTCACGCACAAGATGTTGGAATTTTATTTTTAAGAGTGCTGATTTCTGCAATTTAGCTTTGTGGGCGTCCATTACATTAGCATTAATCTTTTTGTTTGATTCACAAGAATCTTTTAGAATCCAATGTCCGGGAAGCGTATCGGAATCTTTGACATCAACTGTTTCACCAGTTTTAACATCATGTACGAAATTTGCTGAAGGAAACCCTTCCCATGGTCGCAAAACACGTTTAATTGACTCTTCCTTTTCAAGTATGTCCAATCCTTGAGCAACCATAATAGAATATGTTTGAGAGGTTATTTGACCAACTCCAACAGCTGCAGAAGAGTATATTTCTGTAGTAGTAGTAGAATATTCTATATTTCTGTCAAAATCATTATGTTCAAATACTGATGTTACTTTAACTGGGGTAATTTGTTGTACCACTATAAATTGAAGTGCATGTTCCAGTTCCTTTTGAATGAAAGTAGCCTCTTGGTTCCGATGTCTACTTTCAGTTTCAGTTTCATCTCTTTGAGCATTCCATAACCTCATGGGGTTAAACATCGACCTATTTATTTTTTCAATAGGCGTCTTAGTATTATTAAGGTTTATGATACCATTCGTTAAATTAGTTTCAGGTGCATTGTTTGATTCAGTATCGCTTTTAGCTGTTTCCCCTAATGCTAAAGCTTCGCCTCTTTCATTATAAGCACTCTTTGCTTCATAAAAATTACTGAAGATTGTTTTTATATCCGTAATAGATTTAGCATTTCTATAAATAACACGACCAAGTTGATCGCCACTGCTAGCAAGATCGCGGAGGGACGAAATAATCGAGGGCGCATTCGCCCCAAACGTGAGTACTGCAGTACCAGTTGACACTACCACCTTAACAGCAGCTATTAAAGCACGGGATCCATGAAAGAAAACACTGAAACTTGGAATCCATGAAAACACTACAACTCTCACTTCAACAAGGATGTGCGTTGACTCTGAAATAATAGATTCTGGTAGTCCCGTCTGTGTGTGTATCAGCTTAACATTGTCTGGCGTACAGGGTAATACAAAATCTAATCTTTTAAGTGTACCCATTGATCCATGTTTTTTTATATCATCATAAACCACACTGTAATTCGTCTTACCAGCAACAATATTATAAAGATAAGTGGAATTCCAGCTGGCATATGGGTTAAAAATGCGATTCATTATTTTTTTGTCTATATGATTTACATAGCCTTTAAAAATTTGAAAAATGTTTACTCCATCCTGTGTTTTAAAAATATGCTCTACTATCCAATCAACATAAGTCTCATCATCTGAAAGTAAATGCTTGTTTGGATTCTTTGGGGGTACCATATAATTCTCCGTATTCTTTCTGATTTTTTATGAAGTAGTTGAAACTAGCAAATTTATTTCAATGCCGACTTAAACCCATCATGGCAAGCATGCCATTCAAGTCACCTTCTTCGTTAAGTACTTCTTGTATTAACTCGGCCAGAGGCAATTGGCCCCACTTCACAGCGCGGCGAATCAAATAGGGTGTGGGACTGTGCGGCTCTATGGTGGCCAGGTACTCGGCCAATTGTTCGAGCGTTTTGTATGCCTGCTCCCGACTGGACCAGTCGCCAGCGGTGTTTTGACTGTCTTCTAATGCTTGATCCATACCAGTGCTCTCAAGTGTTGCCATATTTGATAACGGCTGTCCGGGGGCAATGCCCGCAGAGGGGGCTTGCTCTGCGCTCAAGGCATCAGGGCTAATGGACATAAAAATATACTCAAAATCTTCTAGAACTTTTGATAGTTTCTGCCAGCTTGGCGAGTTGGTGCCTTGCAGTGCATATATGAGGCTGTCAATTTCTTGGAGAATTGGCTTGCACTCACGCACTGTTGACAGCATCGTTGCAACGTCTTGAAGAGAATGACGGCGAACATTTTTAAGCACGCTCGCACGGGTAAACAATACAGGCGCGTCAGACCCTGTGTCATTGGCTGTGGAGGTGTCAGCTGCGTCGAGCTCGACACGTACCAGTTCCTCCCACTGCGCCAGCGTAATTGTCGATGGCTTGTGATCTACCAGCCTGAGCAATGGGACGTGGCGTTTTAACGCATCCGTTAGGTTGTCGTTCATCCACTCAAACACGGCTATGCGCGCATCAGCGTCTCCATCATCAATGAGTGGGAAACCCTCTTGCCAGTACCGTTTCACAAAAGCATGGGTCAGCATCAAACCGTTGCCCAAACCTTCAAGGCCGTTGGTCCTCAACCAAGCTTCAGTAAGCCACGCGACGAGTTGGAAGTCTTTACTTGTGGCTTGTAACGCCTCGGTACACCGGCGCTCAATAACCACCCAGTCGGCACTTTTCAAGGGCCTTTCCCACTGGCCCATAGGCAAGTTGGGATCGTCCTCCTCCCGTGCGTACCTGATCTCGGCGTACAGCGGCTCGTAGCGCAAGTTGGCGCCAGCCGGGTTTTTTTCAGATATTGGACGCAGCCAACTCTCAAGGTCGAGTCCTGAGCCCGATGTTTCTAATGCTTGCATTGACGACATGTTTTTTTAAATCCTGTCTACTGGCTAATGTGCGGTGCTTGACTGGGTATGTTTTGTGGCCACATCAGCAAAGTGCTGGATTTGTGTGGCGACAATTCAAACCCAAGAAGTACTTTGGCATCGCCTTTCAGAGACAGCGCTTGAGCCGATAACACCGTGCTGCGCCAAGGAAACGATACAGCGAGTACATTGACACCTGCCTTGACATCATTTTGAGCAACGGTGTCTTCAAACGCAGACACCATTTGCAGCAACGACCAAGGACTGTCAAAGCTAAACGTTACAGTCTGACCATCTGCAGAGTAAGCGGTGTTGTTAGACAACGGAAACGGTTTGATCAGCGCGTCCTGCGCCAAGCGCATTTTCAATATCACTGAATTGCCAAGTTCCCAAAAGAGCTTGCGGCTGGGCTCGCTCGACCTCAATGTATTTTTGCCAACCTGCAACTCCCAAGCAATCACAGCGTTTGCCTGCTTTTCATATGCGCGTGCCACTCTAAACTCGAAACCCACGTCATAGCCAATAGCCTTCTTGCCAACGGTTGCGACCAAAGGCGTTAGAAGGGGCTTCAATGCCTCAAAGTTTTGTATAAATGCGCCCAATGCCGGAGCGCTGCTGAGTTCAGGCGCAATCGCTGACTTGGCCTTATCAAACAGCTCAATACCGGTACGAATTTCGTCAGCCGTTGCTGATCTAGCACGCTTGACAGGGGGCTGTGGGTCAACAAAAGGAAAGTGGTTGCTCAACGTGGTGTTGAAATAATCAGCAAAAGTTGTCCAGTTTGTTACCTGATTGGCCACCACAATTTCTTGGCAGCGCGCGCCCAACGATGTCGACAACGCTGTGAGTGTGAGTTGAAAGTGGCTGTTGTCTCTGCTGCGTGCGCTTGCAAGACCGTCCCGCGCACAGGTTTGCAAGTTGAATTTATCATCGCTCACCAAAATGAAACTCTCAAGCGCATACAAACTGCTGCGCGGATTTTTTAACTTGTATCGCTCAACGTCTTGAACGATAGCTTTCCAGCGTTGAACCAACGGGTCTGCCTGCTCTAAGCCGGAAACCTGGGACAGCAACACCTCGGCTTGTTTGGCAAACTCGGTGATGGCCATGACTTGTTGCTCGACATAACTTTGTAGCAATGCCGTATTTGTCACACCATAAGCCGCCGCCATAGGCGATCTTTTTTCTTTCCACGTTCTTAGGGCGGCGTCAACAGGTACCAGCAGCTCTGCATCATTGAATGCATCGTCAATCAAGTACAGCCTGGATATTGCCTCTGAACTGACCAGGTCCTGCATTTGAAGGTACAGCTCGCCGGAGTCGAAGCGCTTCAAAACCATGGATAACTTGGCAAGCTTTGTATTGACAGACGCTCGCTCTGCATCGTTGGTCATGGGCATGTCCGTCCACACCACGGCGCGAGAAATCAACTGGGCAGTGCTAGACACAATTTGTTGATTAAAAAACAAATTGAAATCAGCCCTGTACCTCAATGGCACGCTCTGAATGAGGCCCTCTTTAATTTTCTGCATCTCATCAGTGATTGCCAGCGCTTGATCCAGCTTTTGGACCTCCCAATTGATGAATTCGTCGATCGAGGGTTTGGGCAGAACCGCCACGGCGTCCATACTACGCCAAGGCCCACCCAACAACTTGTCTGTTGCGACGGCCAGCGCTTGTCGGTCTTGAGATGCGGTCCATTCGCGCGTTTTTTCAACCCACATCAAATCACTTTGACCTCGACCAGTCGCAACAACTTGCAGCCAGTTGGTTTTAAAGTTTTGAAAAGCGGTTTGAAGCTCGTTGTTTGCACGCACAGACACGGCAGAGCCAAGCATGGGATTGGACTTGATTGTGTCAAGCAGCAAGCGTATCGACGGATCGTCGCTCGCATTGACCAAGTTAATCCATGCGCCGCGACCATCGCTTATAAGCTGGGCTTCAACTTTAAGAGCCGCAGATAAATCGGTCCAATGCTTCAACTGTCCATTCGCGATCGGGCTTGACCCTACCGTTGATAAAAGAGTTGAAATTTTTTGTTGAATCCGCAGCAATGGGTTCTGCTCGTATTGACTTTTTTCGAGTTCAGCGATGCCAAGGTTTAATGAACAACCAAAAGCTTCATACACATTATCAACATCAATTAACGGTCTGCCGTCTCTAAATTCGCTCAAATAAGCATGCGCCGCGTTGGTGTCTGTGGCGGGCGCTTGACCCAATAAGATAGTGAAGGCGAAACGCAGTTCGGCAGATGAAGGTGCTGCTTGGTCGCTGCTTTTAAAACGGTTGATGACGCTGATGGCCTGGCCCAAATCTTTGCTCACCGCAAGGTACCGCATCAAAGAAAAATAGGCCGCTTGATCCTCTGGATCTACGGTAGGAACGCCGTTATCAGGCCCACTACGCACCCAGCCGTTTGGCAACATACATGTTTTTTCAGGTGTCAATTTTCCTGAAATGTTATCCAAGCGAGAGCCTGTTAATTCTGAAATTCGGGCATAGGTTAATCGACGCAAGTCTTCCTTCAAACTCTTTGAAAACGTACTGGCGAAATGGCTGCTTAAACGTTCGTCAATGTTACTGAACATAGACCATGAGCCAGGTAAAAAAGGTGACCGAAACCTTTGAAGCTTGCTGTTTTCGTTGGTGGTTACAGCAAGATCATTGCTGATTTGACCTTTCAATTGATCGATCATCTTAGGCAATGTGTCGTCTGCATCGCGTTTGGCACCCAAGATGGATTTACTTAGATACTCACGATCAAGTGCGATTTTTTCATCTTTAATGATGGAAAGACGCACGCCTGTAAAGGCAAGACCAACAGCCCAAAGCGCGACGAAGGCAATACCCCCCCACTTAACCAACCAACTGCCTCTTGAGCGTCGAAGGCGCTGGTTAGAGGCTTGACGCACCAAGCCTGTCTCAGCAAAGACTTTGAGCTCCATCACGTCACGCAAAAATGCTGGCGCATTTTGCTCTACGTTAACAGCAGAGAAAGCCACATTGTCCAGCGCCGATAGAGACGCGCTGCTGGTTCCTGGCTCTCCTAAAAGCTTGTCAGTCGTGTCTTGTCCGCCAAACGGTGCGGCCTTGAGAGATAGAATTTGCGACTCTGGGCTGGTGTCTCCAGTGAAGTAAAACCCCCTCAAAGGAAAGGCAGAGTGATAACTACTTGGCTTGAACAACTCTTTAAAGAAAAGTCGCAGACCTGGCCTTGCTTGCTCCATGTGCCTTGGCAACATGAAATAACCACTGCCTGAGCTTGATCCTGACTCTAAAGCCGCTAACTCAACACTGGCTTCTTGCAGGTCTACTAAAATTTCATCTAAACCAACATCAACGCAGTCAATATGAAAGGGAGCTGAGAGCTCTTGCGCGTTAGACCACCCCAGCATGCTGTTGTGCATGGAGGGTGACAGTGCCGCTGCAAATTGACCGAAACCAGGAATAGATTCACATTCTGTGATCAACACGTACACAGGGAAAGTGAGCGCAAAACGGCTCTGAACTTCCCATATACGCCGTTGTAGGGCTCTAGCCCGTTGGGCTAAGAGCGCATCGCTTGACAACCCACTTGACAGGAGTTCAGCGAATGGAATTGCAATAACGATTGAGTCAAAGGGTCGCTGCGAGCGGTAGTGTTCACACAGGGTTAAAAACTCACCCCAAGTTTTGTTGTCAACAATGTCTGTCTCAGAATGCTTGCCTAAAAAAGCAGACTTAAACTGAACAGTTAGGCCCTTGTCAAACACATCCCAATGCACACCTTTGTCAGACTTTGAGCCTTCGAAATCAAATCCAAATGACTGTTGAATTCCAGCCTGTGCAAAGGGCAATGTATGGTCTGATGCGCCCTCATCAAAAACAATGCTCCAGTGAAAATCGTACTTTTGTGATTGTGAGGCTAATTTTGACTCGATAAAATTGACCGCAAGACGAAATGTACGCTTCATAAAACGCAAACGAATAGTCCTGCCTTGGTCTACATCTTTTTGTTGGGTTGATGGCTTGTCGTTGGTCTTAACAGCAGCGGAAATAATGACAGCAATCAGCCCAAGCGTTAGCAACGTCAGCAGGCCAAATACCAGTGTCCATAGGTGTAGTGAAAGGAATTCAAACATACTGTTTTTCTTAATTCATTGTCACTAGACCGCTGGCTGTCACAGAGCTGTTCAGCATCTCTTGCAAAGGCCAGGTTTGATAAACCCAAAGCCCTTGGGATACCAGCATAAGTAGCAACACAGTCATGGCTAACAACAGCTTACTGCGACTGAGCTTAGGGGCAAGGGCTCCATTGAGGTGGGATACCGTGCTGGCGTAAGCACTGGCTGATACCAACCGTTCGCGTCTGGAGTTTTCAGGTGGCCGTTGGTACACGAACTGAAACAGTTCTTTACGCACGACAGCAATGATTTCAGTTTGATCACCCCGCCTAAAACGCCCTTGAAAACCAAGTGACAAAGCATGTAAGTACAACAATGCGATGGTTCTGTGTTGGGGGTCTCGGGCGCCTAAAATTTTATCGATGTGTTGAAAGACTTTTTCGCCAGCCTGACTGGTTTTAAACAGCCGCTCCTCGAGCAACAACCGTCTCCAATAGCTCTTTCCTTCCCAGTCGATTGACAGCAAAATTTCATCTGCAAGAGCGGCCTTGATAAACCTTGCGTGCTCTTCTTTCTCCAACGACAAACGACCACCCTCTCTGCGTGCCTCAAGAGACTGCAGTTCTATCAACTCGGCAAGGCGATCAGATATTTTTGTAGCACCCTCCTCGCTTTGCTCTGGCGTCAGACTTGCAGCAGCAGCGGATACCCGTTGCAACACCACATAAAACTGGCGCAATTGAATCGATGCCAAATCCATCTTTGGCGCTTCGCTTCTAGCGCCTGTCAAGCCCAACGGTTCTTTATGTACATGTGCCATTATTTACTTTTCCCTAAGACCAACGGGCTCAACCTTTGACATACAGCGTGACTTGTTGAGGTCTGGCAACTTTACGAGAGGTGTTGATATTGCCGATGACCAACGCCTCTTCTTTCAGGATGATTTGACTGTCTACTTGAATAGAAAAAAGAAGCTGGCCACTGTTGCCACGCAGTCCCATTTCAGGGACTTCAAATACTTGCGTACGCGATGCACCCAACACACGGTGGTCACTCAAACTGTCCCAAACACTTTTAGAGCCGATAACGGCACCTGACATCCAACTGAGCAGTTCAGAATCGGTCTGACCAGACACGCCCACAACGATGTGCGCCCCTAACCAGTTGGCATGCATATGCAACTCGAATGTTTCACCGTTGAAAGTAAACGTCTCTTCACGCCACTCTTGGCTGACCTCAGACACCAAACTTTCAAGTGCAACAAACAGTGGGTCAAAGCTGGCGACAGGTTCGGCGTGATTCCATGGGGGCAATAGTGGTGGAACCGCACCAGGGCGCAACGTGATCAATGAACCTAGGTGTGCACAAAGACCTAAGTAGAGTTGATATGGCGGCAGATACGGGGACTTCAAAACACTCTCTAGTACAGGCAAGCTGTGTAACAACGAAGACAGACGGGCTCGCATTTCCAATTGCAAGATACGATCGTCTGCAGCCGAAGAAGGTCTTGCCATTTGTTTGGCCAAGAACACAGCCTTACTGCGCGACTGTGAAGCGAGGTCATGCGCCCTGTGTCTTTGCTTGCTGCCAGCGGGCATGGACAACCAAGGCGGTTCGTAGTTGCCCAATACGTAGAGATCATTGTCTTTGCGAACCATAAACAATTTGATAGCCACATAGGCTGTCGAAGGCAAGTCACCTGAATGCAGCGACAGCAGTGGTCGAGAGCGCGGGATGTCAATGGGCATGGCTTGGGACACCTCGTCTTCCACCGGTTCATGTTGCTTGCCCATAAACCTTGCTGGCAATGCCTGGTTGCGCAACGCTCTAGAACGCCCCAGCACAACAAAGACTGCTACCTCGCCTGTCTCAGCAAGCCCGCCAAGTGTTTGTAAATCTAAGGTCAGATCGACTTCTGGTGATGTTTCAGCGCTATGTTCTATGGCAAAGCCATCTGGCATAACCGCCACCAATTTGGAAATCCGCAACACACCATTGGCTAACAGCTGCTCATCAATAACCAACTCACTCACACCCCATGCATGTGGTTGGGTAAGTCCAACTTGCCATGCAACAAGCTGGTCAACTCGGGCACTTTCAATTTGAAAGTGCTGAGGCCCAAGGAGCATGCCTTCGTGCCATTGAATGCGGTCAATAGGTGGTTTGATAGTCATATGTATTGGTTGTAACAACTGGAACGTTATTCGGTGAGGGTGATGTGAAACTGGCTTTTATCTAGAAAAACCTTGTACCCATTTGCCGACATGTCGAGATTGACAGCATGCAAGCCATCAGAGGTGTAGTCGACAAACAGGTGCGCCGTTAGGCCAACACAGTCGGCTAAGGCCTCACGGGATATCACTAATGATTGCTGCGGCACTATTTCGCGGCGAATCACGTTGATCTTTCCTGCGTAAGTGGCCAACAAGTTGTCAGTGTTGTCAAACCAGTCTTTAGCAGCCGTTTTTGACAACGTTTGAGAGAGGTTTTTGTCACTTACACAAACCACATCCACTGTTGCAGCTCTGTCGTCACGCGCGCCTTTGGCCGCCACTAGCAGCAAGGCGCTCCAATCCGGCGCGGCTGGCTCGTTTAAACCAAGCATGGCATCAGTTGCAGAACTGACTTTGTCTGACAGGTATCCCAATGCCCCGCAAGCAGTCAGGCTGCTTGCTAACAACATGGCAGCAAAGGCTCTGAATACATGCGCAACATATGTCATACCAAGCAGACTGATACCTAGTGCATGTAAATATTTTAAAAAATAAAGCATAAAAATTTATTGATTACCGATCAATGACGACACTTGTTACGCCTGATTGCAAAGACGGGGCTGTGGGTAACTTGGGGATTTTGAGTGCATTTTTAGAATGAGAAATGGCCCCTGAAACTTGTTGCACCGCAGAGTCGACTGGCAGTGCGTTGTTGTTGCTGACGCCAGCGTCAGCAGCACCCAGTTGTTTGGCCATTGACTCGCGTTCAAGACCTTGCCCCATTTGAAGTCCAAAGAAAAAAGTAAAGACCAGCAGCAACATGGAGGCGAGCACAAACATATAGGCCAAACGTGAGGTCACATGAAATTTAAAACCCATCATTTCTCCTAAGCCACCGAGACAGTAAATTGACCCGGTGCATCAATACCAATGACGCCACCCCACATACACATCAACTTAGAGCCATCGTTCAATGCAGGCATGTTGCCAATTAGCACGGTTGGTGAGCCGGGCATCCAAGGCGACATGGTCATTGGAATACAAGGCATTGGGGTCAAGACACCAAGCGCGGCCGCTGTTGCGGCTATCACCATAGGGTTAGATGGGGATTGACACATGCCAAACGGCAAGACGTTCATCATTGGCTTGTTATCCATAATATTGGCAGCGGGCATCGTTGTCATGACTTGGCTCAATGGCAACACCACCAACGTGCCAGGAGCGACACCGAAAGAACAGCTGAGCATAGCGCCCATACACACTTGTTGTCCCATTAATCACCTCTCAATATGTGCTTCAAACGTTCTAAAAATGTTGGCTTTTCAAAGTTGCGGTCAACGCGTGAGCCTTCCTGATTGAAACGATCGGTGGGCGTTTCAGGACTGCCCTGAGCGTACAGCGTGCGCTCCATGACTTTTCCTCCAGGCCAATACCTAGTCAGGTAGCCTTCCAATAAATTGGATCGGTAATTAGAGCGCTGAACAACCTCGCCATGGCGATTAAAATCCACCGACTCGCCTTCCAATGCGCCCATTTTGTAGTTGGCGCGGCGTACACAATCGCCTTGAGAATAAAACTCGACAACCCCATGTAATTCGCCTGCAACAAAATGCAACATCGAAGTTAGTTGCCCGGCTGTGTCATAAGTCAGACTTTTACCTTCCAACTTACCTTGAATATATTGCTGGTCAGAGATGCATTTGCCGTATGAGTAAATCCGCATCTGCCCTTGCAAAAGGCCCTCTCGGTAATCGCTGACTTGTGCTGGCAATCCGTTTCCATCGTACAAAGTCATGCGGCCTTGTAACTTGCCGCGGCTGAACTCAGCCTGCATGAGGGGTTTGCCTGCCTCAGAGGACTTAAGAAGGACGCCGTGCAGTTGACCGCCTAGGGTTGTGCCGTGCATCAATACGTTACCGTTGTCATCTTTTTCAACGATTGGAACCAGCACATCAGCGCCATGCTCAGACGCAATGGGCTCAATGGTGTCGAAAGTTGTTAGTGTGTCAACAGTGCGCATCAGTTCACCTTCGCCAAAGCGCCTTTGAGAGTTAACAAAGCGCCGGCCTCAACTGTTTGTGTGGCGCTTGCTTTGCTGTTGATGATCGCCGCCGTTTGATCGATCTGCATACCCGCATCACTCAGCAGTTTCATACCTGCTTTGTTGGTCAAGTTGGTACCCGCCTCAGCCACCAGTTCTGTGCCAGCCTTTGAGGTCAATGCCGTACCTGCTGTATTTGTAAATGCTGTGCCAGCGGTTAACGAAAGCGCTGTTCCTGCAGTTTGATCGATATCTGCGTCTGACTTAACCGTAATGGAGCCAGTCACAGTGATGGTCAGTGCGCCATTTATGACCAACGCATAATCGCCCGTCACTTCGTGGGTGAAGTCGGCACTGTTTGTATGGTTTTCATCGCCAACAACCTCTACTTGTCGCGTTGCTTGTACCTTGTGAATCTCACTGCCTTTTTGAATGTCAAGTGAGCGGTCTCCCTCTTGAATAATATGCGTCTCAGTACCCTTCATGAGTGTCGTCTTTAGGTCATTCTCAACCTCAACTGTCATGTCTTTTTGCGCGTGTAAGTACAGATCTTCAGCGTCTTTTTTATCTTCAAACCTGAGTTCGTTTCCAGCAGTACCCTCTTTGGAAGACCAGGTTCGAATGATGGTTTGAGTTTGATTTGCAGGCAACTGCATCGGCGCTGCATTTTCACCGTTGTAAACGCAGCCAGTCACTATGGGTCGCTCTGGATCACCTTGTAGATAAGTCACTATGACTTCTTGACCAATCCGCGGAATAAAAATAGAGCCAAAGCCCGATCCAGCCATGGACTGACTGACGCGAACCCATGGTGAACTGTTTTCATCTTTTAGGCCGTCTCTATCCCACGGAAATTGCAATTTGATTCGACCGTACTCGTCCGTCCATATCTCTTCACCACTTGGACCAACAACCAAGGCCGACTCGCAACCCGACACCTTAGGCTTCAACGCATTGATGGATGGGCTGTACACAACAGTCGAAGGAAACGACTCAAAAGAGTTGCTGTAGTGGTCGTCACGCGCAATATGTTGAACACGTTTCAACACGAACTCCGCGTTCAACGCCTCAACAAAATGCTCCGTCATCGTGAACTTTGTCCCAGGCACAAACGGATAAGCAAAGCTGTCTCCTCTGAGCACTTTTGCACCGACGGCAGCAGCGTTGTTTCGTAGTTTGGCTATTGCTGCAGCGCCAGCAGAGTCGGCTTGACCAGCGCCAAATTCGTACACTTCGCCAAATCCGGTAGTTCCCTCATCTGTGCCCTCAAGTGACGTACTCGGTGTTGTGAAGTCGTAATCGTTACTGGTTACAGTTTTTAGCTGTACGGCACTTTCTAAACTGAACGCGACCACTGTGTCTAATGGGTTGGATTGACCCGTCTCAGGAAAAAACCGAACAGTCGCAGCACCTGAGCAGGTTTCAAAAGCCGACGAGTCATCTGCCAAGACCATGGTGTGATCGCCACCCGAGAAGGTGAAGAAGTAAAAAATACCACTGAGCTGCATCAAGCGAGTAATAAAGTCAAAAGCCGTTTCATCGTACTGAACGATGTAATCAACAGGCTCATAGGTTGTGGCTAGTTGATTTTTAATGGTTATTTCAAAGTCTGATAGCACTGAAATAATGACGTCAGAAACCGATTTGTTTTGATAAATTTTTCGGTCACGAGACAACTTAAGAATCCAACACTGCGGCACCAACTCGGCTTGGTACACGGCAAAATCTCTATCAAATCCGCTTTGTATGAAGCGAGAAACCAAACCGGTAATTTCACGCAACTCGCCGCCAGGGACTTGCATATTGACAGTGACTGTTTCGCCAATAATCTTCTTTGGATCCAAGCTGGTTGATGGCGATCGCATGTGCAGTTGGAAACAAAATAACTCTGATAGGCCCTCAGACCCCTCCAAAGCGTCCAACAACAAGTCCCCATCGTTGAACGGCGAACTGATTGACAGCAGACCTGCGTTTTGCTCATAACCCGTCCTCATGCTGTTCCTCTAAACACTTTGTCTTTGAAGTCGTAGGCAAATAAACCATCGTCATCGACGTACATATGGACCGACGTGAACGGCTTATGAATAGAAATACGCTCCAAAACCAGCGTGGACAGTGTGGGCAGCACATGGTGCGTCAGTATGTAGTCGATATTTCTAGCGCCACTGTCAACCTCAACACAGCGGTCCGTTATCAGGTCAGCCACGAGGTCGTCCCACGTAAACCGAGCGTTGTGATTCTCAACAAAACGACTGGTCAACTTGTCCAGCTTCAGATCAACAATAGCGCGGATCTGTTGATCCCCTAAGGGGAAATAAGGCACGATGACAAGCCGCCCCAATAGAGCCGGGCTAAACTGTGCTTGCAAGTGGGGACGCAATGCCGCAAGAACAAGTTCGCTAGAAGGCCGCCGGCCATCTCGACAGGCCTGCACAACAATATCTTGCGAGGCATTCGAGGTCAGAATAATCAGTGTGTTCTTGAAGTCGATGGTTACACCATCACCATCATCCATGACACCCTTGTCAAACACTTGAAAAAAAAGCTCGATGACGTCTGGGTGCGCTTTTTCAATTTCGTCCAATAACACCACGCTGTAAGGACGTTGTCGAACGGCTTCTGTCAATATGCCGCCCTTTCCGTAACCCACATACCCAGGCGGAGCGCCTTTGAGTGATGAGACTGTATGTGCCTCTTGATACTCAGACATGTTAATGGTGATCACATTTTTTTCACCGCCATACAACATATCCGCCAGTGCCATGGCAGTCTCTGTCTTGCCCACACCACTGGGGCCTACAAGCATGAACACACCAACTGGCTTACCGGGGTCATCGAGTTGCGCTCGAAAAGTTCGAACACGCCTGGCTATTGAGTCGAGGCCTGCATCTTGGCCAATGACACGTGCTTCTAAACGTTCTTTTAAATGCAAAACCGTATGCACCTCATCGGTCATCATTCGACCAATTGGAATACCTGTCCACGCAGAAATGACATCGGCAACCACTTTACTGTCGACATACAAAGGCACCATAGGCGCATCGTCTTGAATAGCTTCGAAACCACTGCCAAGACGTTTTAATTGGTCTGCAAGAACCGCTCGCTCGTCTTCAGGCACAGGAGCGCCACTGTCTGTGAGTGCTGTAATGTGGCGCCGTAGAACCAATATTTCCGCGGCTGCGGCACGCTCAGCTTTCAGTTTGTCTAACAGACTACTGAGACCGTCTTCAATCACTTTGACGTGCACAGTTTCACGAGAAATATCATGGGCCAGCTCTTCGCCTTTGGCGTGCCGCTGTCGCAACAGTTTGAGGTTCTCAAGTGCGCCCAATAAATCAACACGCGCTGACTCAATCAGCCAAGGCTCTCCAGACAAGCCAACTGCAACCCTAGCGCAAGCAGTATCCAAAACACTGATAGCTTTGTCAGGCAGTTGACGCCCAGATATATAGCGCTGAGAGAATCTAACTGCATCCTCAAGCGCTTCATCAAGAATTTCAACGCCATGGTGACGCTCTAGCGTTTCTTTCACACCTCTCAGCATGTCGACAGCCGCTGCGGCTGACGGCTCTTCAACCTTGACCACTTGAAACCGTCTGGCCAAAGCTGGATCACGCTCAACGTATTTTTTGTACTCGGCCCAGGTTGTAGCGGCTATCGTTCGTAACTCGCCACGCGCCAGTGCAGGCTTCAGCAAATTTGCAGCATCGCTCTGCCCTTCTTGACCACCTGCGCCAATCAATTGGTGGGCCTCATCAATGAATAAAATAACCGGCTTGATAGAACCACGGACTTCTGAAATGACATCATTGAGCCTGTTTTCAAACTCTCCCTTGATACCGGCTCCAGCTTGCAACAAGCCGAGGTCTAATGACCGAACAATGACGTCTTTTAAAGCTGGGGGCACACGACCTTCAACCACGCGGTTGGCAAATCCCTCCACAACTGCAGTTTTACCAACACCTGCCTCGCCAGTCAAAATCGGGTTGTTTTGACGCCTGCGCAACAAGATATCTATGATTTGACGCACCTCAGCGTCGCGCCCCCTAATTTGATCTATGCCACCTTGACGTGCCAGTTCGGTCATATCTACCGTGTACTTATCAAGTGCAGGTGTGCCGTTAATGCGCTTGGTTTGTTGAATAGGCATCTCGCCTTTTGAAACAAAACCGGTATTTTTGACAATGGGGGGTGTGACATGTGCCGCAGCGTCCTCTGATGACTGCGCTAACAGTTGAGGCAAAGCGTTGCGCAACTGTTCTCTAGGAATTTCAAGCAGCAATGGCGCTGACTCTAGCAACACACCTCTAACCGTATTTTCTTCCAGCATAGCCAATAACAAGGTGCCAGAGCGAACGTGCTGCTGCCCCAGCAACATAGAGCTCAGCAACCACGCTTCTTGAATCAACGGTGCAAAGTGTGGGGATAAAGCCGGTGTGCGGGCATTGCCTCGCTTAAAAATCTCAACACTTTTTTGTAACTGCTCAGTCACCTTGTCGACACTGACGTCGTTTTCATCAAATACCAACTTGAGGTCGGGCATGGGGCCGTCGAGCATAGCCAACAACAGGTGCTCAACTTCCACATTGAAATGCGTTTGATTGACACACATCTGGGCTGCCAAGTTCATGGCGTGTTTACACTCTGGGTTTAGACGCGTAAGCAACGTTCTGATATCTATGTCCATAATTACAAGCCTCTTGTGGAGACGCCTGAATTTGAAGACATACCCAACCTCAGCCTAGGGTATGCAAGCGATTCAATAGGCATGTGGGCATCTGAATCAGCACTTGATGCAAGCCACGATGTAAAACCAAGCCTTGCCTGAGACCGGCCAAGCCCTTGCGACCCAGACAAAGAAGCGGTGACACGTCTAGGTGGGCTCGGTGAAAAAATGACGGTGATATCACTTTGGAAATAGTCATCAACCAATTCATTGAGATCATTAAAGGCGTCACCACCAGGTATAAAAGACTCGTATTGGGCCAGCGAGTGCGTGGTGGCGGTTAATTCAATGGCTTTGTCTTGGCACCACACACGGGTACCTAAGTCTGTGTTGACACCGAGCCTCAAGGCTTTGTGCCGTTTTCCGCCTACATACGCTGGCGGATTCAACCCGTATTCAACCCAATCACCAACAAAGGACTTCGCACGACAGTTCAACTTAAGCCTGTCAGCAACAATTGTGACTAAGCCACAAACCGATCTAGGGGCTGGACCATGCAAGCTTGAATGTCCCAACCAATTGCGAGACACCTGATGCGACCCAACCCCAGACACCGCTTTGACGGCTTTAACCAGCGCAGCGCGTTTCCAATTGGAACCTTGTAATGACAGATGGTGTTTTTTTCGGGCACTGTACAGCTGACCTAAAACACGCTGGTTAAACATGTCTAAAAAAGCTAAACCACTCTCATCTCTGGCTTTTCGCTGGACGAGTAACAACTCGGTAAACGGAATGGGTAACGGTCCGCCAGACCCAGCAAGCGACATGACACTAGAAACAAGAGTAAGGGCTGGACCAGGGTCCACATTTTCAGTAATAGAGTGGATATCACTGGGCTGGAAGTTCAAGCCTACATCGGCTTTAAGACGAACGGCCTCGTCAATACCCAGACCATTTGAAACGCCTTTTTTGTGTGGAAAAGCACGCTCAATTAAGCTGATTGCCTGAAATAAATTAAAGCTCTGCGGGCGAGATAAAAGAATGCTGATCAGAGGATGCATTGCCCCCCCCCAAGCGCCGGCCAACGTATCCAAATTTGTCCGTTGCGATAAACAGAGACACGAACAAATGAGTTCACGGTTGTGTACAGGGATAAAAATTCAGCCAGTACACGGGAAAACAACAAGGCAGAGGCTCCGACAAAAGCATCTTCATCAAACTCAATACTGACATCAATACCAGAACACAGGCCACGCCACACATCAGTACCTTTGCGCATGGTGGCAGGTTTGGCGTGCAGCGACTTGATACCCCTAACGTGTGCCTGATTGGACGCTGACTCGCCGGCAAACAGCATCAACAAGTCCTGCAAACTTGACAGTCCCATCTGACCGTCTACCAAACTCGATTGGTTAAGACGTAGTATGGACACCAAATTCCACAAAGCACCTTTGTCAAATTTTGGGATCAACTGTGCACTAGGTTGGTACTTATTTTTAATACGAATAGAAGTTGAAATACCTTCACCAACCAAGCGCGCACCTGCAGGTACCATTTGAGCAAGTCGACGATTGGTACACAACGTCTTGGCATAGACAACAGGCGTTTCAGGCACCAAACTATCTTGCGCATTGTTGACAAAACTTAAATAAGTATCTGTACCCGTCATGCCCGGACGCAGGCTTAACTCTTGCCGACTGGTCCAAAAAACATCAGCCCGACCCGCTGCAGTAGAACCGGCAAAAACGTGGGGAATCTCTGTCGGACGGTCAATTTTTGGATCTGTTGAAAACACGGCTTGAATTGAATGTATTTCAACGGACTCCTCACGCTTGAAATCCGGTACCAACCTGTATTCGTATTCTTTGTGCGTCAGGTTGATTGGCTCAGATGTTTGTTCGAATAAATTCACAGTAGGAACGCATCCCAGTTGAAAATTGTCCGCTGTTAAATTCTGAAGAACCCGTGCTGAATGATCAAACACGAACCGTATCGAAAAACATGAGCCCAACCCAAACCGCCCCAGTAGACCCTCTAAGTCAAAAAACTGAAACAGTCGCGGTTGGGCAAAGTACTGCTGAAGTAACGCATAGGCAGGATGTGCATTGCGCAGCTGTGGCACGGCAATGTCAGCGAGGCTATGTCCCAGCTGCTTGAGTTGTTGGACGTCCAACACATGAACACGCCCATCCCCTGCAATCAACTCTATTGATTCAAGCGCGCTCACAAATAATTCGTGTAACGGCATCGTCAACTGTAAATCACCGCCAAGATGAAACGATAGTTTCTCTAAAGCAAGCTCTGACAGGTCAGCCCCACCAGTGGTCTCAAAGTCGAGGCGTAAGATCCTCTCGTCATCAACGGATACATTCGAAAGACTGATTGGCCACAGTTGTGTTTCCCAAACTGTCTTAAAACGGCATGTTTCGCCAGAACTGGCGAACGCCCACATGCGGGTATGTTTGGGTATTTTTAGACCAGCAGTCACCTTGCCTTGTGCCGGATCTAGCGTCATTTGTGCCACGGAAAGCGATGGCACGACATGAACAAGATTAGGGCATGTACTGTCTAATAAAGCGCCAGATATAGCTGGGAACTCGCTGTCAATGTCACGTTGCACACGTGCCGTTAAAAAGGCAAATGACTCAAGTAGAAGCTCGGTGTGTGGATCTGGAGACTCAGATGAGCTCAAAACCAATCGCTGGGCAACCTTGGGATAACGCGCTGCGAATTGCCCGCCCTGTTCCCTTAGGTAGGCAATCTCGTTTCGATAATAATCTAGGAGGTCATTCTCAGGGATCACATTACGCCTTTAGGGCCGACTGACCCGCCGGCTCCAACTTTTGCTGTTGCGCCACCTAACTCGAGATCAAAATCGACTCGGCTGTGATGACCATTTACGTTGACCGCCCCCCTTATTTGGGCATTCATTTTTTGGGGCGCATGCACATCAGCAACAACACGAATTTCGATGCGAGACAACCTAGGCTCGAACAAGACAAGTGCCTTCTTAAGAACATTCGACAACAGGACTTGGTCTGAAAGCGTCGACAAAGCCAGCGTGTCGGGTATCCCGTAATGCATAACACCACCGTCACAGTCCAAAAACTGCCGAACGGTCAGGCCATTGCGTGTGTTGAGAAGACGCTCTAAATCCAGACAAATAGAGCGTTGAAGTCCATCTGCACTCAAGCCAGTACCGTCGTGAGGCGAGCTGAGGTGACCCGTCAACCGATCAAACATGGGCACCCTGGCTCTCGAATCCATACAAAGAACTTTTGTGAAAGCCGGTGGGTGGGTGGTAGACCAGTTCGATTAGTCAGACTTCATGGTCGCGGCATTCCAGTTCCAAGTACCAGTGCCTTTCTTAGATGAATTCGACTGCTGCTGCGTAAACTCGCATTTAATTTTGGTAAAACAAATACTAAAACTGTCTCTGGGCAGCGACCCACCGCCAGATGTACTCATATTTGAAATCATGGCGTTGTCGAATTCATACTTGAAAAAACCCATGTACACGCCATTTTCAACACGCCCGACCCACAGTGTGGCTTTAGGGATGTTGGTACCAGTAATGCAGGCTTTGTAAATTTCAGTCGTTGATAAGTCAGACATTTTCGAGAAACTCATTTCCGAAAACATAGGACGTCCAGCCGTACGCTCAGCTTGTGACGCATCGCCTTGCATAGGCAACGACACGCCGTGAGAGTAACTTTCGACAATCACCTTTTCTTTAAAATCTGCACCATCTATCAGGCAATTACCCTTTACGGATGCACCTAAATCAAGAATCAATACTTCAGACATTTACCATCTCCTGCTTGTAGAAGGCGCCCCCTCAGGGAGCGCACTAAATTTAGTTCGTTGAAAGTTAACCCGCCGCCTCAGGCAGCTCAGCAACCAAACGAATCGAGGTTGACAGCTCCTCCATCTGGAAGTGTGGCTTGAGGAAAACGACTGCAGAATATGAGCCAGGCTTTCCAGGCTGATCAATGACATCGATACGTGCTTCTGACAACGGGAATCGTGCCTTTTCACCCTGCGTAGCTGTGGGGCTGAGCAACACGTAGTCGCTGATCCACAAGTTCAAATAGTTCTCAACTGTCTCGCGTGTCTGAAAACTACCGACCTTGTCGCGCATGATGACCTTGATGTAATGCGCAAAACGTGACGCTGCAAGTATGTATGGCAACTTGGAGGACAACGATGCATTTGCATTCGCAGCGTCGAGGTTGTATCGCTTGGGCTTGTTGGTGCTCTGACCACCAAAAAATGCAGCGAAGTCAGATCCCTTAGAGTTAACGATGGCTATGAAGCCGAGGTCATTGAGTTCTTTTTCGCGTCTATCTGTAATAAGCACCTCAGTTGGGCACTTGAGAACCGCATCACCTTCATCAGTTTTATAAGTGTGCGCCGTCATACCGCTGACTTTGCCCCCGCCCTCTACGCCGCGAATGGCCGTTGTCCAGTTGTATTTGGCAAACGCATCCGTCAGCCTAAGACCAAGTTGATAGGCTGCATTGGCCCACAGGTACTTGTTGTGATCTGTTCCATCGACATCTTCAACAAAATTGAAATTGTCAATTGGAATGGTATCGGGCCCATAAGGTAATCTGGCGGCATAACGCGGAAGCACCAAAGACACGTAACGTGAATCCTCAGAATCACGGAAAGATCGCCAAGTGGTCAACTCAGCACTTTCAAAAATCTTAGACAAGTCGCGAGGAACACCTAATTCGGTGAAACTTTTCATGTCAAATATCGACGATCCAGCGGCGGTGATAAATGGTGCATGCGAAGCGGCAGCCACTTTAGACAGTCGCTGAAGCAGTGCCATATCTTGAGGATGACGGCCAAAATAGTAGTCACCAATCAGGGCGGAGTAGGGATTACCACCAAATGTGCCGTACTCTTCTTCGTAGATTTTCTTGAACAACACGCTCATGTCATGGTCGACAGCGCCTTCTAAGTCCTTGAGGAGTTCTTTTTTGGACACGTTAAGCAGCCGCAACTTTAAAGTCGTGCTGGTCTCGGAGCCAAACACCATGTCGTGTAGACCCGTCCATGCGGCCTCGAGCGTTTGAAACTCCTCATGGTGCATGATCGCATTCAACTGGTCGCTCAAAATACGATCAATTTCCGCAACACGCTCATTGATCATTGCAACAACGCCTTTATCCGGCGCTGTTTTCATACCCTCGTCAAGTATCTGTGTAGCGAACTGGCCCAGCAGTTTTTTTGCGTATTCGCCTTGAGACGGCTCAACAGCCATATTTCCCTCTAGGACGATCCTGTCTAGCAAGCTCAGTTCAGCGTTTGCCGTGGCAGCGCCAGCGCTGCCTGTTACCGTTTCATTCGTAGCCATCTTAATTCCTTGTCGTAATGTATTTACGTGTTCGAGCTCAAGTGCTCTCAGCTGGGGGCTCTGCTGAGGCTTCTGCTGGGGCCTCTTCGGGAGCAGCATCGCTTGCAGACGATGCACCTTTGAGCGTTGCAAGCTCTTCAGAATTTTGAATGATGTTTTCTAACAATGAATCCAGCTCATCGTTGCCGTCTAATTTGCCCAACAAGTCACGTAACTGCTGACGCGCTTCTAACAATTTGGCCAAACGTGGAACTTGCTTGACAAGTGATTCGGGGTGGAAATCACCGAATTCCGCAAAATTCAATTCAACCTTTAAGTTCCCATCGCCCTTGAGTGTGTCTGGCACGGACATGTCGAGACGAGGCGCAATCTTTCCCATGACGTCGTTGAAGTTATCGCGGTCGATTTCAATGAATCTTCGATCTTTAAGCTTTGGTGGGGCGACCAAAGGAACACCGGACAAATCAGACATGATGCCGATCACCAATGGTAGCTCCTTGGATTCGATCGCACCGCCTATCTCAACGTCGTAAGTAATTTGAACTCGGGGTGGTCTGTTACGACCGACCCATTTCTGCAAGCTATCTGACATATCCGTACCTTCCAAATAAAATTAACTGTTGACCAAATGATTGTGACAGCAAATGCACATTGAATCGCTGTGCCTTACATCCCAAGATTTACCCATGTTGCACCTTAGTTTAATAAAGCATATTTGCAATTAGCAGGTTTACCCTTGACAAGTATCAATTTACAATGGAGAAAATTAATAATAATACTTAAATATTATTACAACCGGCAACAGAAATAAAGAAACTAAATAATTAATTAATTGTTTTAAATAATATTAAATTTTATTTTTTTAATAATTTATCAATCTCCGAAGCAATATCACCTAATTCTTTTTTATTAAAAGCCCCGTGGGAGTCAACACCCGGCACAACCACCGAATCAGTAGCAGCTGTGCTGTTGTCGAGCGTCTCTTGGCTAGACAATTCATGTTGCTCAAGTGCATTGGTGCTGCTGTTTAGAGGCTCTATAGGCGTATCGGGGGCAAGCTCTACAGGGTCCCTAGACTCGCTGCTGTGATGAGTGGACAGGTTGTCATGGTGGTCAGCGCCAAGACCAACACCCTCACCTTGTGAAGCGTCTACAAATGGGGTGGGCTCAACCCTGCCCCGACTGGTTTCTTTGTCGTCAACAGAATCCACTACCGGTCCGGTTGGATTGGTTGAACCAACAGGTGTTCCAACGGGTTGAATTGGCGCGTCACTGTCAGGCGCTGCGCTCAAACTTGTGGTTGCCTCAACGCTGGGTTTTTTGCCCTCTAAGCTGGCTGATTCGGGATCGTCCAACCCATTGGGCTGAAGCCTGCTATGCGACAAGTCTTTTTCATCAGGTACCGATTGATCCAACACATCATTGGAAGCATCAACCGGTGCGGGCTTTTCAGCTGCGGTTACGGGTATTTTTCCGTGAATTGATGTCTCGGAATCAGTGGCAGGTTGAGAGGACGGCGAATGTGTATGTGCCTCTGTTGATTGACCCGCATTGATTGATGGCGCGGGTGCATTTTTAGGAGTAGGCGCTTTGTCGCTTGCTGGCTGTCTAGCTTCAGTTGGGGAGGCGCCGGCAACCGCAGCGTCAGAAGGCAAGGCTTGTGCGTCTGATGGCCGCTGAGTTTCAGTTTCAGTTTCAGTTTCAGTTTCAGTTTTAGATTTAGTTGAAGGTGCGGCGCCGGCAACAGACTCAGAAGCCGCAGCTTGTACGTCCGATGGCTGTTTTGTCTCGGTTTCAGATTCAGTTGTAGTCGAAGGTGCTGCGCCGGCAGCAGGCTCAGAAGCCGCAGCTTGTGCGTCCGATGGCTGTTTCGTTTCGGTTTCAGATTCAGTTGTAGTCGAAGGTGCTGCGCCGGCAGCAGACTCAGAAGCCGCAGCTTGTGCGGCTGATGGCTGTTGCGTCTCAGTTGAAGAATTAGAACCACCGCCAGATGCAGACGCTTGACCTTGTGCAGACTGCTCAGACTTGGCTGTAGAAGTATCAGGTGCATCATTGGCAGGCGCGCCGCCTTGATTGACGACCTCTGCGGCCAATACACTTTGCGCAGCAGCTATCTTGACCTTTACCTCATCGACCTGCGCTTTCGCTACCGCAACTTCAGACTTTGCGTGGTCGCAAGCTGCCTGTGCTTTTTCAGTGAGTGCAGCCGCTTGTTGTTGTGTCGAAGCAATGCTGTCTGCCAAACCACCGTTGGCTTTTTTGAATTCGGTAGCAGCGCGTTCTTGACTTGCTTGCGCTTCGTCAGCCCCATCGGAGGCTGTATCAAACATTTTTTTATTTTCTGCTGCAAATGCAGACATTTTCTTACTGACTGCACCATCGCCATTCTTGGCTGCTTCGCTAACCTTGTCTAGCTCAGCGCTGGCTTCAGTTGCTGCATTGTCCGCGTTAACGGCCAGCTTTTTCGCGCTATCTTGCACCCCACCTATCGCATCCTTTGCCTCGTCCGATATGGAGTCCATCTTGCGTATTGAGGCGAGGTTGTCGTCAGCGGCTTGTTTGCCGTTTTTTACATCTTGCACAACACCATTGACATCCGTACTGGCTTGATCAAATGACTCAAGGCCTGCACTTAAGTGGCCTTCAACAAGATTTTGTGTGTCATTGGTCCACGCCGCTACAGCATCATGTTGTAACGCGGTGAGGTTGGCGTCGCCTACAGCTGCTATGACCTTGCTTGCAGCATCAACCGCAGGAGCAGCAGTTTTTGCGATACTTTCCAGGGATGACTGACATTGATCGCAGTAGGCGTCCCATGCAGCTTGCGCATTGTTAATGTGTGATAGCCCATCATCAACAACGCTATCAAGCTCTCTTTGGGCATCATCAACCCACGCAATACCTTTGTCACCGCCTTGCTGAAGAAGGTCACGCAGCTCCCCAGCTTTCTTCTGTAACAATGGTTCAACATTCTCTAGATTACTCAACACGGGCTGCGACACGTCACCAAACGTCTCGATGGCTTGGGCCATACACGTTTTGACCTCGCTCAGAGTTGCCGCAATGCCATCTTTCGCATGGTCAGTTTGTTTAGAAATAACACCAAGAATTTCTTCAGTCATTTCATCCAGTTGTGACTGCATCTCATCTAGCATGGGGTCCAACTGAATATCGTCGACCGCTTTATGGGCCGTGTCACTTGCTTTGCGCACAACTGTTTGAAGCTCAGTCTTAAGCGCGTTCAGTTGTTCATCTAGAAATGGTGGCCCCTCCAGCACCTTGCCTTTGACCTGTCCTACTTGTTGTTCCAACAAGTCTAACTGTGCGATGACCTGATCAACAGCGCCTTGTACAAGGCCTCTTGCGTCGAGAATTAGAGGGTCTATTTGACGCGTCGCCTCCAGCGCTTGTTCGACAAGACCGTCAGCCGTTTGACCCGCTTTTTGGACGGTTGTAGCAGCGGCTTTAACACTTGTCTTGATTGGCCCTAAGCTGGTTTTTGCGGACATGAATAGACCACGTGCAACCATCAGCGGTGGCACCTTAAGTTGGTACTTGGTGCACACGGAAATTGCATTTGTACACCTTTCCTCAGCCTTGGACAGCTCTGTGCTTGCCATATCTAACGCATTTAAAGCCTGCGAGACAAAAACTGGAATTTGCTCTCGAATAGCTTCAATCTGTTGAATGGCTTCCTTGAGCTTGTCGCGCACAAGTTCGAACTGTTCCGGAATCTCTTGTAGGGTTTGCTTGCCTTCCACAACAAGTTCTGACAGGTGATCCAAGACTGCCACTATCTCATGAACCAAATCGTTGATGGCGGCGGCGACCTCGTCTAGCGCCTGTGCCACACGTGCTACAGCATCTTCGAGTGCGTCAACAGGCTCCAATGCGAGCCCCATGGTGGAGCGCAAATCACCCGCCGACTCATGCAATTTTGATAGCAATTCATCGAGTTGAGCCTTGAATAGCGCAACAGGTTTATCGACTTTATCAAGTGTTAGTTGAACTTTTTCCTCTAACGTGTCCAATGTTGCGCAGGCGTGTTCGGATGAAGCAGTGACGCCTTCTTGAAGCTTCTCAATCTTAGCCAAGAGGACACGAATGGGACTGAGGAAATCCTCTATGACGCTTTGAATCAGTTCATCTGAGTTGTCTAGACTGGTTTGGATGTCGTGTTTGACACCTTCAGCAACATCTGCAACAAGGGATTTCGCCGATGCACCTTTGGACTTTGTGGTTTCGAAAACTTGGTTGACCAGTACGCGGGTTGTTTGTAACTCGCCAAGTAAATCAGTCTGAATAGCGGCAACAGATTTAGGATCTGCAGCGGTCACATTAGTCCACCGCCCCATAGCAGACTCCATATCGCTGTATGCACGACCAAGCGTGTCATTGGCATCAGACACAGCCGATTTCCAAGACTTAGATTGTGTGCGTACATCTTCTGTGGCCTTGTCGGTCCAAGCGGCATCAGGAGCGCATGCTGTCAGGCGATTGGGTAGGGTTTCAAGTTTGCTGAGTGCCGATCGGGCGCTAGGCAAAATTTCTTCAAACCCCGTCAAAGAATCCATAACTGGATCAGGAATTCGCAAGGACTCGTTTGCAACCTCTTTTAAATCTTGGAAAGCCTGCTCAAGCTCCTTGCTGCATGCATTGACGACAGGCGATGGGTCTAACAGCGCGGGCAGCTCTTGCAATTGTCCAACCAAGGTTTGCATACCCTCGCTGAACTGTGTCACTGCATCAACAACCAACTCTAAAAGCTTGCTGCTTTCAGTCGCCATTGATGTGCCCGCATCCTCCAAAGCCGTCACAACTTTGACACTCGCTTGCGGCAGCTTAGACAACGATTCGAGGATAACTTTCAAATCGCTGCCCCCCAATAATCACACCAATAATTAGCCACCATCAAGTTTCTTCTTTGACTCTTCACCGACCAAGGCCAACACATCATGAAGACTTGAAATTTTGTCAGGCACTGGTTTTAAACTCACAGATGCATCACCAACACCACCTATGGCGAGCGATATGTGCGACAGGGCGCTGTCAACATTTGGCATAACCACCGCACCTTCTATTTCAATTGATTCCACAATTGGTAAAAAGTCAGGCACTTCGGGCGCTGATGGAAGATCACTCAGCAAGGGCAGCTCATCTAAGGCACTGGCTAGCGCACCGGCAGTTGCCGCAAAAGGTGCGACCACGCGCCCTAGACGCGCACCACGAATAGTCTCCTCCATGACGACGATGTCACCGGTCACGAGCTGAGCACCTAGACCCCACAGCCATCCATCAGGTCCACTGCGCTGGGTCATCATGGAGGAGCCCAATGTCTGATACAACCATTTAAGCTCTGAAACCGTTGTCGGATCTCCAGTCCAAAATCTGAGATAAGTTGCAGCATCATCATGGCTTCGAAACAGTCGCCGGTTGCCTGTCACTGCATGAGCCCCATCACCATGGAACAACCCGCTACCTGGTTTTGGCGCCCTAGTTGCTTGGTAAAAAGTTACGCGTGCAATATGCCGCGTTAGAGAAACAATTGGATGAAGCACAGTTCCTCCAGAAACTAAAGGTGTGAAAAAACACAGATCGCTTGCAAAAGAGCGATTCTCTCTTGTGCTTTTTATTTTTTATTCTAAGCAATATTATTAAATTTTGATATCGCCTGCTCAATGGGAGGCCGTATTGCACCTCTCACATGCGTCACCCAGTCAAGTTGTACAAGGCCTCATCGACTTCAGCAATGGCCGCACAGCAGTTAATGGACGCACAGCGATTAACAGCCCGTTGGTTGTTGATGCATGGACAAGCAGACACTCCCCTCAAGGGCATCGGTTGCGAATGATCCTACGATCGTCAACACGCACCAGCAACGTGACCAACGACGTGACCAGTATTGAGATGACCAGTTACCGAATCCAAAAATTAACGCTTATGAGATGACGTAAACCCACGTTTCTTGGCAGTGCCAACGCCCAACTGTCTGCCTCACGGCTTTCACCGTGCGGCCTTCGCTAGGGAGTGATTCATTGGCACTGACAAGCGTTTCGGTCTTTACCGTTGGATGCACGTGAACATGCAGGCATGGTTAGCGGCGAGACAACACGCACAAACCCAACGCACGTGGTGGGGATCAACACACGAAAGCAGCTACAGGGTGCTTAAGTTATGCATTGAATGAACTGTGCTGGGCAAAATGTAGCCCAAAAAAAAGCCCAGTGAATGGGCTTTTTTGAGTAGATCTTAAATACAGATCATTGATTGATGGTCGGAACGGTAGGATTCGAACCTACGACCCCCTGGTCCCAAACCAGGTGCGCTACCAAGCTGCGCTACGCTCCGACTAAGCCTCAAATTGTAGCGTGATCTACGGGCATTTTGCAACCGTGGTGTAATTTAATTTTACGAACTACCTGAACGCACATGAGCACTTCCCCGCAGCTGCATATATTGGTGGGCACCACTGGAGACACTGCCTTGCATGCGGCGCAAGCCGCCGCAAAAGTTTTGGATGGGTATTTCGCGTCAATTGTCATCACCCTGCTTGGCGAAGCACATGGCATTGGCTTGTTTGGCTCTGGTTCTGACTCTGGATCACCAAACAGGGTTCCCGCCGAGGCCGGCATTGGCAAGGCATACATCGTGTGCTCGTCCACCTACGGCCACGGCAATGTGCCAGATAATGCGCAGGCATTTCTGGCCTCTTTTGACCTTGAGCCAGCTTACTTAGGCCATGTGCGCTACGGGCTGATGGCGCTGGGCGACAGCAGCTACGGCGAAACCTACGGCGCAGGCGCTAGGCTGATTGATGCCAAACTACAAGATGTAGGTGCCCAGCGCGTAGGTGACATATTTGAGCACGACGCCGCCAGCGATGTAGACGCCGACGAGGCCGCCGCTTTGTGGGCTACAACATGGGCTAGCGCTTGGCAGTAGCGGCTGTCCAACTAAGTCATTGTTCGCAATCGCTGCGCAGCCTCCTGTAACCAAGGCAACCACTGTTGAATTAAATCTTCATCTGACCCTGAACTTGTTGAGCTGTGACTCGATGTTGGCGCATGCAATGCCACACCCAAGACAACATTCAATGCGCCAACCACTGTGCCATCACGCCTGTGCACAGGCACAGCCACCGCCTTAACGCCCAGTTCATGCTCTTGCGAGGCACAACACCAGCCATTGCTGCGCACAGTTTTTAGACGCTGCTCTAAAGCACTGGCGCTTGTTAATGTGTGTGATGTAAGCGCCTTGAGCACATGCTGATCAAGCCACGCCTTCAATTGAGGTGCACTCCAACTGGCCATGAGCACCTGGCCTGTAGACGTAGCGTGCATGGGCAACCTAGCGCCTAAGTGCAGCCCTTGCGCCATACTCATCATGCTGCGCGCATGCGCTTGAGCCTGGCTGAGTTGTTGCGCCGCACGTGAGGGTAAGTCGTTGATAGCGGGCAACTGTGCCACTGCGCTGCGCAAGCTGTCGCGGCCTCTGGCCACAATGACCACCTCAGCACCATCGGCCACCACCACAGAAAAAGCCCCGCCAGTGTGAGCGCTGAGCTCGTCTAGCGTTGGTTGTGCAATGCGAGGCAATTGCGCAGAGGCCAGGTAATTGCCACTGAACTGCAACACTTTCGGTGTGAGCCAAAAATGGGTGGCATCTGAATCTAAATAGCCCAATGACTGCAATGTGAGCAAATACCGCCTAGCTGCGGCTCGCGTTAAACCCACGCGTTGCGCAGCCTGTGTGGCGTTCAGGCGTTGGCGAGACACGTCAAAAGCCCCCAAAACAGACAAGCCTTTTCCAAGTCCCGCAATAAAGTCAGCTTGCTGAATGACGCCCAACTGAACAGGTCCCTGCACTTTTTCTTGCGTTTTGCCTTGCGTGTTACCTGCGTCACCGGCCATGGCCATCACTCCTTTGGTACGTATATGCGCGATTATCGCGCAAATAAAATATTAATCGCGCACAACAGGTGTGTACCGTATTGTGCATCGAAGTGTCAGGTCATAACCTATGTGTCACCTGTAGACACCCTCTACAAATAAATTGATTCAATCTATGACATCTACACAAGTTGCTATTGTTGGTGCCGGACCAGCGGGTCTGCTGCTAGGCCAATTGCTCGCCAAATCAGGCATAACCAGCGTCATCATTGAGCGCCAGAGTCCCGACTATGTGCTCGGGCGCATTCGTGCGGGCGTTTTGGAGCAGGGAACCGTTGATGCCTTGGGCAGCATTGGGGTGGATGCGCGCTTGCACCAAGAGGGGCTGCCCCACCATGGCTTTGACTTGCTCTTTAAAGGCGAGCGTCACCGCATTGACTTGGCCGCACTGACAGGTGGCAAACAGGTGATGGTATACGGCCAAACCGAGGTCACCAAAGACCTGATGCATGCGCGCGAGGCGTCCAACCTCACCACTATTTACAATGCCAACGATGTCGCCATACATAACTTTGATGGCGACTCGCCACGTGTCACCTACACACTCAACGGCCAAGCGCATGAACTGAAAGCCAGGTTCATCGCAGGCTGCGATGGATTCCACGGGGTGTGCCGCGCGAGCGTGCCAAGCAGCGCCATTCAGCACTACGAGAAGATCTATCCATTTGGGTGGTTAGGCGTATTGGCCGATGTCCCGCCAGTGGCTGACGAGCTGATTTATGCCAACACCGATCGCGGCTTTGCGCTGTGTTCCATGCGCAGCAAAACCCGCAGCCGCTACTACCTGCAGTGCCCACTCAGCGACACAGTCGAGCAGTGGAGTGATCAGGCTTTTTGGCACGAGCTTGGCAACCGCCTTGACCCGCAAGCGGCCCAGGCCTTGGTGACTGGCCCGTCTATTGAGAAAAGCATTGCACCGCTGCGCAGTTTTGTTGCAGAACCCATGCGCTTTGGCAGCCTCATGCTGGCCGGCGATGCCGCGCATATCGTGCCCCCTACTGGTGCAAAAGGCCTGAACCTAGCAGCTTCAGACGTCATGTATTTGGCTCAAGCTTTTGAGCGCTACTTCAACGACAAAGACAATGGTGGCGTTGATGGCTACTCAGCACAGGCCTTGTCTCGTGTGTGGAAAGCTGAACGCTTCTCGTGGTGGTTTACGTCCTTGATGCACCAGTTTCCTGAACTGGGAAGCTTTAACCAAAAAGTGCAAGAAGCCGAGCTGGATTATTTGGTTAACTCGACAGCGGCCGCCACGAGCTTGGCAGAAAACTATGTGGGTCTGCCGCTGTAGCGACACCCATTTAAACCCAGCGTTTGTAAACTGCGCGCATGTACAGTCCAACTTCCACCAAACCGCTTCGCGGGGTTCGCATTGTCAGCTTGGCACTCAACCTGCCAGGCCCTGCTTGCTTGATGCAACTGAAAGCCATGGGCGCCAGCTGCATCAAGATTGAACCACCCGGGGGCGACCCCATGTGGCATTACAAACCGCAGGCTTATGCCCACATGCACGCCGGCATCAAGCAGTACAGCGTTGACTTAAAAACAAATGCTGGTCAAACAGCCTTGGCACAGCAGCTGGCAACTGCAGATGTACTGCTGAGCTCATTCAGACCATCCGCCATGCGCAAACTTGGTTTGGGCTGGCGTGCGCTCCACCAACGCTTCCCCAAACTCATACACATTGATGTCGTTGGTGCGCCAGGCCCTTTAGCCGAAATTCCAGGACACGACCTCACCTACATGGCAGAACAAGGACTGGTCAATGGCTTGAACCTGCCACCGTCGTTGTTTGCAGACATGGGCGGCGCATTAATGGCAACCCAGGCCACGTTGAGTGCCTTGTTGGTGCGAGAACACACAGGTCAAGCCAAGCGTCAAGAGGTTGCATTAAGCACCGCGGCGCAGTGGCTGGGTTTGCCTCAAGCTTGGGGGCTCACCACACCGGACGGCGCAGTAGGTGGGGCGCACGCAGGTTACCGCGTGTACGCCTGTGCCGATGGCCGTGTGGCGGTTGCCGCACTTGAGTCACATTTTGCAGCGGCATTGGCCACCGTTGCCGAGCTCAAGATACACCATACGAGCGACTGGTTTGTTGAAGCCACGCGCAAGCAGCTTGCACGTTATTTCAAACGTTTGAGTCGCGCTCAGCTGGCTACAATTGCCGCGGCCAATGACCTGCCCATACACACCATGCCTTGAGGTTGCGAAGAGCGTTAGGGCGTGATGCCGCGGCGACAGGCGCTGGGTGTTAAGCCAGCACCTTTTTTGCAGATGTTGAAGCTCTTGTAGTTGCTGAGGGTGTTTTAGGCGCTGCAGGCTTTGATACCTTGGCCTTGATGCCCTCGCGTGGTGGCAAGCCCGTGTGTTGCGTGAGCAGTCGACCCGGCCTAGCCTTCAGTGGCGTGCTGTGCTTGCGCCTGGGACTGACGTAAGCGGTAGAGTTCAAGGGCTGGTAGCTGGGAATCAGGTGGTGCTTGCCATTGCCTATCAAGTCGGCTCTACCCATGGACTTCAAGGCTTCGCGAAGCAGTGGCCAGTGGTTGGAGTCGTGGTATCGCAAAAATGCCTTGTGCAAACGCCTGCGCTTGTCGCCGCGCACAATATCAACTGTTTCAGAGTCACGCCCTACTTTTCTCAGCGGATTTTTTCCCGAGTGGTACATGGCCGTGGCCGTGGCCATTGGGCTTGGGTAAAAGGTTTGCACTTGGTCTGCCCTGAAACCATTGGCCTTCAGCCAAACGGCCAAGTTCATCATGTCTTCGTCGCGTGTGCCGGGGTGGGCGGCAATGAAGTAGGGAATGAGGTATTGTTTTTTACCAGCATCAGCGCTGAACTTGTCGAACATCTTTTTGAAACGGTCGTAAGTTCCAATGCCCGGCTTCATCATTTTGGACAGCGGATCACCTTCGGTGTGCTCAGGCGCAATTTTTAAATAGCCGCCCACGTGGTGGGTTACCAACTCTTTCACATACTCTGGCGACTCGACAGCCAAGTCGTAGCGCAGGCCTGAGCTGACCAAAATTTTCTTCACGCCTTTCAATGAACGTGCACGCCTGTACATGTTGATGAGTGGCGTGTGGTCTGTGTTGAGATTCGAGCAAATGCCCGGATACACACAACTTGGCTTGCGGCAGGCCGCCTCAATTTGAGGACTTTTACAACCGATACGGTACATGTTGGCGGTTGGCCCACCCAGGTCAGACACCACGCCAGTAAAACCAGTCACGGTATCCCGAATGGCTTCAATTTCTTTGATCACCGAGTCTTCGGATCGGCTTTGAATCACGCGACCTTCGTGTTCGGTAATGGAACAAAAGGTACAGCCGCCAAAACAGCCGCGCATGATGTTGACAGAAAATCGAATCATTTCCCACGCTGGAATCTTAGTCTCGCCGTCATGGCCACCTAGCTGATCGGCGTATTTGGGATGGGGGCTGCGCGCATAGGTTAGGTCAAACACGTGGTCCATCTCAGGCGTGGTCAGCGGTATGGGTGGCGGCGTAATCCACACATCACGTGCCATATGACCTTCGCCATGGGCCTGAACCAATGCGCGGGCGTTGCCTGGATTGGTTTCCAGGTGCAATACTCGGCTGGCATGGGCATACAACACGGTGTCGCGTTTAACCTGCTCATAAGACGGGAGCCGAATCACCGACTTGTCACGCGGCGGCGTAAACACACCGCCTTTTCGGCTGGCCAATGATGGGTTAATGACAAACTGCACAGGCTTGACACCCTTCGCAATGTTCACACTGCTGACAGCGTTCTCAACACTGGCAACGGCCTTGGCCTCATCTTCGCGTGCACACGTCTCACCTTGGGCGGCAGCCTGCTCGGACACCATGAGGTAGGGGTTGACATGGGCGTCAACGCGACCAGCCTGATCAACTTCACTGGAGTCAATTTCGAACCACCCTTCAGGCGTGCTTCGGCGCACAAAAGCCGTGCCACGAACATCGGTAATATCTTGTACAGATTCGCCTTTGCCCAAGCGATGTGCGATTTCAATGATGGCGCGCTCGGCATTGCCAAACAGGAGCAAGTCACATTTGGAATCCACCACCATAGAGCGGCGAACTTTGTCTTGCCAGTAGTCGTAATGTGCAATGCGGCGCAATGAGCCTTCGATGCCGCCCAACACAATCGGCACGTCTTTGTAGGCCTCGCGGCAACGCTGCGAGTACACCAACGCGGCGCGGTCTGGGCGAGAACCGCCTTGACCGCCAGGCGTGTAAGCGTCGTCTGATCGAATTTTTCTATCAGCCGTGTAGCGGTTGATCATGGAGTCCATGTTGCCCGCGGTCACACCGTAGAACAAATTGGGTTTACCCAAGGCCTTGAAGGGCTCCGCACTCTGCCAGTCAGGCTGGTCAATGATGCCAACACGGAAGCCTTGGGCCTCTAAGGTGCGACCAATAACGGCCATGCCAAAGCTGGGATGGTCTACATACGCGTCGCCGGTCACGATGATGATGTCGCAACTGTCCCAGCCCAGTGCATCCATTTCGGCGCGGCTGGTGGGCAAAAACTTGGCCACACCGAAACGATGTGCCCAGTATTTACGATAACTGGTAATGGGTTTGGCGTCTCGCGGGAAAAACGAAACGTCTATGGGCATGTTCATGGGGAGCTGGTCGGCTTGGACTTGGGCGTGATCTAAAGGGCTGCGGTATGGCGCCTAACCCTCTATTTTACGCGTTGAAGCGCTGTTGTGCCGTAAATACCAGGCACACACACCAACGCGCGTTGTGATGCCCACACAAACAAGCCATACCCAAGCAAAAAAAACCACCCGAAGGTGGTTTTTTTTTGAACCCAAGAAGGGCGTGATCAGCGAATCACTTGCAAACTCGTACGCTCACCACCGCGGTAGGTCATCAACGTCAACGCGCCATTCTTAATGTCGCCTTTGTCGTCGAACGTGATGTTGCCAGTCACGCCTTTGAAACCGTCGGTTTTGGCCAAAAATGGCAAGTAAACAGCTGGGTCAGCTGACTCAGCACGCTTCATGGCGTCGGCCAGCAACTTAACGGCGTCGTAAACGTAAGGTGCGTACACCTGGACTTCTACGTTGTACTTGGCTTTGAAGTCAGCACGGAACTTGTCCATGGCGGGCTTGCCTGCTTCGTCAACACCACCAGCCTCAGCACAGTAAACCATGTTGTCAGCCAAGCTGTCACCTGCCAGCGCTGGCAAACCAGCAGTACAAATGCCGTCACCGCCCATGAATTTGGCTTCGATGCCCAGTTGCTTCATCTGCTTCAGCATAGGACCTGCCACAGCATCCATGCCGCCGAAGAAAATAACGTCTGGCTTCTTGCCTTTGATAGACGTCAGAATGGCGTTGAAGTCGGTGGCTTTGTCGTTGGTGAATTCACGTGCAACCACCGTGCCGCCTGCAGCCACAACACCCTTTTCGAACTCATCAGACACGCCTTGACCGTAAGCCGTGCGGTCATCAATCACTGCAACGGTTTTAGCGTTCAATGTCTCGATAGCGTAACGGCCTAAGGTACCGCCCAACTGTGTGTCATCAGCGACCAAGCGGAACGTTGTGTCAAAGCCTTGACGTGTGTACTTGGGGTTTGTTGCAGAAGGTGACACCTGTGGCAAGCGTGCATCGTTGTAAATTTTGGAAGCGGGAATAGTGGTGCCTGAGTTCAGGTGACCCACGATACCGTTGACTTTTGCATCAACCAATTTCTGAGCTGCGGCAGTGCCTTGCTTGGGATCGGCTGCGTCGTCTTCAGCGAGCAACTCAAATGTGACAGGTCGGCCACCAATGACCAAACCCGAGGCATTCAACTCTTCGATTGCCATGCGGCCACCGTTTTCGTTGTCTTTACCCAAATGGGCGATGGCACCACTGGTCGGACCAACGTGACCGATCTTTACGATCAGTGGCGCATCAGCGGCGGGGGCTACTGCTTCTTCTTTTTGTCCACAGGCAGTTAATGCAGCAACTGCTGCAACAATAACGGCTAGTTTGATCTTCATTTGCATGGAAGTCCTTGAGGTAACAAGTTGGTTTGAATGAACAACAACATTAAGTTTGCACCTAAATTGCCGGGTGAAGATACATCAAATTTCAACCAATGTGTCACCGCTAAAAAAATATATTTGCCGGCAAGGGTAAACCCTTTGCACCGCCTGTTCTTCAAGTGTTGCTCACCAGCTTGTCGACGGCTGTATTGCTTAAGACGGCACCCATCTGGGCGTAACGTTTCCAACGCTCGCGCGCATCGGCTGTACCTGCAGGTGTCACCACCTCAATCATCTTGTCAAACGACTCGCACCCATCAACCCACACTTGCAATGTGCTGACCAAGCGGCTGTTGCTTGCGCTTCCTGCTGATCTAAGACTGGCAACTTGTTCCATGCTGGTTACAAGTGCGACCGGGCTGCGCGCCAACACTGATGGCGGCGCGTCCGCTCGGCTGTGCGGCAAAAAACTGGACCGCGAGAACGCCCATAAAGCCGCATCAATTGTGTTGAGCTCTTCAAGTCGGCACAGCACCACCATGGTCTGCCCACTGCGCTTCACCTTGACCGCCAAACGTGCAATGTGGGCGGGCACATCGGCCACGCCCGTATGAAACATCACTTCTTTCAAGGACTCACCAGCTTGCATAAACGCGATCAGCTGACTTTCTTGGCGGCCCGTTTAGAGGCTGTTGTCGGCTTCGTGTTGCCAGCCAACCCTGCTGCATGTTGCAACACATGCGTCACCAACAGCGGCACTGGGCGCCCTGTTGAGCCCTTTTGAGAACCACTGACCCACGCCGTACCAGCGATATCAAGGTGCGCCCACTTGAAATCCGCTGTGAATTTCTCTAGGAACTTGGCCGCTGTGATGGCACCACCTGCGCGGCCACCACCAATGTTTGGAATGTCGGCAAAGTTTGACTTCAATGCAGCACCGTATGCGGCGTCTAATGGCATGCGCCAGCACAGGTCGCCACTGACCTCACCAGCGTTTGACAACGACTGCGCCAACGCATCGTCAGCGCAGAACATGCCTGTACGCACGTGACCAAGGGCAATCACACAAGCACCTGTCAGGGTGGCCACATCAATCACATGCGCGGGCTTGTAGCGCGTGGCATAGGTCAAGGCGTCACACAGTATCAAACGGCCTTCGGCGTCGGTATTGAGAATCTCTATGGTCTGGCCACTCATGCTGGTCACCACATCGCCGGGCTTGACAGCGTTGGCATCGGGCATGTTTTCGCAGCTTGGAATCAGTGCCACCACGTTCACCTTAGGCTGCAACTCACCAATGGCTTGCATGGCACCCAATACGCTGGCAGCACCGCCCATGTCGTACTTCATCTCGTCCATATCGGGGCTGGGCTTGATGGAAATGCCACCGGTGTCAAACGTGATGCCTTTGCCAACCAACACCACTGGCGCTTGGGTCTGAGGCGCACCCTTGTACTGCATGACTATGAAACGCAGCGGCTCTGTTGAGCCCTGCGCCACCGCCATGAACGAGCCCATTTTCAACTTTGCCACTTCACGTGGACCCATAACTTGGACTTGCATGTTGCGCAGCTTACCCATTGCCTTGGCTTGCTCGCCCAAGTGCGTTGGGGTTGCCAAGTTGGCTGGGCGATTGGCCCATTCTTTGGCAACAGCCACACCACTGGCGACGGCCTTGGCGACCGCAAATTGTGGAGCCAATGCCAGCGCATCGTCGGCACAAATCGTCACACGTGCCTTAAATGGCTTGCCCACGGTGGTTGACTTGCTGGTGGTGTACAAATAACTGCCTTGCTCAATCGCACCGACCAAGGCCTGGGACCAATCACGCTTGTTGGCGCTTGACTTATGTAATTGCAGGGCATGCACGCTGACCAACACCGTTTTAATGTTGGAGCTGCTGAGGGATTTGACACACGCGGCCAAAGCCGAGCGAACGCCGTCTGCGTCACCGCTGTCAACATGAACGGCCACAACCTGTTTGGCGACAAACCGTGGATCTGCAAAACTCTGCACCTGGGTGGCGCCGCTGCCACCCAAGCCCCCGGTTTTAACAGCCTGCTGCAGCCAAGCACCAAGCGCGCTGGTGGTCGCAGGTACTTTGAAGTCTTTGGCAACCAGCACGACCAAGACATCGGTGCGTGCCAGGCAGGCGGCGTCAAAAGATAAGTTTTTCAGTTCAACGTTCATAATGGGTGCTTGGTTATTGAGTTGGCTCTTATGTTATTCCATTCTTCTATTCGAAAAGACATGGCACGCAGCTTTTGGACGAGCTGGGTGGTGTTATTCACCATTGTCATGACACTTATGTTAATACGCACGCTGGGCTTGGCCGCTGATGGCAAGTTCGACCCTGAGTCTTTGTATTTGGCTTTGGGCTACAGCGCCGTCGGGCGCATGCCTACTATTTTGGCCATTGCGCTGTTTGTATCTATTGTGTCGGTGATGTCGCGCATGTACCAAGACAGCGAAATGGTGATCTGGTTCAACAGTGGCGCAGGCCTGCTGTCATTTATAAAACCTGCGCTGCGATTCGCCTGGCCCATTTTATTGACCATAGCGACCTTGCAGTGGTTTGTCTGGCCATGGTCTAACCAACAGCTGGACGAGCTGAAAGTCAGGTTTGAGTCGCGCGGCGACTTGGAACGTATCGCCCCTGGACAATTCAAGGAATCGGCCAGCGGTGAGCAAGTGTTTTTTATGGACAACGACAGCAGCGCTGGCGTAGACGGTAACAATATTTTTGTATCCAGCAAGACACCACGCGGCACCAGCATCATTTCGGCTCAGAGCGCGCTGGTGGTGAACCGCGTTGACGGCCAATACGTTGAATTGAGCAATGGCCAGCAACTGAGCAAAGCGCAAGACGGTCAGACGACGCGCATCATTGAATTCGAACGCCACGGCACACGCACGGATGATGAAGTACGACTAGGCACCATGCAAAGCTCAAAATCAACACCGTCGTGGGACCTGTTGATGAACCCCACGCCACATGCTGTGGGCGAACTCAGCTGGCGTGTGGGAATGGCTTTGGCCAGCTTGAACTTTGTACTGCTTGCGCTGGCCGTTATCAAAATAAACAACCGATCAAGCCGCGGCATGAGCTTGGCCATAGCGTTGCTGATATCGCAGATTTACCTCAACCTATTAAGCGTAGGACAAGGTTGGGTGGTCACGCAACAAATCAGTGTCTTGGGTTTCATGGTCGGTTTGCATGGCGGGGTTTTTGCGCTGTGTGTGTTGTGGCTGTACATGCGGCATGTGCAATTTGATGCCACAGGCTGGCTGCGCCACTCGCTGTTGGCCACACGCATCAAACCGCTGACCGTTTCATGAAAACCATACGCTCTTTAATTTATGCAGAGGTTTACAGTGCCGTCGCATTTGCATCGGTAGGGTTTTTAGCTCTGTTTTCATTTTTTGATTTGGTCGACGAGCTGGGGGCTATTGGACGTGTTGCCGTAGGCCAGACTGGTTTGACATACGGCCTAGAGCATGCCTTGCTGTATGTGGCTTTGGGCATGCCTTGGCGGGTGTACGAACTGCTGCCTATCTGTGTCTTAATTGGTACTGTGTTTGTGCTGACACGCATGGCACAACGCTCAGAGTTCACTATTTTACGGACCAGCGGTCTAGGACCATGGCTTGCGCTGCGTATTATGTTGATGATGGGCGCTGTGTTTGTTGTGTTGACGTTCGTCACTGGCGACTACATCGCCCCCTTTGCGGGTAAACAGCAAACATTGCTCAAAGCGCGCTTTGATGGTGGTCTGAGCGCTGGACGAACCGGCGCTTGGCTGAAGGAGACTCGCACAAACGGCAACGCATCTGTCAACGTGGGCGCTATCAATGCCGTCGCAGACCTAGAACGGATCACGGTATACGAATTCAGCAACAGCGGCCAGCTCACTCGGACCTTGACAGCTGCCAGCGCAACCATTGGCGATAACAACAGTTGGACGCTTCGTGAAGGCACAGTCACCAACTACGACAAAGCTGCACCTCAACTCAATGAGGCCGCACCGATCTCATTGGCAGCACGCAATGATGTGCGCATCACCAAGACGTCCTTTGACACGCAGCAGTGGCCCACTGAGATCACCATTGACATGATTTCTGTAGCCGTTTTAGACCCCAGTACCATGCGCACCTTTGACCTGTTTAATTTTATCAACCACCTAGAGGCCAACCAACAAAATGCACAACAATACGAAATTGAGTTTTGGCGCAAGTTGTTTTACCCGCTGAGCTGCTTGGTCATGGTGGTGTTGGCATTGCCCTTTGCTTACTTTCACTTTCGCTCTGGCGGCGTGGCAGGCTATGTGTTCATTGGCTTTTTGGCAGGTATCAGTTTCTTTTTACTGAACAACGTGTTTGGCTATATTGGCAACCTGAATGCTTGGCAGCCATGGTTGGCCGCCGCCACCCCTAGTTTGATTTATACGGCAATATCCTTGGGCGCTTTCAGCTGGCTGGTGTTGAAACGCTAACGCCCATGTAAACGTGAACGCAGCAACACCAGCGCCATCGCCATCGCCCTAGCCTTATTGTTAAGCGCCACGCAACACCCCATCAACAGTTTTTAAACGCATGTCTGCACCAACCTCCACCACATACCAAGACGCAATAGACAGCTCAAATCGTGGCCTTATTTTGTTCGCGCACGGCTCGCGCGACCCCTTGTGGCGGGACCCACTAGAGGCCATTGCAGCCCGCATTGCGACGCAAGCGCCCAACACACACATCGCTTGCGCCTACCTGGAGTTGTGCGAGCCAACGCTAGCCGCTACAGCCGCAGTGATGGTCGAAAAAGGTGCTCAACGCATCCGTGTACTGCCTATGTTTTTTGGTGTTGGCAAGCACGCTAGAGAGGACTTGCCTGTGCTCATGGACGAGCTGACAGCACTGTATCCCCATGTACAGTTCACATGCGAACAAGCCGTTGGTCAGCACCCTGCGTTGCTTCAAGCCATCGTCAACATCGCCATAAACGAGCACAATTAGCGCAACTGTAGCGCTTAAGACACCATTTAAATTCGCCTGATAATGGCTCTACACCTGCCCGATCAACTCGCTGGTGCACCCCTGTCATTGACCACTTGCGCATAGCACACACCATTTGCCACCATGAACCTGCACCAGTTCAAATTTGTACAAGAGGCTGTCAGACGCAACCTCAACCTGACTGAGACTGCCAAGG
>Ga0222648_1000087_pt1 | contig 41397 bp, 39 predicted proteins | sample AntAcemetagen335_FD_181021 | JGI IMG/M metagenome (GOLD analysis project Ga0222648, IMG submission 181021) | Saline water microbial communities from Ace Lake, Antarctica - #335 | ecosystem: Environmental > Aquatic > Non-marine Saline and Alkaline > Saline | place: Antarctica: Ace Lake... | reverse complement strand
GCTCACGTAGCGAACCGCGCCACCCTTGCCAAACTTCTTGCTGCTGCCGTACTCCACACCGAGCGATGGAAGTAGGCGCCCGCCCGCGTAATAAGTCTCGTAGCTGGCATCTACACCTACTGCCACCGAAGCCATACTTTGCTCCTGTTTACCGTAGAACAATGCATAGCTGCCGCCTTGTTCGGTGTAAGCGCGAAGGCTGGAATAAACAATGGACGTTGTGCCATAAGGCGTGAGCTTCAGAGCGGCTTCGCTCTCTTGCACAGGGCGCAGTGCAACTTGCGCAAATAGCTGATCACCCAAGCGTTTGCCAGTTAAGGTTTGAGACCCGTCCAAACGCGTCGTATCGAACTTCATGCGGGTGTAGCCCAGCGTCGAGTCCAGCGCAAGACCACTACCCAATTGGTCAGAGCGATAGCCCGCAAGGCTGAACAGATTTGCATCCAAGGCACCTCCGGTGCTCGCAACTGTTTCCTCATCATTACCCAATGTCACTGCAAATCCAATTAGGTCGTCGTCTTCTGTTGGGCGGTCTGCTCCGAAAGCCAAATTCTTCGTACTTATCTTGGTGATATTGAGCGAGCTGCTGGTGTGATCGCCAACAATGATCTCGCCGTAGGCCCAGCCTGACCAGCTTCCTGCAATGGGACCTCCCACTGGGTTGGCGTTGAGCTTGTCTAATCCAAGGCTCTGCTTTATTCCAGCTAGCAGATTCAATATTAGAGCGGTTGTTTTGTCCTTAGCCAGTGCATCCTCTGTCACACCGGTTGATAATTGTTTGCCGACAGCGAACACATCCTCCATGCCAAAGGAGGTGTTTTGGTAATTTTGACTTGCGACTGCATTTAAAAGCGGATTTGCAAAGCTTAGCTTGACCCCTTGGAAGCTTCTCTGGGTGATGTTCGGATTAATACGAATCCAGTCCAATCGGTTGTTAACCGATGCCATAGCGAAGCTGGATGCCCGGCTGGTTATCTTTTGCTGCGCCTGTACGCTGAGCACGACATCAGCCTTGGTAATTGGCGAGGGCAACTGACCTGATATTGTCGAGCTATTGGTGACACTTTGTCCTGCAAAGCCCACCATGAGGTTACCTGCGGCGTCTTGCAAGTCGTTAGTACCCGGCGCCGTATAGGCGATGCTTATGCTCTGTCCGACCGTAGCGGCTTGAGCCAAGCTCAACGTGACACTCGTACCTGAGACGGCAACGCTTGAGACGGAGATTACACTGCCCCCAGCGCTCACGGTGAAGGCACTGGCAGCAGGCGTTGATGCCCCTAGTGTCTCGCTCGCTGTGAGCGTCAGTGTTGTGCCGCTGGCTGCCAACACCGCGGAGGACACCGTTGGCGCTATTAGGTCCGTGCTTGTAGTCCATGTGAACTGTGTCGACGCAACATTATTTAGGCTGTTCGAGGTGAATTTATTCGCCCCCACATCCACCGTGACGCTTGCTGAAGTGGCACTCAGCGTGGCCGTATAGCTCGTACCCGAGCCAGTGAAGTTACTCAGCGTCGCACCCGACACCGTGACGTCAGCGGCCGTGAAGTCGCTCGTTGTTCCACTGGCTGTGAAGGTTAATGTGAGCGCGCTGTCGCTGGATGTTGAGCCACTTGCAACAGCGCCTGAGCCATTTGCAGCAGTGATTGTGACTGCGGACACGGCATTACCAAACACATAGTCACCTACAGCGGAGCCACTGTTCGTGATATTGGCACTTACGACACCAGCAGGCCAGCCCATCGACGGATATCCTTGGCTCCAGTTGTAGCCGTCTGTCGTACCAAAATAGCCCGGGTTTCCTGCCGTAATGCGATAAGCAAATATTGTTTGATTGCCCGGATGAAAGAGGGCTGCGAGCGCCTGCGCTAACGCTGCGTCCCCCCACCATGGATTTGCCTGAAATCGTGTATCACTTGTGGGGCTATAGGCTATCTGCTCATTAGAAACAGAATAGGTCACACCGTTGTGAGTTATGAGAGTTGCCGCGTTTGAAATATTTAGCGCTATTGCTGAAAAAAAAAGGCGACTATGTATTTTTTGAGCATTATGTCAACTTGTCTTCCTGTTTTTTGCTTAAAACTAACAAACTCTACCCAACACAGCAATAACTTGTGATTGTTGCCTCTTACAAAGACATGTAAAAAAAAAGGTGAGTCAGTATAGCCCGTCTTTGCGGTTAGGCAGCGCCCAATCAAGTCAGTGGATTTGTGGCTTGAGGTGTTCGTTACTGAAGCCTGCGTTGGCTATGGGTTTAAACCTGAGACTGGCACTCCCCCAATTCACTAGACATATTTCACGCTACGGCTTGACACCGCTTTGACCTATGGTGGAAGAGTTGAGCAGATACGTAGGTAGCTGTCAGGTCAATTCTTCTTAGATTAAGTCAATCAACTACCAGCCGCATTGCTTTGCGGTACTCACTAGCAGTAGTCAACGTAAATGGCTGAAAGTGACTTCGTAACGCTTCACCACATCACTTTGCCGATGATGGGTGAATTGATGGGTACAGTCAAAAAGAAAAGTCCAGAAACAGGAAAACCCCAAGTAAATTAATCACTTGGGGTTGAATTTTGGCGGAAGAGGTGAGATTCGAACTCACGGTCCCTTGCGGGACGCCGGTTTTCAAGACCGGTGCAATCGACCACTCTGCCACTCTTCCGTCGATTTATCGCTTACAACAGGGCTGTATTGCACAGCCATGCTTTTAAGAAAGCAAGTCTTTATTCTAACCAACTAAAAGCCATGTTTTGCTACGCGCTCAAGAATAAGCTTTGCAAGTCGCTCAGGAAGTCAAAACCGAGTGTGGTTGGCGCGATGTGGTTACCGGTTCGGCTGATCAAGCCTTTGGCCTGTGCCGTCTCTAGTGCGGCTTGTATGCGGCTCACCGACAAGCCTGTCCGCTCTGTGTACAGGCTGAGATCAAAACCACTGCGCAAGCGCAGCGCGTTGAGCATGAACTCAAAGCTCAACTCACCCAGGGCCACGTCGGTGCTGGACGACAAGGCCCTGCCCTGCATGGCGGCTTGCATGTAGCGGCGTGGATCGCGCAAGCGGACTTGACGAGTGACGCGGTGGGCAAAGGTGAGCTTGCTGTGCGCACCAGCGCCAATGCCCAAGTAATCGCCAAACTGCCAATAATTGGTGTTGTGCCAGCAGCCGTGATCGGCTTGGGCGTAAGCCGATACCTCATAACGCTCAAAGCCGTTGGCGGTGGTGCGCTCGGTAATGAGGTCTAGCATGGCGTAGGCGTCGTCGTCCTCTGGGAGTACTGGCGGCTTAACAGCAAACAAGGTGTTGGGTTCTATGGTGAGGTGGTACAGCGAAATATGTGGCACACCTAGGCCCAGTGCGGTGTCTATGTCACGTGTACATTCAGCCAGCGTTTGGCCAGGCAAGGCGTACATGATGTCAACGTTGCAGGTGTCAAACGCCTGCACCGCCTCGGTAACGGCGGCCAAGGCTTGCGCGCCATCATGCACGCGGCCAATGCGTTGCAACGCGTCATCGGAGAAGCTTTGCACGCCCACCGATAACCGGGTAACGCCAGCGGCCCTAAAGGCTTTAAAGCGCTCGCGCTCGAAGGTGCCTGGGTTGGCTTCCATGGTAATTTCGCAATCAGCAGAAAGCTTTAAACGGGCGCGAATTTGCCCCAATAAATCGCCAATGACCTCAGGCGCAAACAAGCTGGGCGTGCCGCCCCCTATAAATATGCTGTGTACCGTGCGTCCCCACACCAATGGCAAAGAAGCCTCTAAGTCGGCCATCACGGCTGCCACATAGGCGCGCTCAGGCAACGCTTGGGCTTGGTCTGGTGCCCACTCATGGGAGTTAAAGTCGCAATATGGGCATTTGCGCAGACACCACGGTATGTGCACGTACAAAGCCAATGGCGGCAGCGCTGCCATTTGCAACAAACCCGGGCGCATCATATGCACCACGTCTGGACTGGCAACGCCGACTTGGCCATTGCTCTGGATCTCAATCACCATAGGTACGAACTGTGTGTGGCTGCTGTTTAGACAGCGGTTGGGTGAGGTCTTGGTTAAGGCCCAAGCCATCGCTGGCGAATCAAGCCAAGCATAATCTGACTGGCTTTGCCTCTATGGCTGTTGGCGTTTTTAACCTCAACTGGCAACTGGGCAAAAGTCTGCTCAAACTCTGGCAACCACATCACGGGGTCGAATCCAAAGCCATTGTCACCAATGGGCTCATGCGTAATGAGACCAGCGGCACGGCCAGCCGCAATGAGTGGCTCGGAGTCTGTGGCGCTGCGCACAGCGACCAACGTGCTCACCAAGGCTGCGCGCCTGTCGTCAATGCCTGCCATTTGTTCTAGCAGGGCCACCACGTTGTTGTCATCGCTTTTGGCATAGCCAAACAGCGTGGCGTAGTAAGCGGTGTCCACGCCTGGCCGCCCGCCAAAGGCTTCCACACACAAGCCCGCATCGTCTGCGATGGCAGGAAGCCCAGTGTGCAAAGCGGCGTTGCGCGCTTTGGCCAAAGCGTTTTCTACAAACGTGCAATGTGGCTCAGGGGCCTCTGGTACACCCAGCTCACCTTGCGCCACCAGTTCTACGCCCAAGGGGGCAAACAAGGCTTGCAGCTCGGCCAGTTTGCCCGCATTGTTAGAAGCCAATACCAGTCTCATGGCACGTGACCTATTGTTTGGTTGCGCCAGCAACTGGGACGGCCAAGGCCGCTTGTTGCATGGTGACCAGCTCGGCAATGCCCTTGTCAGCCAGGTCTAGCAGCTGGCCCATTTCTGCGCGTGAAAATGCCGCGCCTTCTGCCGTGCCCTGCACTTCTACAAAATGGCCTGCACCTGTCATGACGACGTTCATGTCTGTATCGCAGGCTGAGTCCTCGGTGTATTCCAAGTCCAGCAGTGGCGTACCGTCCACAATGCCTACCGAAATAGCGGCAATTGGTTCACGAATGGGGCTGACTGTCAGCACGCCGCTGGTCAGCAGGGACGCTACAGCGTCGCACGCAGCGACGTAGGCACCAGTAATGGCGGCCGTGCGGGTACCGCCATCGGCTTGCAGCACATCGCAGTCAAGCGTGATGGTGCGCTCGCCCAGCGCTTTCAAGTCAAACACCGCGCGCAGCGAGCGACCAATCAGACGTTGGATTTCTTGTGTACGACCACTTTGTTTGCCTTTGGCGGCCTCGCGAGCGCTGCGGGTATGGGTGGCGCGCGGCAGCATGCCGTATTCGGCGGTCACCCAGCCTTCACCACTGCCTTTTTTGTGCGGCGGCACGCGCTCTTCTACTGAGGCCGTGCACAACACGCGGGTTTGGCCAAATTCAATCAGCACAGAGCCCTCGGCATGCACCGTAAATTGGCGGGTAATAGTGACGGGGCGCAGCGCATCTGCGGCCCGGTTGGCATTGCGTAGGTAGCTCATAAACACACTCATTGGGTTGCTAGGTAGCCTGTGATCATGTCATATCTTTGGATGCACGCCAGCCTGCGATAATGTAGGGCTTAGCAAATTTGCGGCTTCACCACCGCGCATCCAAGCCATGACCGTTTACAGCATGACAGGCTACGCAAGCAGCCAATCCCCCCCTAGCGATGCCAGCCCTGTGGCACTTGGCATGGAGATTCGCTCGGTCAATAGCCGCTTTCTAGATTTAAGCTTTCGTCTCAGCGACGAACTGCGCGCCAGCGAGCCCGCCCTGCGCGAAGCCCTGACCAAGCGTCTCAAGCGTGGCAAAGTTGAGGTGCGCGCTTGGCTTGAGCGCAGCCACAGCACTGTGGCACGTGTCCCAGAGCGCGCTGAATTGCAACGCTTGCTGGACGCGCAAAACACCATTCAGTCGGTGCTGCCAAACGCTGCGTCGCTCAGCGTCTCCAGCATCATGCAAATGGCAGGTGGCACAGAGCACAACAACGCCGATTTACCCCAGCGTGTACAAACCATGCTGCTAGCCGCTGCGAACGGCTTGGTTGAGGCCCGCGCTCAAGAAGGCTCACGGCTCAGCGCCATGATCACTGGTAGAACTGGCGAATTAAGAGCCTTGGTCAAACAAGCCACCCCGCTGGTGCCTGAATTGGTCGAGCTGCAGCGCCAAAAGTTTTTAGACCGGTGGCAAGCCGCTTTGGGCGACGCCAATGCCAGCGCAGATGAGTCTAGCCTGCAAGCCGCGCGTGACAGGGCTTTAAGCGAAGCCACTGCCTTTGCCATTCGCATAGATGTGGCCGAAGAAATCAACCGCTTAGACGCGCATCTTGACGAGATCGATAGGCTGATGGCCACAGGTGGCGAATTGGGCAAACGCTTGGACTTTCTCATTCAAGAGCTACACCGCGAAGCCAACACCTTGGGCTCCAAGTCCTCTAGCCTGATGCTGACACGCATCTCAGTCGACATGAAGGTACTGATTGAGCAAATGCGCGAACAAGTGCAAAACATTGAATAATTCCACCATGACCAGCACCACCACCTATCCCGGCAACCTTTTTGTCGTCGCTGCGCCCAGCGGCACAGGCAAGTCCAGCTTAGTCAAAGCACTGATGGAGTTGGACTCGCGCGTCAGCCCAAGCGTGTCGCACACCACCCGCGCGCCCCGTGGGCAAGAGAAAGCTGGACGTGAGTACCATTTTGTAGACGATGCCTCTTTCGAGGCCATGGTGAGTCAAGACGAGTTTTTGGAGTGGGCCTTGGTGCACAGCAACAGCTATGGCACCTCACGAAAAGCCATTGACGAGCAAATCGCCAAAGGCTTGGATGTGGTGCTTGAAATTGACTATCAAGGCGCGTTGCAAGTCAAAGATTTGTATGCCAACGCGGTGTTGATATTCATACTGCCACCCAGTTGGGACGAGTTGCGCTCCCGTCTTGAGCGCCGAGCTGAGGACTCAACCGATGTGATTGAACTGCGCCTTGCGAATGCCCGCATTGAAATTGACCAAGCCCAACACTTTGACTACGTTATAATCAACGAGCTATTCGAGCGTGCGCTGTTCGACCTGAAAGCCATCGTCCATGCCCACCGTCTCAAGTTTGTCGCCCAGCGCCGCTTGCGTGCGGAAACCTTTGCTGGTCTGGGCCTGACCGACTGAAATATGACACCTCTTAAAGTGTCACTTTCATTGAACCGCACCGTTTTTTTGTTTGATTTGTCTGGATTGGAGTCCAACCATGGCCCGCATTACCGTTGAAGACTGTTTGGAGAAAATCCCAAACCGCTTCCAACTTGTTTTGGTAGCAACCTACCGCGCTCGTATGTTGAGCCAAGGTCACGCACCAAAAGTTGACAGTAAAAACAAACCAGCCGTAACCGCTTTGCGCGAAATTGCAGCTGGCGAAATTGGCTTGGAAATGCTTCGTAAAGTGCCTATTTAAGCAGTCGCTTCAATGGCATGTGCTTGTATGACCACTTGCACCATCCAACACCCGCTCAGTCATACTGCCGGGTGTTTTTTGTTGCCCAGTTGTGCCGCAAGGCGTTCTAAAAGTAACCCATGCGCCCTCAAATCGCCGCGCTTAGCGCTACAGTATGGGGTATGGGTCGAATCGAAAAAGCCAGCGCCGTTAGCGCAATGTCCAAACAGGGGCCGGGGTCAGCCGCGCACAGCGCAGCAGCGGCCAGTTTTGCTGCGCTCTTAAGCAAACTCGATTACTTAAGCGAGTCTGATATTGAAGACATTCGCAAAGCCTATAAATTTGCCGACGAAGCCCACTTGGGCCAAATGCGCCACAGCGGCGCGCCTTACATCACCCACCCTATTTCTGTGGCGGGCTTGTGCGCGGAATGGAAGCTCGACGCCCAAGCGCTGATGGCCGCTTTGATGCACGACGTGCTGGAAGACAGCGGCATTACCAAAATTGAAATGGCTGAGAGATTTGGTGTGACTGTGGCCGATCTGGTCGACGGCTTGACCAAGCTGGAAAGGTTAGAGTTCGACAACCGCGAAGATAACCAAGCCGAATCTTTTAGAAAAATGCTGTTGGCCATGGCGCGCGATGTACGCGTCATACTTATCAAGCTGGCCGACCGCCTGCACAACATGCGCACCATGGGTGACATGCCTCGCGATAAATGGGGCCGCATATCACGTGAAACCGCTGATATTTACGCCCCCATTGCGCACCGTCTCGGCCTCAACGTGACCTACCGTGAGTTGCAAGACCTGTCGTTTAGGTTCTTACATCCTTGGCGCTACCAAACGCTGAGCAAAGCCGTAGCCAGCGCGCGCAGGCGACGCAACAATTTGGTTGAGCGCGTTAAAGACGAGGTTTTAAACGGCTTGGCCAATCACAACCTGTACGCCGATGTGCAGGGGCGAGAAAAAACGCTGTACTCCATTTACGAAAAAATGACTGAGAAACGCCTCACCTTTTCTCAAGTGAGTGACTTATACGGCTTTCGCGTGATACTGCCCAAGCTGGCTGACTGTTACACCTCGTTGGGTTTGTTGCACCAGCTGTACAAACCAGTACCAGGGCGTTTTAAAGACTACATTGCCATTCCAAAGCTCAACGGCTACCAGTCGCTGCACACCACACTGGTGGGGCCTGCAGGCATCAACATTGAAATTCAATTTCGCACCACAGACATGGATGTGGTGGCCGAGTCAGGCGTGGCCGCGCACTGGCTGTACAAGGCAGACGACCCCACCAGTGAGCACAGCCAAAAACTAGGTGCACAGTGGGTGCAGTCGCTGTTAGACATCCAACAAGAAACCCGAGATGCAGCTGAGTTTTGGGACCATATCAAAATTGACTTGTTTCCAGACTCTGTGTATGTGTTTACACCCAAAGGCAAAATTTTGTCTATGCCCAAAGGCGCCACATTGGTGGACTTTGCGTTTGCCATTCACAGCGACGTCGGGCAACACGCCGTAGCTGCCACCGTAAACGGCGAGCCAGCGCCGCTGCGCTCAGAACTGCAAAACGGCGATGTCATTGAAATCGAAACAGCCAGCATGTCCCAGCCCAACCCAGCGTGGCTGAGCTTTGTGCAAACCGGACGTGCACGGTCAAAGATTCGCAATCATTTGAAACAAATGGAAGAGGACCAGTCGCGCGTGTTGGGTGAGCGCATGCTGCGACAAGCCTTGCGCGCCGAGGGTATTGCGCAATTGCCAGAAGATACAGAGACCTACACCAAACTGTGGGAAAAAGTATTGCGCTTTACGGGCAACAAAACACGCGACGACCTGATGGCAGATATCGGATTGGGCAGACGTATCGCAAGTATGGTGGCTAAAAAAACCACTGCCTTGCTGATCGAACTGGGTTCACGCCCAGACATGCTGCTCATCACCAATGTGCGGTTTTCTCAACCCACCAACGAGACTGTCAGCCAAGGTGTATTGACTTTAGACGGCAGCGAAGGCGCAACTGTCCAGTACGCACACTGCTGCAGCCCCATTCCAGGCGATAAAATCGTCGGCTACTTGGGCCGTGGGGAAGGCTTGGCCGTTCATACCGATGAATGCCCAACCGGTAAGCGACTACTTCAGCGCGACAAAGAGCGCTTCTTACAAGTCGAGTGGGCAGATGAGCCCACCCGGGCATTTGAGTCCAAAGTGTTGGTCACTGTTGACAATGGCAAAGGCATATTGGCACGCGTCGCCGGTGCGCTTACCAGTGCTGAGGCCGATATTACCCACGTGGAGATGGGCTCGGACCGCACACAGGTTGAGTTGCGATTCACTGTTGCGGTGCGCCACCGCCGCCACTTGGCAGACGTGCTGCGCACCGCCAAGCGCACGCCACACGTGCTACGCGCACAACGCGTCAAGCCTAAGCCCCTGTCCTAGATGCTTGTTTAAGTTCGACAACTGCCGCATGACTAAGCCCACTTTGGTCGGTGATGACGCCTCCTTGTCACGTACCCCTTGGTTGCTGTCCCTGCCTGTAGCCATGGGCTATATCCCGTTGGGCATGGTGTTTGGTTTTTTGTTTGTGCAAGCTGGGGGGCCTTGGTGGCTGGCCATCGCCTCTAGTGTGGTGGTGTATGCAGGCGCGGCGCAATTCATGATGGTCCCCATGCTGGCTGCGGGACTGCCCCTGGCCACCATTGCGCTCGCCACAGCTGTCATCAATTTGCGCCACGTGTTCTATGGCCTGTCGTTGCTGGACCGGCTGCCCAAGCCCTGGTCGGCCAAGGCTTATATGGTGTTTGGACTCACTGACGAGACCTATTCGGTACTGACCACCCTACCCGCCCACACCTCCACCCAGCACATGTTGGCTATTACCGCGCTGAACCAAGCATGGTGGGTCGCGGGCTCAGCTGTAGGCGCACTTATTGGCGCACGAGCTCAGGTTCAATTGGTTGGTTTGGACTTTGCGCTGGGTGCTTTGTTTGCCGTACTCGCGGTTGAGCAGTGGCGCTCAAGCAGCAACAGCCACGCACTGTGGACAGCTATGGTCTCCTATGCACTGGCCTTGTGGCTGGTGCCGCAACAGGCGCTGTTGGTTGCCATAGCGTTGTCGGTGGCGGTGGGCTTGTGGCTGCAACGTGTGCCCAAACCTTCTCAAACACGCGCCCAATCACCGACCGACAAGGACATCCTATGAACAACTGGGGCTACGTCATCAGTGCCATCGCCATCATGGGATTGGTAACGTTTGGCCTGAGGGCTGCGCCCTTTTTGGCTGCAAAATGGCTACAGCAACACACATTGGTATTGCGCTTGGGACGTTTTTTACCGCTGGCCATCATGGTCTTGCTTACAGTGCACACATTGGCTGGCAACGCCCAGTCACACACGAATGGACCTTGGCCCGAATTGGCCGCAGGCTGCACGGTGGTTGTCGCCCAGTTATGGCGCAAGCACGCCCTGCTCAGCATTGTCTTGGGTGTGTTCGTTTATGTGGCTTTTAGAAACCAGTGGGTGCCCCTGGCTTAGCCGTACTGCACACTCTCAACCAACAGCACTTGAACCCCTGTGGGTGTGTGGACACGCACCTCGTCGCCAACATGGGCACGCAACAGGGCTGAGGCGACAGGTGAGACCCAACTGATTTGCCCTTGGTCGTGCTGCACTTCATCCACACCAACTATGTGCACATGAACCTGCTCGCCGTCGCGTTGGCTGTACGTGACATGCGCCCCAAAAAACACTTGCTCAACGCCTTGGTTGCGCGTCGCATCCACCACCTCGGCTACCGTCAAGCGCTTGGTTAAAAACCGCAAACGCCTGTCGATTTCGCGCAAGCGCTTTTTGCCGTAAATGTAGTCCCCATTTTCTGATCGGTCACCGTTTTTGGCTGCCCAATGCACCGCGTCAACCACCAATGGGCGCTCGACGTCAATCAGCTGCATCAGCTCAGCGCGCAGGCGTGCTTCGCCAACTGCGGTGATGTAGTTTTTAGGTGGCGCGCTAGGCTCGCCGGCTTGCACGCCAGCGCCACCATGCGACAGCTCATCCTCATCCTCATCAAGGTTATCTGGGTCGAAAGCGAGTGACTCTTGGTCTGACATGCTGGTCCTTACAGGCTTGTGCTGCAGACATTTCAGTTGCGCACTGAAAATGCAACGCAAAAAGGGTCACAAATTGCTTTGTGACCCTTCTTTTGAACTCTAATGAGTTGGTGCGGCTGGCAGGATTCGAACCCACGACCCCTTGGTTCGTAGCCAAGTACTCTATCCAACTGAGCTACAGCCGCTGAGCCTCGTATTCTAGCACCTGATATTTGACAATTCCACAGTTGCGTTAAATTATTTACAAATAGATGCAGGCATGCGGACATACCAACGGCTAGACAAGTCACATTTAAAACTGTGCATGCAGCAGCCTGTTTACAACGACATAAAATAACAGGCTGCACACTAGTAGACGCTGGCCCGCAACGCACAGGACTCACACCATGGCACGTACGCTTTACGACAAAATTTGGGACGAACACGTCGTCCATTCCGAAGAAGACGGTACCGCCGTTCTATATATAGACCGACATTTGGTACATGAGGTCACCAGCCCCCAGGCTTTTGAAGGCTTGCGCCAAGCTGGGCGCAAGCTGTGGCGCGCCTCTTCAATTGTGGCCACTGCCGACCACAACACGCCGACCCAAGGTTGGGAGCAGGGCTACGATGGCATTACAGACCCGGTCTCAAGAGAACAAATCGTCACGCTAGACAGCAACATTGCCGCATTTGGTGCGGCGGCCTATTTTCCATTTCTAAGCAAGCAACAGGGCATTGTTCACGTGATGGGCCCAGAGCAAGGCGCAACCTTACCGGGCATGACCGTGGTGTGTGGCGACTCACACACCTCTACCCACGGCGCTTTTGGCGCGTTGGCGCACGGCATTGGTACCAGTGAGGTTGAGCATGTCATGGCCACCCAAACGCTGCTCGCTAAGAAAGCCAACAACATGCTGGTGCGCGTGGACGGTCAGTTGCCTGCGGGCTGTACGGCTAAAGATGTGGTGCTGGCCATCATTGGTCGAATTGGCACCGCTGGCGGCACGGGCTACACAATTGAGTTTGGCGGACAGACCATCCAAGAGTTGTCCATGGAAGGCCGTATGACGGTGTGCAACATGGCCATTGAAGCTGGCGCGCGCGCAGGCTTGGTAGCGGTAGATGACAAAACCATAGCCTACGTCAAGGGGCGCCCTTTTGCGCCAACCGGTGCCGAGTGGGATCAAGCAACGGTTTACTGGCGAGGCTTGCACTCAGATGCCGATGCCAAGTTTGACCATACTGTGGTGCTGCAAGCTGCCCACATCGTGCCGCAAGTCACTTGGGGTACATCGCCTGAAATGGTCACAGGTATTGATGGCTTTGTGCCAGATCCTGACACCATCAAAGACCCCAGCCAACGCGATGCCACAGAACGCGCACTCACCTACATGGGCTTGTCGCCCGGTAAGGCCATTGCAGACATTTTTGTAGACAAGGTTTTTATTGGTTCGTGCACCAACAGCCGCATTGAAGATATGCGCGCCGCCGCCGCCGTGGTCAAAAAGCTGGGCAAACGCGTCGCCAGCAACGTCATTGTTGCCATGGTTGTGCCTGGCTCTGGCTTGGTAAAAGTTCAAGCCGAACAAGAAGGCCTGCATCATATTTTCAAGGCCGCGGGTTTTGAATGGCGCGAGCCAGGTTGCTCCATGTGCTTGGCCATGAACGCCGACCGCCTAGAGCCCGGCGAGCGCTGCGCATCCACAAGCAACCGCAACTTTGAGGGCCGCCAAGGCGCACAAGGACGCACCCATTTGGTCAGCCCCGCCATGGCCGCCGCCGCCGCCGTACACGGCCATTTTGTTGATGTGCGCGGCCTCGCGTAAGCCAAGCAATACAGGAATTCAGCCATGCAACAATTTACATTACACACGGGCTTGGTCGCCCCTATTGACCGAGAGAATGTGGACACCGACGCCATCATTCCCAAACAGTTTTTAAAATCCATTCGGAAAACCGGCTTTGGCCCTAATTTATTTGACGAATGGCGCTACCTAGACCCGGGCTTTCCTGGGCAAGACCCCGGCAGCCGCAGACCCAACCCTGACTTTGTACTCAACCAGTCTCGCTACGCAGGTGCTTCTGTGCTGCTGGCGCGAAAAAATTTTGGCTGTGGCTCTTCGCGTGAGCATGCGCCTTGGGCTATAGATCAATATGGCTTTAGGGCCATCATTGCGCCTAGCTTCGCAGATATCTTTTTTAACAACTGCTACAAGAATGGCTTGCTACCCATTCAATTGCCAGAAGCCACAGTTGGCACTTTGTTTGACGAAGTTGCAGCTTTCCCAGGCTACGTGCTCACCATAGACTTGCAGCGCCAAGTGGTGATCAAGCCGCAAGGCGAAGAAATTAAATTTGAGGTGCAGGCATTTCGCAAGCATTGCCTTATCAACGGTTTAGACGATATTGGCCTGACGCTTACGCACGCCGACAAAATCAAAGCCTTTGAATCAAGACGATTGCTTGAAAAGCCTTGGTTGGCCCATAGCTTGCCTACTCCCAACGCTTAACGCGCAACAGTTTTTAGACACACAACACATACACCCATGAAAATTGCAGTACTGCCAGGCGACGGCATAGGCCCAGAAATTATTGACCAAGCTGTCAAGGTGCTACGAGCCACCGGCTTGCCCTTGGACATGTCGTTTGCCCCTGTGGGCGGCGCTGCCTACGAGCAGCATGGCCACCCGCTACCGGACAGCACATTGCAGTTGGCACAAGACGCAGACGCTATTTTATTTGGCGCTGTAGGTGACTGGAAATACGACACGCTAGACCGCCCTCTGCGCCCGGAACAAGCCATATTGGGTTTGCGCAAGCAGTTGGGCCTATTTGCCAATTTTCGTCCCGCCATTTGCTACGAGCAGTTGGTCGACGCCTCTAGCCTCAAGCCTGAGCTGATTGCTGGCTTAGACATACTCATCATTCGCGAGTTGACCGGCGACATTTACTTTGGCCAGCCGCGTGGACGCCGAACGGCCACGGATGGCCATTTCCCAGGCGCAGAAGAAGCCTTTGACACCATGCGCTACTCACGACCAGAAATTGAGCGTATTGCGCACGTGGCCTTTAAAGCCGCACGCTTGCGCGACAAGCGCTTGACCAGTGTCGACAAATCCAATGTGTTGGAAACTTTTCAATTCTGGAAAGACGTGATGACCGAGGTCGGACAAGCCTACCCAGATGTTGTCCTAGACCACATGTACGTGGACAACGCCGCCATGCAATTGGTAAAAGAGCCCAAGAAATTCGATGTGGTGGTGACAGGCAATATGTTTGGCGACATCTTGTCAGACGAAGCCTCTATGCTCACAGGCTCAATTGGCATGCTGCCCTCAGCATCTCTGGATGTGAACAACAAAGGCCTGTACGAGCCTAGCCATGGCAGTGCACCTGACATTGCAGGCCAAGGTGTTGCGAACCCATTGGCCACCATTTTGAGTGCGGCTATGATGCTTCGCTACTCGTTACACCAAGCGGCTATGGCTGACAAAATCGAAAACGCCGTGAAGGCCGTGCTGACGCAAGGTATGCGCACGCCGGACATCTACGCACTCGGCACCACCAAAGTGGGGACCACAGAGATGGGTGACGCGGTTGTGAGCGCACTGCTGGCGCAACGCTAAGCAGCCAGCTCTTGACGCGCTAGTTTGAGCACTTGCCAGCCGCTGGTAAGTGCCAAACTGGCCATGGCACTGGCGACCAACAAATCTGGCCACGCGCTGCCACTGCCCAACACACCACCGGCAGCCGCCAACACAGCAACGTTGCCGATGGCATCGTTGCGCGAGCACAGCCAGACGCTGCGCATATTGGCATCCCCCTCGCGAAAAGCGTACAGCATCCAAGCCACGCCCACATTGGCGACCAAGGCCACAACGGCAACACTGCCCATGATCAAGGGCTCTGGCACCTCGCCGCGCCACGCTGACCAAACTGCATAAACCAGCACGCCAACGCCGAAGCCCATCATGCACACGCCTTTAAACAGGGCCACGCGTGCTCGCCAGGCGATTGCAGACGCCAGCACCGCCAAGGACATGCCATAGTTCAACGCATCGCCTCCAAAATCAATGGCATCCGCCCACAACGACAACGAGTTGGCACTCAACCCAGCGCGCAGTTCCACAACAAACATCGCCGCATTCACCACCAAAGCGATCCACAGAATAAGTCTGTAACGGGGTAGATTGGTCATGCGTTCAGGAGATGGCGTGTCGTGCGAGCAAATATGTGCAGCCATGGGCTTGTCCTTTCAATGGGTCAGCAGGCATGGATTCATACCTGGTGCTACCATTTAAAACCCTGTAGTCACTACGGAGTCAAGCGCTTCATATGAAAATTAAAGAACTGGCAATTGCGGCCTACACAGACACGGAGACCATACGGTTTTACGAAAAAAAAGGCTTGATGCCGCACCCCCCACGACTGGCTAACGGCTACCGCGACTACCAAGCAGTGCATCAAGAGCGCTTGCTGTTCATTCGCCATTGCCGCAGTTTGGACATGCCGCTGGCAGATATTCACAGCTTGCTAGACATGACGCAAGCCAATGCATACACCCACTTACACGCCGAGTCATTGGTCAGCAATCACATCGACCGTGTACAGCTCAAAATAACCAGCTTGCAAAGACTGCTTGGCCAGCTTCAAAGCCTGCGCGCAAGTTGCCGTAACGCTTCACCTGACCAAGCATGCGGGGTGTTGCAAGTGCTGGTAGAGGCCGCTCATGGGGAGGCATGCGCATGCCACTCGCCGCTGGCCACTGGTGGCCCCTCCTTGACATGTAAGCCATAACGTCGCGCAGGCCGCTAGAGGCATAACAAACCAATCCGTTGCTCAAACTGTCTGAAGCGCAGGTTGTCGCCAGACTTGGACCATCAGTCACCTTGTTTTATCCTGTATAGACGTAGCGCAAATGCACTACAATTTGTTGCTAAATTGTGCAGTTCACGCTGCAGCTCTGTCGCCAAGCGTTTGCCACGTGCTGGGCAGTGCAAGACAACCAACACCATTGCGACGATAAAAGGCTAACAGCCCCCGCTCGTTGTGCCCAACCGGCCAAACTGGCCGGGCTCTGCAGTATTAACAGTCGGTGCTGGATGGGCACAGGTTTTTTATAAATGTCATTGTTAAAGAGGCGAACAGTCATGAGTCAGTTGGTAGGTTTGATAGGTTGGCGCGGTATGGTGGGCTCGGTGCTCATAGACCGCATGATGGCTGAAGGCGATTTTGAGCTGATAGAACCATTGTTTTTTTCCACCTCCAACGCCGGTGGAACTGCGCCGCCCCAGGCTAAAAACGAAACCAAGCTACAAGACGCTTATGAGATTGCTGCCCTCAAGCGTTGCGAGATCATCATCACAGCCCAAGGCGGTGACTACACCGCCGAGGTATTTCCAAAGTTACGTGCTGCTGGCTGGACTGGCCATTGGATTGACGCAGCGTCCACATTGCGCATGAAAGACGACGCCGTCATCGTCTTAGACCCAGTCAACATGCCCGTCATCAAAAACGCGCTTGGCAATGGCAACACCAACTGGGTAGGCGGCAACTGCACGGTCAGCTGCATGCTGATGGGCGTTGGCGCTTTGTACAAGGCCGGCTTGGTGGAGTGGATGAGCACACAAACCTACCAAGCAGCCTCTGGCGGCGGTGCACAACACATGCGCGAGCTGTTGACGCAGTACGGCACACTGCATGCTGAGGTCAAAGCCTTGTTAGACAACCCCACAAGCGCGATATTAGAAATCGACCGCATGATTGTGGCCAAACAACGCGCTTTAACCAGCGACGAAACAGCGAACTTTACCGTGCCGCTAGGCGGCTCATTGATACCCTGGATTGACAAAGACTTGGGCAATGGCATGTCGAAAGAGGAGTGGAAAGGCATGGCAGAGACCAACAAAATTTTGGGCTTGGGTGAAGGCTTTACCGCACCCGCCATTCCGGTTGATGGTTTCTGTGTGCGCGTAGGTGCAATGCGCTCCCACAGCCAAGCACTGACCTTTAAGCTGAACAAAGATGTACCAGTAGCTGACCTAGAGGCCTTGATAGCCGCTGACAACGACTGGGTAAAACTAGTGCCCAACAACCGCGAGGACACCATGCGTGATCTCACGCCTGTGGCTGTGACCGGCACCATGACCATTCCGGTAGGTCGCGTTCGCAAGCTGGCTATGGGGCCTGAATACGTGGGCGCATTCACCGTTGGCGACCAGTTGCTGTGGGGTGCTGCTGAACCGCTGCGCCGTATGTTACGGATATTGCTAGACAACTGAGGCAGTCACTATGGCGCGAGGCTTCAGAAGATCAACAGCTTCTAAAGCCTGTAGCAGCAGCACTCGCGAACTTGGCTTGACTTTCTACATGGTGCTACAGTTTGTATAAGCCGGTTTTATTGATTCACTCGCACATGGAACACCCGATGTCAGCCAATCAACACACATCTCTCTCGCGCTCAAGAATCTCCCTGAAGCTGCGAATCCTGGGTGCGGCCACAGTATGGCTAATCAGCAGCATGAGTTGGGCCGTTGACCTAGGTGGCGCAACGGTTCAGTCTAGCCAAGGCGAGCCCTTGCGGGCACGCATTGAAGTGACTGGCGTGACCGCGGCTGAGCTCGCCAACATTGACATTAAGCCAGCACCACCTGCCAGCTATGCGCAAGCTGGCTTGCAATACCGGGCCAGTTTGGCCGTGATGACTGTGGACATCCGCAGGCGGGCAGACGGTAGCACCTACGTTGATATCAGCACGCGAGACGCGATTGAGCAAGCCAACACAGATTTGCTGTTGACTGTGCGCTGGTCCAGCGGCGTGTTGCAGCGAGAATTCGCTTTGCAACTGTTACCCGCAGCAAACAGTTCCGAGTCGCCTGCTTTGGCAGATGTAACACCTGCAAACGAGCGTGTGCAAAACGGCGATACCGCCAGCGAAATAGTTGATAGATCTTTCAAGACTTTTGGTGAAGGTGTCAGTGCCAATCAAGCACTCATTGCTTTGCAGAGAAACAACACGGCAGCTTTCATACAAGACAACCTAAACCTCATCAGAGCGGGCGCCACGGTCACCTTGCCCAGCGCAGCCCAAGTGCGGGCAGTCGACGCCGGTGAGGCCGACAGACTGGTACAAGCGCAATTGGCGCAATTTCAAGCCTACAAACAACGTTTAGCCGGCAACGCAGCGCCGGCCACTGTCACACAAGACCCAAAAACCGGTAGTGTGCAGCAAGAACAAACCGCAAAACCGGCCGCTGGCGACCGTTTGGAACTCAAGGCTACACAAGACTCAGCCAAAGAACTGGAGGCCATAGCTCAGGCCCAAGCTGCACAAGAAGCCACACAACGTGAGGCTGCTGCACAGCAGCGAATCAACGAGTTGCAAGCGCTTAAAGACGAGTTAACCCCCACCACTGATTCAACATCAGCCGCGCAGGAGGCGGCAACTGCAGCCTCTAACAGCGCAGCCATCACAATGGGCACATCACTCAAAGAAGTGCCTACTGCCAAGGCGGCTGTAGACCCAACAGCAGTATCAACAACCGCCCAAACAACTGACAGTGCGTCGGACAGCCAATCCACGCAATTGCAAAGCATGGCTGCGCACATTCGCAACCACGCGTTTTGGCAACATCCACAAGTCCAGCACCCACTGTTTTGGCCCATTGCTGCGGCCCTGTTGGCGCTGCTGTTGTGGCTGTTTATACCCAAGCGTAAACGTGCTGAAGACGAAGGACCTGACAGCGCTGATGGCTATGAAACTGGTCCTGTAGCTGACAACTTTGGCCCAACGGCCAACCCTATTCAAGACGCGACACCCGTCGCAACCAGCTCTGAAGCAGATTCAGATCACAACCATGACGGTGGTGAAGACAGCTTAAGCAAGGCCTATGGCTTGTGGCGCGCTGGATTTCAAGACTTGGCTGTTCACACACTGAACCAAGCCTTGGCATATGACACCGACCGTCCCGATTACTACATGGCACTGCTTGATTTCCACAAACAGCGCGGGGCACAACTGGCCTTTGAAGCAACTGCGCGGGAATTAAAACCCTTGGTCGACTTAGGCTCAGCTGAATGGGCACAATGTTGTGACTGGGGCCGAATTATCGATCCTGACAACGAGCTCTACAACGAGCAAGCTGCATCTCCCATTACCAGCATGACGGACTTGCGTGCGTCTGACCTAGACCTCAAAGACAACCGTTGAACCCAACAGGCGCTTTCGCAGATACAGAGCCCACAGGGTCACAACGCATTGCCCTCGGTGTGGCCTACCAAGGCTCGGCGTATTTTGGTTGGCAAAGTCAGGCCGACGGTAATACGGTTCAAGACAAGTTACAGCTTGCCCTAGGGCAATTTACCGCTGGCGAGTCCATAGGCACTGTATGTGCTGGGCGCACAGACTCTGGTGTGCATGGTCTGATGCAAGTGGTGCACTTTGACAGCCACACCTACAGAGACGAGGCATCGTGGGTGCGAGGCACCAACCGCTACTTACCCAAAGACATCGCTGTGCAGTGGGCACGCGTGGTGCCCAAAACATTCCACGCGCGTGGCAGCGCTTTGACCAGGCGCTACGCCTATATCGTGATGGCTGATGGTGTGCGGCCTTGCTTAGATGTGGACCGCGTGGGATGGATTCACCACCCCTTACAAACTGCGCACATGGCCACAGCGGCCCAATACCTGCTGGGCGAGCACGACTTTTCATCTTTTAGAGCCGCACAATGCCAGTCACCCTCTCCCGTCAAAACCTTGCTCCGTGCCGACCTCACGCACATGGGCGCATACATTCGCCTTGACGTAGAAGGCAATGCATTTTTGCACCATATGATTCGCAACATCATGGGCTGTTTGATTGACATTGGTTTGGGGAGACGCTCGCCGGAATGGATTCAAGAGGTGCTGGCAGCGCGCAACCGCAACGCAGCCTCACCCACCTTCAGCCCCAGCGGACTGTATTTTCTAGGCCCCACATACGACGCGCATTGGGGGCTACCCGAGCGCACACCAGCATTTGACAGCCTACCTCTATGAGCTCTACCCGTATTAAGTTTTGCGGCTTCACGCGTGAAATCGATGTTGAAAACGCCATTGAAGCCGGCGCCGATTTCATTGGCTTTGTGTGCTACGCCAAAAGCCCGCGCTTTGTCACCCCTGAGCGTATTGGGCAACTGGCGGCCATACTGCCGTCGCACATCACGCCCGTGCTGTTGTTTGTAAACGCACCCGCCTCTGAGGTAACAGCGGCCTTGGCGCAGGCGCCTGGTGCCGTGCTGCAATTTCACGGGGAAGAAAGCCTGTCCGATTGCGAGCGGTTTGGCCAGCCTTTTTGGAAAGTAGCACGTGTTCCTGTGGGTAATGGCGCAGCCGGCTTTGATCTTTTACAATTCAACCAACAGTACCGCCCGGCACAAGCCATTTTGTTAGACGCAAAAATTGATGCTTATGGGGGCGGCGGACATTCTTTTGACTGGACAGCTTTCCCGTGGTCACACCCCGAACTAAACGCAAACCATCGCCTCGTTTTATCTGGTGGACTCAATCCTGCAAATGTGACCGATGGCATTCGCCTCGCTAGGCCTTGGGCCGTTGATGTCAGTTCTGGCATAGAGCAATCAAAAGGCATCAAAGACCGCACGCTGATGCTTGATTTTTACCAAGCCGTTCGCAGCGCTCACACTTAGCCATATGGCCAGTTGCGCCAACCAGCAGCCGTTGCTTTACAGTGGCTCTGTTGAGACGCTGCAAGCACACAGTCAATACGTTTTTCCGATAGAGGCATTCCCATGGACAACTACCAACAACCCGATGCGCGCGGCCATTTTGGCCCTTATGGCGGCAGCTTTGTGAGTGAAACCCTCACACACGCCATTGCCGAATTGAAAGACAATTACGCACGCTACCAGCACGACCCAGAGTTTTTGCGTGAGTTCAATTACGAACTGGCCCACTTCGTAGGTCGCCCTAGCCCCATCTACCACGCTGCACGCACCAGCAGTGAGCTTGGTGGCGCACAAATTTACCTGAAGCGCGAGGACTTGAACCACACCGGCGCGCACAAAATCAACAACGTGATTGGCCAAGCCATGCTGGCCAAGCGCATGGGCAAACCCCGTATCATTGCCGAAACCGGTGCCGGCCAACACGGCGTGGCCACAGCTACCATTTGCGCCCGCTACGGGCTTGAATGCGTTGTATACATGGGCAGCGAGGACGTCAAGCGCCAAAGCCCCAATGTGTACCGCATGAAGCTGCTTGGCGCGACAGTCGTACCTGTCGATTCTGGCAGCCGAACCTTGAAAGACGCGTTGAATGAAGCCATGCGTGACTGGGTCACCAACGTTGAAAACACCTTCTACATCATTGGCACTGTGGCGGGCCCACACCCCTACCCCATGATGGTGCGCGATTTTCAAAGCGTCATAGGCAACGAATGCCTAGAGCAAATGCCAGTCATGACCGGCAGACAACCCGATGTAGTCGTCGCCTGCGTGGGCGGGGGCAGCAATGCCATGGGCATTTTTCACCCCTACATCGCGCACGTCAATACGCGCCTCATTGGCGTGGAAGCTGCAGGCGAAGGCTTGGACACAGGCCGACACAGCGCCTCTATCAGCAGAGGTACACCGGGCGTGTTACACGGCAACCGCACCTACTTGCTGCAAGACAGCATGGGGCAAATTACCGAAACACACTCCGTCAGTGCAGGCCTTGACTACCCGGGCGTTGGCCCAGAGCACGCTTACCTTGCAGACATCAAACGGGCAGAATACGTGGGCATTACCGACGCAGAGGCATTGGATGCTTTCCATCACCTGTGCCGTGTCGAGGGCATTATTCCAGCGTTGGAATCCAGCCATGCGTTGGCTTACGCCATGAAAATGGCCAAAACCATGTCACCAGACCAAACGATTTTGGTCAACCTATCAGGCCGCGGCGACAAGGACATTGGCACCGTGGCCGACCTCAGCAATGCCGATTTCTTTTGCCGCCCAAGTTGCTCAGGCCAAAGCGTCAAAGGCGGGATTCAGGCAGGCGAACAGGTTGTGGAGTTCAAGTCATGAGTCGCATTCAACCGACCATGGCCGCTTTGGCGGCCAACGGCCAACGCGCGCTGATACCTTACATCACCGCGGGCTTTCCTCAACCAGACATCACACCATCGTTGATGCACGACATGGTCAAAGGTGGGGCTGACATCATTGAACTGGGCGTCCCTTTTTCTGACCCCATGGCCGATGGCCCTGTCATTCAACAAGCAGGCGAGCAAGCTCTGCGCGACGGCATCGGCTTGACCCAAGTCCTGGCCATGGTGAGCGACTTCAGACAAAACGATGACACCACACCGGTGGTGCTCATGGGCTATGCCAATCCGATCGAGCGCTACGACCACAACCTGGGTGAGAACGCATTTGTGCGCGACGCCAAAGCCGCAGGAGTTGATGGTGTATTGGTCGTGGACTACCCACCTGAAGAATGTGAGGACTTTGCTGCGGCGCTGCGTGCCCAAGACATGGACCTTATATTTTTACTAGCGCCCACGTCTACCGACGAGCGCATGGCCATGGTTGGGCAACTTGCAACTGGCTATGTGTACTATGTGTCGCTTAAAGGCGTTACTGGTGCTGGTCATCTTGATACCGATGCCGTGGCCGCCATGCTGCCGCGTATTCGCAAGCACATCCACATACCAGTGGGGGTAGGCTTTGGTATTCGGGATGCACACACAGCATGCGCCGTCGGCGCTCAAGCAGATGCGGTTGTTATTGGTACGAAAATCATTCAAATTGCGCAAACGTCGCCCAAGGATGAGGTTGGCAGCCATGTGCGGAACTTCCTTAGCGAAATAAGAATTGCCCTCAACGCCTTGGGGCCACGCTAAACTAGCATGTTGGTGGTGCCACCACCACCCGCAGCTGAGCACCCCCATGTGCCGCAGCTGCTAGGAAACAGGGAATTATCATGTCTTGGTTAGAAAAACTATTACCGCCACGTATCAACCCCACGCTTGCGGCTAACAGGCGCAGCGTGCCAGAGGGTGTGTGGACAAAATGTGGCCAGTGCGACGCCGTGCTGTACAAGTCCGACTTGGAAAAGAACACCTACGTCTGCCCGCATTGCGACCACCACCACCGCATGGGCGCGCGCGCGCGACTGAATACTTTTTTAGACGCCGCAGGCCGTTACGACATTGCGCAGGAAGTTGAGCCCGTCGATGCGCTCAAATTTAAAGACAGCCGCAAGTACGCCGAGCGTTTAAAAGAAGCCAAGAAAAATACTGGCGAAACAGACGCCTTGGTTGTCATGAGCGGCAGCGTGTTGAACATGACCGTGGTGGTTGCCGCGTTCGAGTTTGATTTCATGGGCGGCTCTATGGGCTCGGTGGTCGGCGAGCGCTTTGTGCGCGGCGTCGAACACGCGATTGAACAAAAGTGTCCGTTCATTTGCTTCACTGCCACCGGTGGCGCACGCATGCAAGAAGGTTTGTTGTCGCTGATGCAAATGGCCAAAACGAATGCGTCACTGACGCGCTTGGCCAAAAAGGGATTGCCTTACATCAGCGTGCTGACTGACCCAACCATGGGCGGTGTGAGTGCAGGATTTGCATTCATGGGTGATGTTGTGATTGCCGAGCCAAAAGCCCTGATTGGCTTTGCCGGACCACGCGTGATTGAAAGCACCGTGCGCGTGACCTTGCCTGAAGGTTTCCAGCGAGCCGAATTTTTGCAGAGCAAAGGCGCCGTTGACTTGATTTGCAACCGCCTTGAGTTGCGCCCAACCATTGCAAACCTCCTGGCCATGATGCAGCGACAAAGTGCGGATGCTGTAGGCTGACTTGCCACGCTTGTGGTGCCCACAACCAGTGCCACGGCTGGTATGCAAGCAAGATCGACGTGCAAGGCAAGTGGCAAAAACGTTTGGCTTGGCTAAGCGCTTTGTAGCAACACCATCAGCGCACCAGCGCCGCCATCGCAGCCTCTGGCTTGCACAAAGGCAAGCACTTCTTTCTTTTGGACCAACCACCGCTGGGCCTTCAGTTTAAGCACGGGTGTTTTACCAGGTGAGCCCAAGCCCTTGCCATGAATCACTCGCACACAGCGCCAGTCGTTCATAACAGCTTTGCGTAAAAAAGCTGACAAGGCTTCTCGCGCTTGGTCACTGCGCAGGCCATGCAAGTCAACCTGCCCCTGCAACGACCAGTAACCGCCGCGTAATTTACGCAACACATCGTCGCCAATGCCGTTGCGCCTGTAACTCAATGCCTCGTCGGTTTCTAACAAGCTGGTGACATCAAAGTCATCTGACAGCGCCGAGCTCATGACAGTGGCATTGTCTGAATCGCGTTGTTTGGGTCTGGGCTCAACCTGCGCACTCGCGTGCGGTGCACGCCCTGCATCTTTAATAGGGCTTACCTCACCCACCGTGAACTCAAATAAGTGGCGTTCTCGCCTGGCTTGCTCGTGAGCCAGTGCCTGGGCAACGGCTGCCTCTTGGGCAGCACGTACCTGCACACGCAATGCAGTTTGCATCGCTTGCAGATCGGAAAAGGCGCGGGCTTTCATGTGCGCATTGTGACAAATAACGCGCAGTCATCCATGCCACGCTACAGTAATCCCTGTTCAGCCATGGAGTAAACCGCACCTTGTGACACCACCATATGGTCTAACACGCGCACATCTACCACCCGTAAAGCGTCTTGAAGCGTTTTAGTTAACTGCACGTCCGCCGGTGAAGGCTCTGCACAGCCGCTTGGGTGGTTGTGCGCCAAAATAACAGCGCCTGCGCCGTGGTGAAGGGCCCTTACCAGCACCTCTCGGGGATAGACACTGGTGTGGTTTAACGTACCTTGAAACAGTGTTTCCATGGCCAACAAATGGTGTTGGCTGTCTAAAAACAACACGGCAAAGTGCTCATTGGGCAAGTGTGCCAAATGCAACTGCAAATAATGTTTGACCGCTTGGGGTTGTGTAAAGGTAGGTTTGTCTTGCAAACTTTGCGCTGTGGCACGTTTGGCCAGCTCGGCTACAGCGCACAACTCTGCCTGTTTAGCCGGGCCTAAACCATTGACCGCCCTGAGGGCTGCAGGTGAAGCATTGAGCAAGCCGGCCAATCCACCAAACTGTTGCAATATCTGGCTGGCCAAATCAAGCACGTGGGCCTTGGCTGTGCCAGTGCGCAGCAGCAAGGCCAGCAACTCGGTGTCTGACAACGACTGGGCACCCAGCAGCTGTAGTTTTTCACGCGGGCGGCTGTCAATGGGCCAAGCGGTTCGCATGGGTGGTCCTATCTATGTGCCGCCTTCCAAGATGGCCAGGCACAATTTATGTGGGTTAACCAAGACACCAGCGCCGCCGTGGCTCGCATGTTTCTACAATAGGGTGTAATTATTGATGTCTACTCCGTGACCTGTTATAGCCCCAGATCGGGCAGCAGGTACTCGGGCTCAACCCTGACGGCTCACGCACCCATGTCCAACTCCACAGTCAATCTTATTGAACCCAGCTCGTTTCTCACGCTCCACTACCGCATGTGCGGTGTAGACGGCCAAGACATCATCAGTACCTTTGGCGGCCAACCTGCCACGCTCAGCATGGGCGGTGGCCAACTGTCACCGTCGATTGAACAACACCTCCTCGGTTTGGCTGAAGGGACGCGCACCACGCTGCAACTGCCAGAAGGCGACGCGTTTGGGCCACGCAACCCCGAGCTGGTGCAATGGGTGGCACGCGCCATGCTGAATGAGCTGGGCGACCCCAATGAGACCTACGCACCGGGTGTGGTGGTGCAGTTCCCCACACCAGATGGCTCTGGCCAATACGCGGGTGCTGTAGTGCAAGTCAGAGAAGATGGCTCAAGCGTACAGTTTGACTTCAACCACCCCCTAGCTGGTCAGGCCGTGACCTTTGAAGTCAACATCATTGGAGTCATGCAATGAGCGAACCAACCATGACACGCGATGTGGTGTTGGCCCAGCCACGCGGCTTTTGTGCAGGTGTAGACCGAGCCATAGACATCGTTGAGCACGCATTAACCAAATTCGGTGCGCCTATTTATGTACGCCATGAAATTGTGCACAACACCTTTGTTGTGGACGATCTCAAACAAAAGGGGGCCATCTTCATTGAAGACTTAAACGATGTACCACCAGGCGCAACCTTGGTTTTTTCGGCCCACGGGGTGAGCAAAGCCATACAAGCACAAGCTCAAGCACGCGGCTTTTCCATATTCGATGCCACTTGCCCACTGGTCACCAAAGTTCATGTGGAAGTGGCCAAGCTGGCCAAAGAAGGCTATGAGTTTTTGATGATTGGCCACAAGGGTCACCCAGAGGTGGAAGGCACCATGGGCCAACTCAACAGCGGCATCCATTTGGTTGAAGACGAGGCAGATGTGGCAACCGTACAACCCACGCAAACCCACAAACTGGCTGTGGTCACGCAAACCACGTTGAGCGTGGATGACGCGGCCAGCATCATGCGCGCCATCAAGGCACGCTTTCCCTCGGTGCGCGAGCCCAAGCAACAAGACATTTGCTATGCCACACAAAACCGCCAAGATGCCGTCAAGGTAATGGCGGGTAAAGTGGATGTTGTCATTGTGGTGGGCAGTCCCACCAGCTCCAACAGCAATCGTTTGCGCGAATTGGCGGAGCGTTTGGGTACGCCTGCCTACATGGTGGACAACCCCGCCGACTTGAACCCAGAGTGGGTGCATGACTGCCAACGCGTGGGCTTGACAGCCGGTGCATCAGCACCAGAAATACTGGTGCAAGAAGTCATCGCCCGCTTGAAGTTGCTAGGCGCTTTATCCGTGCAAACCATGAACGGCGTTGAAGAGACCATTCAATTCCCAATGCCTAAAGGCTTGCGCCCAGACCATTGAACACACGCCCGATGACCTGCTGCCCAGCCTAGGCCAGCAGGCAGTGGTTGTTCACCACAGCGACAAGCGCTGGGTGACGCATGCTATTTAAACCAGTCGCTGGGCCACCCACGCGTGCACGCTGGCCAGGGCCTGTGGCAAGGCTGCGGCATCCGTGCCACCAGCCATTGCCATGTCGGGTTTGCCGCCGCCCTTGCCGCCTACTTGCAGGGCCACCATGTTGACCAGCTCACCAGCCTTGACCTTGCCCACCACATCAGGCGTGACACCGGCGGCAATGTGCACCTTGTCGCCCTCTCCTGCACCCAACACAATCACAGCCGATTTGAGTTTGCTCTTGAGTTTGTCCATGGTCTCGCGCAAGGCTTTGGCGTCTGCGCCATCCAGCTTGGCTGCCAGCACAAACACACCGTTCACATCAACCGCCTGCCCCAACAGCTCATCGCCTTGTGCAGAGGCCAAGCGGCCTTTGAGCGCGTTGAGCTCTTTGTCAAGGTCGCGTATCTGCGCCAACAACGCACCCACGCGTGCAGGCACCTCCTGTGGGGTCACGCGTAAGCTGCCAGCCACACCACCCAAGGTGTCCTCCATGTGCTGGACGTAGGCCAAGGCATTCAAGCCAGTCACAGCTTCTATACGACGGACACCGGCGGCCACACCGCCTTCAGCCACTATAGAAAACAGGCCAATGTCGCCAGTGGCAGAGACATGGGTGCCGCCGCACAACTCACGGCTGCTGCCGATGTCTAATACACGCACGGTCTCACCGTATTTTTCACCAAACAACATGGTCGCGCCAGTGGCTTGGGCAGACTCAATATCCATGACGCGCGCTTGGGCTGGGGTGTTGGTCACAATTTCACGGTTCACCAGTCGCTCAATTTCGCGCAACTGCGCATCGGTAACTGGTGCGTTGTGGGTGAAGTCAAAGCGTGTTTTACCGGCATCTACCAGGCTACCCTTTTGCTGTACGTGCTCACCCAGTACAGTGCGCAATGCTGTGTGCATGAGGTGAGTGGCAGAGTGGTTGCGCACTGTGGCCGCGCGCAGATCGGTATCCACCTTGGCCTGCACGGCGTCCCCTCGCTTCAAAGTGCCCGTCACCAACACGCCGTGATGACCAAACACATCGCCCTTTATTTTTTGGGTATCGTTCACGTCAAACTGCAGACCATCAGCAACTAGGACGCCTGCATCACCCACTTGACCGCCGCTTTCTGAGTAAAACGGCGTGGTGTCTAGCACCACCACACCAGTTTGACCAGCTGATAATTCAGCCACTGCAGTGCCATCTACATACAAACCAAGCACCTTGGCTGGGCTGCTCAATTGCCCGTAGCCTACAAACTCGTTTGAAGCACCGGTGTAGTCCAGCGCCTTGTCCATCTTGAATTTGCCAGCAGCACGCGCTTGTTCTTTTTGGCGTGTCATGGCCGCATCAAAACCGGCCACATCAACGGCAACTTGACGTTCACGACACACATCTTGGGTAAGATCTAGTGGAAAGCCGTATGTGTCGTGCAATTTAAATGCCACATCGCCGGCAAGCGTTGACATACCTTGTGGCAAGGCTGCATCCAAAATATCCATACCTGTAGCCAACGTCTCGTAAAAGCGCTCTTCTTCCACTCTAAGCACGTCCATGACCTGCTGCGCTTTAACCGCTAAATTGGGGTAAGCGTCGCCCATTAACACCACCAAATCTGGCACCAGCTTGTGGAAAAAGGGCTTCATTTGCCCCAATTTGTAGCCGTGACGGATGGCGCGACGAATGATTCGGCGCTGCACGTAACCACGGCCCTCGTTCCCGGGTACCACGCCATCACTGACCAAAAATGCTGTGGCGCGAATGTGATCAGCGATCACTTTGAGCGACGGTGTCGTCACATCGGCACAAGCTGTCTCGCGGGCTGCAGCGGCAATCAAGGCTTGGAACACATCGATGTCGTAGTTGCTGTGCACACCCTGCAAAATAGCTGCCAATCGCTCCAAACCCATCCCAGTGTCCACACAAGGCGCAGGCAACGGCGATACCGAGCCATCATCTGCCATGTTGTATTGCATGAACACGTTGTTCCAAATTTCAATAAAACGGTCACCGTCTTCGTCTGGGCTGCCGGGTGGGCCACCTGGAATGTGGGCGCCGTGATCGTAAAAAATTTCAGAACACGGGCCGCATGGACCAGTGTCGGCCATCATCCAAAAATTGTCACTTTTGTAGCGCCCGCCCTTGTTGTCCCCAATGCGAATCACGCGCTCCGGCGGCAGGCCTATCACCTGCGTCCAAATGTCGTAGGCCTCGTCGTCGTCTGCATACACGGTGGCCAGCAAACGCTCTTTGGGAAGCTTAAACACCTCGGTCAGCAGCTCCCACGACCACAACAAACTCTCGCGCTTGAAATAATCGCCAAAACTCCAGTTGCCCAACATTTCAAAAAAGGTGTGGTGGCGTGCCGTGTACCCCACATTTTCAAGGTCGTTGTGTTTGCCACCAGCACGCAAACAAGCTTGCACCGACGCAGCGCGGTTGTAACTGCGCTTGTCTGAGCCCAAAAACACATCTTTAAATTGCACCATGCCAGAATTCACAAACATCAGCGTGGGGTCGTTGCCAGGCACCAAAGAGCTTGATGGCACCACGGTGTGGGAGCGCTCCGCATAAAAGGCCAAAAAAGTCTTGCGGATATCGGCGACTGTGAAACGATTAACTGGCGGCTGGCTCATGGGTGTGCTCATTGCTAACAATGTGTAATAGACGGTAAGTTCAAAACTACCAAAGCGTCTATTTTCACCTAAGTCGGGCACACGCATGCGCTTGTATACCTCGCCCGCGCATGTCAAGCTTGATGGCGGTATGCTTGTAGCTGAGACAAGTCATCCGACTCCCCCCACATTTAGACCATTTGAGAAGACACACCATGGCCCGCATTTCCCCCCTAACGCAGCTCAATGACCCCACGCTGTTAAAAACCAAAGCCCTGATCAACGGAGAATGGGTAGATGGCAACGGCACCTTTGCCGTGACCGACCCGGCCACAGGCGAGCACTTGGCCGACGTGGCCAACTTGGGCGCGGCGCATGCCGAACAAGCCATTGCCGCAGCCAATGCAGCTTGGGGTGCATGGCGCAAAACAACAGCCAAAGTGCGCAGCCAAATTTTGCGCAAATGGTTTGACCTGCTGATGGCCAACCAAGCCGACTTGGCGCGAATCATGACAGCCGAACAAGGCAAGCCTTTGGCCGAGGCCACAGGCGAAATTGCCTACGGCGCCAGCTTTGTGGAGTGGTTTGCCGAAGAGGCCAAACGCGTCAACGGCGAAACCTTGCCCACATTCGACAACAACCGCCGTTTGCTGGTGATGCGTGAGCCTATAGGCGTTTGCGCAGCCATTACGCCTTGGAACTTTCCGCTGGCCATGATCACCCGCAAGGTCGCGCCGGCTTTGGCGGCAGGCTGCCCTGTCATCATCAAACCCGCAGAGCTCACACCGCTGACTGCGTTGGCCGCAGCCGAATTGGCCATGCGCGCTGGCATACCTGCTGGCGTACTTAACATGCTCAGTGCGGACGCAGACCAATCGATTGCCATTGGCAAGGTGTTGTGCGCCAGCGATGTGGTGCGCCACATCAGCTTTACGGGCAGCACAGAAGTTGGCCGTATTTTGATGGCCCAGTCTGCTCCGACTGTGAAAAAAATGTCACTTGAGTTGGGCGGCAACGCACCGTTTATTGTGTTTGACGACGCCGATATTGACAGCGCCGTAGAAGGCGCATTTATCAGCAAGTACCGCAATGCTGGGCAAACCTGCGTGTGCTCCAACCGCATTTACGTGCAATCCAAGGTGTATGACGAGTTCACCACCAAATTTGCTGCCAAAGTCAAAACCACCAAGGTCGGCAATGGCTTTGACGAGGGTGTTAACCAAGGTCCTCTGATTGAAGAGGCTGCCTTGCAAAAGGTACAGCGCCACGTGGATGACGCCATTGCCAAAGGCGCGCGGGTGTTGGCTGGCGGCAAACGCATGGCAGGGCAGTTCTTTGAACCCACAGTTGTGGCAGACGCTACTGCAGATATGCTGTGTGCCAAAGAAGAAACCTTTGGCCCCTTCGCGCCCATCTTTAAATTTGAGCACGAGCAAGAGGCCATAGACGCGGCCAACAACACAGAATTTGGCTTGGCCAGCTACTTCTACAGCCGCGATATGGGTCGCATATTCCGCGTGAGCGAGGCTTTGGAGTACGGCATGGTCGGCGTCAACGTGGGCGTTTTGGCTACGGAACATGTGCCATTTGGAGGCGTCAAACAAAGCGGCTTAGGCCGCGAAGGCTCCTCCCATGGCATGGATGATTATGTTGAGATTAAATTTTTGTGCATTGGCGATGTATTGAAGTAAGCCCTGTGTTGTCACCACTTGAAACTGTGATGTGGCGTAGCCTAGAAACATAGAAACCCTAGGCTACCTCAGCGTGGTGCACAAATTGCTCATGCATTGGCATGGCTTCAACAAACACACCCAGCGCTGCAGGCTCTTCACGTCCCAACACGTGGACAGCTGAGCTGAATCTGCGCTACCGGCGCAACAACAGGGATGGCAGCGATGCGACTGTGGCCACGCACAGCCACAGTGGCCCAATTCGAGTTTTAAAGAGTCTGTACCCAGAGGGGCCTGCGGTGTGTCACAACGTGATGATTCATCCACCTGGCGGACTTGTTGGCGGCGACGAGGTGGTGATCAACGTGGCCGTGCAAGACAACGCACACGCACTCATCAGCACGCCAGGCGCAACACGCTACTACCTCAGCGATGAGCTATTGGCCGCACAACGGATACGCATACAGCTTGGTGAGCACGCGCGCTTGGAGTGGTTGCCGTTGGAGACCATTGCTTATTCGGGATGCCGCGGCGAGAACCAGTGGCAAGCCACTTTGGCACCCAGCGCACAAGTGATTGGCTGGGACGTGATTGGATTGGGTTTGCCCCACGCCAACCAACCGTTTGTAGCGGGTAGCTTGTTGCAGCAGTTGGTCATCAGCAATATATGGCGAGAAGCGGCTGACCTGCACGCCAACGACAAGCTGTTAATGAACGGCCAACTTGGGCTGAATGGCTATAGAACCATGGGCACGATGTGGTGGGCACAGGGCAGCGCTCTGACAGCCTCGCAACGTGAGCGCTGCCTGCAGGCATGCAGAGAGGCCCTGAGCGCGTGGTCCACCGACACACCCTGCGCCATCACGTCTCCCAACGACAACATGGTGGTGGTGCGAGCCCTCGCGCCCACTGTAGAACCCATCATGCAACGCTTCCAGTCGCTGTGGCCTGTATTTAGACGCATCGCTTGGAACATGGATGCACCAAAGCCGCGCATTTGGGGGGTGTAACGCACCACTTAAGTGCGACCTCATGGACCCAGTTGGCTTTAGCACCAATTTAGGGCGAGACACCATACCCCGTCTCGATGCCACACCCGATAGGCTGCGGCACAGACATTGCTAAACCCAGTCAAAGATTGCCGCACTTTGTGTTGGCAATGACAACTGCAGGTAGTCACCGACAACCACTGACACAGCCTCAACGCTGCACATACATATGGATTTAACACCGCGAGAAAAAGACAAGCTGCTTATTTTTACAGCAGCGCTGTTGGCACAACAGCGTCGCGCGCGAGGCTTGAAGCTCAACTACCCAGAGGCTGTCGCGTTCATTACGGCAGCGGTCATGGAGGGTGCGCGTGACGGTCGCAGCGTTGCAGAACTCATGGCGTTTGGGCGCACAGTGCTGGGCAAAGACGACGTCATGGAGGGCATTTCGGAGATGGTGCCCGACATACAGGTCGAAGCTACATTTGCGGACGGCACCAAACTCGTCACCGTGCACCAACCCATCGCTTGAACACCGCCACCAACCCTGCTTTTGCCTAGGAAATCCACCATGCCACACCACCACGTCTGCGTTACACAAGGCCGCTTGTCCATACGCTGCCACACGCTAGGCCGCGCCGCGGTCGGACTGGGCTCAGTCTTGGTCCCCTGGCTGGCCCAAGCACACAGCACAAGCACGTTAGCGCTGGCTCACACACACAGCGTGCTGTCACAGGCTGCAGTCGGTTTTTCACACCCATTCACTGGACTAGACCACATGGCGGCTCTGCTGGCGATTGGTGTTTGGAGTGCCGCCAACCACCGTGCTTGGGTCCCTTGGTTGTTTATGGTGTGCTTGGTGGTGGCTGGTGCCGCAACGCCTTGGGCCATGCAATCACAAACGCTTGAGTTGGGCATTGCAGCATCGTTGCTGGTAATGGGCTTGTTGCTCAGCGCGACTTACACACGCACACGTACACGTACACAAGCAGGCGATACCGGCGGGTATACAGCTGTGATGCTCAGCGCCGTGCTGGTTGCCAGCTTTGCTGTATGGCACGGTGCAGCGCATGGCAACGAGCTAACCGGCACAGCCTCCTTGATGGGCGTGGCGTTCGGCAGTGCTGCACTGTTGGTCGTCGGCTGGGTTGCAGGCCTGAAGCTGCAAACGCACGCCAAGTGGGTGCAACGAAGCCTAGGAGGTGCCTTGGCATTGTTTGGCCTTACGCACGCGCTTGCTGCTGTATTTGCTTGATTGGAGATGCACATGATTCCCGGCGAAATACTCACCCTATCTGGCGACCTCACGCTCAACACTGGCAGGCGAACTGTGACCGTGTTGGTGCGCAACACCGCCATGCGCCCTATACAAGTGGGGTCGCATTTTCACTTTGCAGAAACCAATGCCGCCCTAGATTTTGAACGGGCGTGCGCGCAGGGTATGCGCCTCAACATTGCCAGCGGCACAGCCGTGAGATTTGAGCCAGGCCAGCAGCGTACGGTGGAATTGGTTGAGTACGCAGGGAAACGGGTCACCATTGGCTTTCGTGGTCTACACAACCCACCCACCTAAGAGAAATTTTTTATGGTCACTATTGCACGACACGCCTACGCCGACATGTTTGGGCCTACAACAGGCGACCGCGTGCGCTTGGCGGATACCAATCTATTGGTGGAAGTAGAAGCTGACTACACGCTGCGCGCCGGCAGCTACGGCGACGAGGTTAAGTTTGGTGGTGGCAAAACCATTCGAGACGGCATGGCCCAAAGCCAACACACGCGCCAAGAGGGTGCGGTCGATACCGTGATGACCAATGCTTTGGTGATTGATCACTGGGGCATCGTAAAAACCGATATAGGCTTAAAAGGCGGTCTTGTTGTGGCGCTTGGCAAAGCAGGCAACCCCGATACCCAAGACGGCGTAGACATCATCATCGGCCCAGGCACTGAAGTCATCAGCTGCGAAGGCTTCATAGTCACCGCTGGCGGCATAGACAGCCACATTCACTTTATTTGCCCACAACAAATTGACGAGGCATTGGCCAGCGGCATCACCACCATGCTGGGAGGCGGTACTGGCCCGGCCACAGGCACCTTGGCCACAACCTGCACACCCGGCCCTTGGCACATAGAGCGCATGCTGCAAGCTGCTGATGGCTTGCCCATGAACATTGGCTTCATGGGCAAAGGCAATGCCAGTCGCCAACCTGCGCTGATCGAGCAAATCACCGCTGGCGCCATGGGGCTGAAGTTGCATGAAGATTGGGGTACCACACCCTCGGCCATTGACAATTGCTTGAGCGTCGCCGAAGACCATGACATACAAATTGCCATACACAGCGACACCTTGAACGAAGCTGGCTTTGTGGAAGACACCATCGCCGCGACCAAAGGAAGAACCCTGTGCGCCTTTCACACCGAAGGTGCCGGCGGCGGACACGCCCCTGACATCATCCGTGTGGTGGGTGAAGCCAACTTTTTACCCTCGTCAACCAACCCCACCATGCCTTATACGGTCAACACCTTGGATGAGCATGTCGACATGCTCATGGTGTGCCACCACCTCGATGCGGGCATTCCAGAAGACTTGGCCTTTGCAGAAAGCCGCATTCGCCGCGAAACGATTGCCGCTGAAGACATACTCCACGACATGGGTGCCATCAGCATCATGAGCAGCGACAGCCAAGCCATGGGCCGCGTGGGAGAGGTCATTATTCGCACATGGCAGACAGCCGACAAAATGAAATCGCAACGCGGCATCGCCAGCGGCGACAGCGCGCTCAGCGACAACCACCGCGTGAAACGCTACATTGCCAAATACACCATCAACCCTGCCATCGCGCACGGTATGGCGCACATCGTGGGCTCTGTAGAGGTGGGGAAAATGGCAGACTTGGTGGTTTGGAAGCCCGCTTTTTTTGGTGTGAAGCCAAGCCTTGTGGTCAAAGGTGGCAGCATCGCGCTGGCCGCTATGGGCGACCCCAACGCCTCCATACCCACCCCGCAACCCGTGCACCTCAGGCCCATGTTTGGCAGCTACGGCCGATCGCTGACGCACAGCAGCGTCAGCTTTGTGTCACAAGCGGCCCACGCACTGGATGTTGCACAGCGCTACGGCTTGCACAAGGCAACAGTGCCCGTGCAGCACTGCAGAAATTTAAGCAAACGTGACATGGTGCACAACAGCTACCTGCCCATCATGGACATCGATCCACAACGCTACACCGTGCGCGCCGATGGTGAGTTGCTGGTGTGTGAGGCGGCAGTAAAGTTGCCCATGGCGCAGCGCTACTTTTTGTTTTAAACCACCATGCAACTGTTCAACAAAATACTCCCACAAGGTGGAGGCTTGGCCAACGCTTTGCTGCGCCGCGCACCGTGTGTCTGCCTGGACTGGGATGTCAGGCAAAAAAGCCGCTTTGATGCCACCACCAGTGAGGGCAATGTGGTGGGCGTATTCATAGCCCGTGGGTGTGTGCTGCGTGGCGGTGACGTGTTGGTCAGCACACAAGGCGATCTGCTGCGTGTCGTTGCCGCCGATCAACCGGTACTGCGCATCACCCCCTGTGCGGAACATGGTCGACCATTTGACCTCGTGCGTGCGGCCTACCACCTTGGCAACCGCCATGTACCCATTGAACTGACACCCACTCACCTGCACATTGAACCCGACCATGTGTTGGCTGACATGTTGCGCGAAATGCACTTGACAGTCGCGCAAGCACAATCCGCTTTTGAGCCTGAGTCTGGTGCCTACGGTGACCACTCAGCCCATCAACACGCCGATAAGGGCCATACCCAGAACCACAACCACAACCACAGCCACGGCCACGGCCACGGCCATGATGACGGGCACCTCCATGACAACGGCCACGCACATGGCTGAGCCAACAACCGCTAACACCGCCACTACCGAGACTGCTGCAACGCCGGCCCTGCTGCAACTGCTCTGGCTGGCCTCGCCTGCCTTGCCCGTTGGCGGGTTTAGTTATTCAGACGGGTTAGAAGCAGGCGTGTCGTGTTTGCAAGTGCACGACGAGCGCAGCGCAGGCGATTGGATTGTTGAGCAGCTGCACATCAGCTTGGCCCGCTGTGACTTAGCCGTTATGGCTCAAGCCATTGCGGCTTGGCACAACGCAGATTTTGAGCGCGTACACGCACTCAATAACTGGGTGTTACACACCCGAGAAACACACGAATTCAGACGACAGACCGAACAAATGGGACGCTCGCTGGTGGTGTGGGCTGGACAGTTTGACCCGTCCAACGCCGACCTGCCAGCCACCAAAGCGCACCATGCACTGCAAGCTTGCGCCTTAGCTGTACCCACCTTTCCCGTGGTATGCGCCGCTGTCGCGGCATGTGGTTTGGCCAACCACGCCGATGCACTCAGTGCACACGCTTTTACATGGGCAGAAAACCAGGTTCAAGCCGCCATCAAGGCTGTACCGCTGGGACAAAGCGCAGGCCAGCGCATACTCGCACGGTTGGTGCAAGACATACCCACGGCTGTGGCAACGGCACAGGCGCTTAACGACTTCACACGCCAATCGTGCACGCCTATGCTGGCTATTCACAGCGCCCAACACGAAACCCAATACTCGAGGCTTTTCCGATCATGACAACCGCTCTTCACCACATTGCCAACCGCACCAAGCTGCTGCCGCCACTGCGCGTGGGCATAGGGGGGCCCGTCGGCTCTGGCAAGACCACACTGCTAGAAATGCTGTGCAAGGCGATGTCTAGCACCTACGACTTGATTGCCATTACCAACGACATCTACACCAAAGAAGACCAACGCTTGCTCACAGTCAGCGGTGCATTGGCGGCTGAGCGCATCATGGGCGTGGAAACAGGCGGTTGTCCACACACGGCCATCCGTGAAGACGCATCCATCAACTTAGAGGCGATCGACAGAATGCTGGCGCAGTTCCCCAACGCCGACATCGTGTTTATAGAAAGTGGCGGCGACAACTTGGCCGCTACATTCAGCCCTGAGCTGAGCGACCTCACCATCTATGTCATAGACGTCGCAGCAGGTGAGAAAATACCGCGCAAGGGTGGTCCAGGCATCACCAAAAGCGATTTTTTCATCATCAACAAAACAGACTTGGCGCCCTATGTAGGCGCGAGCTTAGACGTGATGGACGCAGACACACGGCGCATGCGCACCACGCCACAAGGTGTGAAGCCCTATGTCATGACCAACTTGAAAACACTGGTAGGTTTACCTGACGTGATTGCTTTTATTGAGCAGCGCGGCATGCTGAAATCCGGCATAGGCGAGCCGCTTGCGCAGCCAGCACAGCGGGCCCGCTGATCGGCCTAAATAGCCACGAGGTCTCGAACACCTTTGGCGGCCATGTCGTGGCCAGGGCCTTGCGCGATGAACGTACCGCGCTCCATCACCGCGTAACGGTCAGCCAACGCTTGGGCAAAGTCGTAGTACTGCTCAACCAACACAATGGCCATGTCGCCACGGTCAGCCAGCATGCGAATAACGCGCCCAATGTCTTTGATGATGCTGGGCTGAATGCCCTCAGTGGGCTCATCCAAAATGAGCAGCTTGGGCTTGGCCGCCAACGCTCTGGCAATGGCCAGTTGCTGTTGCTGCCCACCCGACAAATCCCCGCCGCGGCGGTTCAACATCTCCCCCAATACGGGGAACAGTTCAAACAACTCATCGGGGATGGGTGTGGTCGCTGTTTGCGTGGCCAGACCCATGAGCAGGTTGTCGCGCACGCTGAGGCGCGCAAATATCTCTCTTCCTTGTGGCACATAACCCACGCCCGCACGCGCGCGTTCGTAAGGCGCATCTTTGGTGATGGATTTGCCGTTCAACACGATATCGCCACTGTTAATAGGCACCAAGCCCATCAGTGATTTGAGCAGCGTGGTCTTACCCACCCCATTGCGGCCCAACACAACCGTCACCTCGCCAACAGCGGCGCGCAGACTCAGTCCGCGCAAAATATGGCTGCTGCCGTAATACTGGTTTATCGACTGGACCTCGAGCATGGCCTGGCTTTCTATGTATTTAAAATAACAACAATGCAATGGCTGTGATCAGCGGCCTAAATACACATCAATGACGCGCTGGTCTGCTTGGACGTGGTCCAGCGTACCTTCGGCCAATACAGCACCGTCACACAACACCGTGACGGTATCGGCTATGGCACGTATAAAGTTCATGTCGTGTTCGACCACCACCAACGAATGCTTACCTTTAAGACTTAAAAACAACTCGGCCGTGCGCTCAGTTTCTTCATCCGTCATACCGGCTACCGGTTCGTCAAGCAGCAACAAGCGGGGCTCTTGCATCAACAACATGCCAATTTCTAGCCATTGCTTTTGTCCGTGGCTTAACGTGCCGGCTAGGTCTTTGGCATGTGTGCCCAGTTGTATGGTGATCAACACCTCAGCCAAGCGCTCGCGCTGCAGAGGTGTCAAGCGAAATAGCAAACTGCTGCGCACACTTTTGTTGGCGGCCAAGGCAAGCTCGAGATTTTCAAACACGCTGAGATGCTCAAACACTGTCGGTTTTTGAAACTTACGGCCAATACCCATGGTGGCAATATCAGCCTCGCGGTAGCGCAATAAATCGATGGTGCTGCCCAAAAAAACACGGCCTCTGTCCGGGCGGGTTTTCCCAGTAATGATGTCCATCATGGTGGTTTTACCAGCGCCGTTCGGGCCAATAATGCAGCGCAACTCACCCGGTGCAATGTCCAATGACAAGCCGTTGATGGCTTTGAAGCCATCAAAACTAACGTGCACATCCTCTAAGTACAAAATGCGCCCGTGGGTGACATCGATCTCACCAGGCACATGCAACCTGCCGATGCCAGGCCTTCGGTCGCCCGATACGGTGGCACTAGAACGCCTGTGGTGAGCGTGAGCCATGCGCTGCGCACCGTCTTGCATCAAACCAGGGGTCATGGCGCACCCCCTGACCGGCCTGCAGCAAGCTTGGCCATCATCTGGCGCCACAGACCCACCACACCATGCGGCAAATACAATGTCACACCAATAAACAAGGCCCCCAACACATACAGCCAAAACTCAGGAAAGGCTACGGTCAACCAAGACTTGGCGCCGTTCACAATGAATGCGCCAATAATGGGCCCGATTAATGTGGCTCGCCCGCCAACTGCAGCCCAAATCACCATCTCAATGCTGTTGGCTGTGCTCAACTCACTCGGATTGATAATGCCCACTTGGGGCACGTACAAGGCGCCAGCAATGCCACACATCACAGCCGATACCGTCCAAATAGCCAGTTTGTAGGGCAAGGGGTTGTAGCCACAAAACATCAAACGGCTTTCACTGTCACGCACAGCTTGCAGCACGCGTCCAAACTTGCTGCGCACCAACCAGCGCGCGCCCACATAGCAGGCCAACAGCACAGTACCTGTAAGCACAAACAACAACATGCGCATGCCTGCAGTGGCCAGCGGTATGTCAGCAATGCGCTTGAAGTCAGTAAAGCCGTTGTTGCCGCCCAAACCTGTTTCGTTGCGAAAGAACAGCAACAGCGCAGCAAAGGTCAAAGCCTGCGTGATGATTGAGAAATACACACCTTTGATGCGCGAACGAAACGCAAAGTAGCCAAATATATAGGCCACCACCGCTGGCACCAACACAATCAGCGCCAGCGTTGCTGGCAAACTATCAGACAACGCCCAGTGCCAAGGCAACTCTTTCCAATCTAAGAAAATCATGAAATCAGGTAGCGGACTTTTGTAGTTGCCATCCAAACCAATTTGGCGCATCAGGTACATGCCCATCACATAGCCACCCAATGCAAAAAACAAACCGTGGCCCAAACTGAGAATACCTGTATAACCCCAAATCAAATCAATGGCCAACGCACAAATGGCATAGCACATGATTTTTCCCAGTAGGCCGACCATGTAGCCACTGAGATGCAAGGGCTGCCCTTCAGGGATCACCAAATTGGCCAGAGGGGCCAGCACGGCAATCGCCACAACGGCCATCCAAAAGACACTCCAGCCGCGGCGGGTAAGCACTGGAGCCGGCACGGGTAAGTCGTGGGCCAAATCAGATATTGAATGAGGCGCACTCATGACTCAGCACTCCGGCCCTTCATGGCAAACATGCCTTGTGGACGTTTTTGTATAAACACAATTATGAAAACAAGCACCGCAATTTTGGCCAAAACAGCACCAGCCCAGCCCTCTATGAATTTGTTGAGGATGCCCAAACTAAGCGCTGCATACACCGTACCTGCGAGCTGACCCACGCCACCCAGCACCACCACCATGAACGAATCAACGATGTAGTTTTGTCCTAAGTCGGGACCCACGTTGCCAATTTGGCTGAGTGCACAACCCGCCAAACCCGCCACACCAGAACCCAGCGCAAATGCATAGGTGTCAATGCGTGCGGTGTTGACGCCCATGCATGCGGCTATGGGGCGGTTTTGTGTCACACCTCTGACAAACAAACCCATGCGTGTTGTTGAAATGACCCACGCCACACCAGCCAAAACGGCGAGCGCGAATCCGACAATCACAATGCGGTTCCACGGCAGGCTCAGATTGCCCACCAGCAAGACGTTGCCACTCATCCATGAAGGATTTTCAACACCCACATTTTGGGCTCCAAATAATGTGCGCACAGTCTGCATCAGCACCAGGCTGATACCCCACGTTGCCAACAAAGTCTCCAATGGCCTGCCGTATAAATAGCGAATAACG